>ERZ791822.1175-NODE-1175-length-12605-cov-2.759841_pt1 | contig 12605 bp, 10 predicted proteins | sample MGYA00510299_ERZ791822 | MGnify/ENA primary metagenome ERZ791822 (study PRJEB30046, sample SAMN00791945) | human gut metagenome | study: EMG produced TPA metagenomics assembly of the A metagenome-wide association study of gut microbiota in type 2...
TACTCTTTTTTTATAAAAACCTTTCCTCATGTTTGAAAAGCTGATCGAGAAATAAAGCACACAACGGTATTCTTTCTTTTTTCAGTTGGTACATTTTGCAGTCTGTAACGTGTCATTTACTGTTTGTTACCTTAACATATCCAGTCGAAAACACAAGGGTATATAAACGAGCAAGCTCGCCCTTGTGTTTTCTTTGTGTCTATGTTGCGTTCTCGTCACAGCAAACGACACGAACACACTGGCGAAAATGAACCAACAAAACGAAAAAAGAAAGGAGCGTATACTTCACAGACGGTGTTAAGGATACTTACCAGATGAAACCGTACATTGCACCGACCGCTGCTGAGTTGGAACAATTTCTTTCCTCTCTAAATTAAATCTTGCCGAAGCAGTGATGTGTCAGACTTTCCTGACACATCGCCGCTTTGCACTTCACAAAATCCGCTGCCAGGAGGTGATGAAATGAGTATGGTAAATGCTGACTCCGTTCAGCTATTCGCAATGCTGAAAAAAATGCAGGATTCCATTTCCTCCATCGAAACTACCAAAAAATCTGTAAAGATGAAATATGAACAGTTAGGTGCTGGATGGCAAGATAAAAAATACAACGAGTTGGGCGTGGTTGTAAGAGACTGCAACAAGGCTCTCAATGACATATTGGTAATTATGCTTCAAGCAGAAAAATATGTGGCTTTACTCGCCAAGAGCCTTAGTGAATACGAAAGTGTTCAACTAGGATCTACAAATGGAATATCTGCAAGCACACCTCAGACCAGTAGTTTTGCTGTTACACCATCAAGTGCAGATACAACCACCTTTGAGTCAAATACCTTTGGTTCTAATCTTGCATTTGTTCAAGACAGACTATCAGCTGAACGATATTTTTCCCGTGGAAATCACTATGAAGAATATCGAGATTATTGGGAGAACGGGAACTATACCTTTTCTCGAAATGAAAATCCAGAACTCGTATACGTTAGAGCAAGGGATATTGAAGGAGTTTATCTCAGTGACCGAGAACTTGGGAACCCGGAAGGATTTTGGACACGGAATGGTCGAGAGGGATGGTCGAGAGAAAACATTCTAAGGCGAGCTTCGCACATCCAAGATGTTCGTCAAAATACTGAGTCAGGAATGTCTTTGGATGAGCTTTCACAAAACCCAGTGTTAGATGATACCATTCGTAGCTATTACAATAATCCTGTCCAGGTTGCGCAGGTAGGTTCTTATTATGTATTTCAGAGTGATGGGCGACATCGAACACTTGCAGCTCAATCGCTTGATACATATATCCCGGTTTTAGTAACAGGTAGCTACACTCGAAATGATTAACAAATGAGGAGGTGAGTGTTTGAGCAACGTAAATGCTGATGCAACTCAATTACTGACAATACTGAAAAATATGCGGACCTCCATTTCTTCTATCGAAACTACAAGAAGTTCTGTGAAGATGAAATATCAGCAATTGGGAATTGGATGGAATGACAAGAAGTACGATGAGCTGGGAACTATCGTAAAAGATTGCAACAAAGCCCTGAATGATATTTTACAGATTATGCTTCAGGCCGAAAAATACGTTGCTTCACTTGCCAAAAGTGTACAAGAATATGATAATGTTAATTTGGACACTCCTTCTGCACGAAATTCTTTCCTCCAGGGTCTGCAAACACCTAATGTTGGTAATTCGTCTTATCAGTATTGCCTTGGCGTGCTAACCCAAGGTAGCACACCAGACGGATATATCGCTGTTATATCACAACGCCATGAAAATGCAGAGCAGAATGTCAGAGAAGTGTTTGACCATTTCGCTGGTAAACTGATGATACAAGATTCTGAATATCCACCGGATCAGACAGCACATTACTCACCGGGAAATTATATAGGGCATTCACGAGGAGTCTACTACAATGCAGCTTCTGATATGACAAATCCAAGAGGTGCAGGAACAACTTATTTCCACGAGCTTGCTCACATGATCGACCATGCTTCGTGCAACTATCGGAGCAATCTATCCAATACTCCAGAATTTGCTGAGGCACTGGTTGAGGACGGACAAAGAATCCTGAGCTTATATAACAATCTTCCAGTGGAAAAGCAAACTGCTTTTCTGACCCGTATTAGGCAGGATTCAGCTCACTCCTTCTCGGACTTAATTGATGCGACAACAAATGGTCAATTGCACGGAAATTATGGTCACTCAAGGAACTATTGGACGAGACCGGGCAATCTACAAGCAGAAGCCTTTGCCCACTTTTTTGAAGCGTCTATGGGAGACCAAGGCAAATTAGAGCTATTAGCAAATTTCTTTCCTACAGCGTTTGGTATTTTTTCTTCAATGATTGATTCTATTAGACCAGATAATCATGTTAGGGTCTTGAGCAGAGAAAGGTAGGTGCATACAATGGACAAAAACAAGAGCGTTGCAGATTTTATGAATAGCTTCCTTAATACACCTGAACCGAAAATTGATAATGAGTATTATGAAATCGAAGAACAGTATTTTCGGCAATTCGGTCATGGTGTCCCAAGGAAAATGTTGCCTGATAGCATTTCAACGGAACAAATTAAACAAGCCATGAAAAAATGCATTCTTTCCAAAAAGGATAATCTCTTTGAACTATTAGGCATCATTATCAACGATAATTATTTATATTAAGAAAAGGAACGACGACATGGATGAAGACAACATTATAACTTTGAATGATGAGAATGGGAACGAAGTTGAATTTGAATTTCTTGACTTAATACCGTATCGCCAGAACGAATATGTTGTCCTGCTTCCTATTGGAGATTCGGATGGGCAAGTTGTTATTTTGCAGCTGAAAGAAATTGACGATGAAACAGAAGAATATGTTGGTGTTGAAAACGAATTTGTGTTAGAGACTGTCTTTGCTCTGTTCAAAGAGCGAAACAAAGATTTCTTTACATTTGAGTAATTAAACAATGCAAGCTCAAACCAACAACACGATAAAAGGGGGGTGCATTATGGATATTTGGCATCGTGTAGGCAGAATTGTTCGCTTCTCAAACTTAGGAACTCTTCTGTTCTTTACTCTTAATATTCTGCTGATTGTTGCTGTGTTCGGTTCGTCAGGAAGCATTGTTGAACTGATTTGTATTTACTTTTTCACAGTAGCTATCAGCTTATCCCCATTAGGCGAAATGTGCCTGGCTGCCTTCGCAGGAGCAAGCGATATAAAAAGAGTAGATATAAAACTTCGAGTTGTCCCGCTGGTTCAATATGTTTTAGATAAAGCAAAAGAGAACACATCATACTGTCCTAAAAAAGTGAAAGTGAAGATTATCCATGATCCTGCTCCAAATGCATTTGCTCTAGGTAGGCAAACACTATGCATAACTGACGGATTGCTTTTACTCTCCGATGATATGATACTTGGAATTCTCGCCCATGAGATCGGACATCTCTCATACGGACATACTGTTATCCAATTATTGATTGGCGGGGGCAATATATTTATATCCGGGTGCCTCCTGTTAATCAAAATATCCTACTGGATTTTTTCTGCAATCATGGGGCTGTTCGCAATATGCTCTCGTAGTGGTGTAATGGGTATAATTACCGCAGTTTTCGCAGGAATATCAACAGCACTTTCTTGGTTATGGGTAAAGTTCTGTATGCTTTTTCTGATGTGGTCTATGAGACAAAATGAGTATCTGGCTGATGAATTTGCTTATAAAATTGGTTTTGGTCTTGAATTAGCGACGGTATTAGACCAACATATCTCAGATGTTCCGCATGATGGTTTTCTCAGTGCAATATACTCAACTCATCCATGCAACGATGATAGGGTTGCAGCATTGCAAAATTTAGGTGTACCCTATTCTCGATACTAAATTCATAATCTCACAAATTGGCAAGCAGTGTAAACCTGTACAGGTTCACTCATTTTCTCGATTTTCCCTTCGGTGCAATCTTCGCAAATTTGCTTGTTGGGGAAGCATCCCCAATCCCCTTTGAACATCATCTGCCGATGATGGCTACACGATTTTCAATCGTTTCTCAAAGAACAGTAGAATAAAAATTTGCCCATGGTTGAAAGCACCGAAATCGAAAAGCAAAAAAGCAGCCACGATCCGCACCCTTTGGGGAGTGCAGACCGTGGCTTTTTGCTTTAACGGAAGTTCTTCTTTTCCTCTTTCTCTTTCTCTTTTTCCTGCTCTTTCTGCCTGTCGATATTCAAAATCGTTTCAACCGTCCGTTTGGCAATCAGCAGTTCTTCTTTCTCTTTTCTGATCTGACGGTACTCAGCGTAGTCCTGCTTTTTCTGGACTGCCAGCTGATGAAACTCCTCATACAATGATTGCATGGACGGGAGCTTTGTAATCTGCAATTCATCAAAGGCTTGCTTCGCCGCTTTATGAATTGTGATTTCCTGACGGTGTTCTTCAAAGAATTTTTTGCTATATCCAGACTTGCGGTACTCGATATAAATTTGCCTTGTGTTGCGATAATTTTTGATGTGCTGCTGCAACGCCTGAACCTCAACCATACGTTTCTCTGCGACCTTGATAGAATCAGAAAGCGCATCGAACCGGGCAGACAGATTTTCAATATGAGCAGTCAGATCGTCGTAGTTGCCCAAGCCTTTTTCTTTCAGTAGGATTACCGTTCGGGCAGCTTCTTTTCGGTTGAACTTCTTCGCCCACTTTTCATAACCGACCGTCTTGCCCTCGGCCATCTTTGCCTGAATATCAATCAGCATCTGGAACTGCTTCGGGGCAGGAGCCTTGGCAGAGCCGCCTTTTGATTTGTGCAGGTTCTTGCCGGAGATAACCGCTTGAATTTCCTCTTTGCTATATCCTTCGCCCAGGGAACGCAGCCGAATGAAACGCTTCTGATTCTCGCCCTTGAACGCAGGCTGCTTTCCATCCTTGAACTCAAATCCCATGTCAGCCAGAGCCTGAACAAAGCCATCAAAGCTCTTTGGTTTCTGCTTCAGCACCGCATCAATCGCATCACATAATTCGTCACGCTGGGTACGCTTCTTGGGATAAACAGTTCTTTTCTGGCGCTCCCGATACGGCTTCGGTGTAATAATGGACAGCCCGTGTTCCAGGCAAACCATATCACTGAGTCTTTGCACCGCCAGACCGGAAAGAAAGAAGTTTTTGAATTTCCGTGTGGCATCCAGCGAGGTCGAATTATAAATGATATGATTGTGAATGTGGGATTTGTCGATGTGGGTCGCAACGATGAAAGCGTGTTTTCCCTTTGTCCATCGCATCGCTGTTTCATAGCCGACTTGGTTCGCTTCTTCCGGGGTGATTTCTCCCGGCTTAAAGGACTGGCGTATCTGGTATGCGATGATATTGTTCTTCTGCTGTCTGCCGGTAATATGCTGATACTGCCGTTTGGAAAGCAGAAATTCCTCATCTGCTGTCTTTGGATCACACTCATAGGAACTGATAAATTCGCCATCATTGGTTTTTGCGGCATTTTGTGAGTAGTCGGTTCTGTCTGCCAAACATTGAGCGACCGTCTTTCCCTTATTCACATGGAGTGCAATCAATCTTGTCGCTGCCATTCCCATCACTTCCTTCCCAAAAAGAAAAAGCCACCGGTCGGTGACTTTTCTCTGATATTATCTTATGACCTGATAAATGCTCCCAGACTTTCTCCAATATTCTCGACTTTCATAACAGCCCAGACGAGCAAGAACACCGCTGCTATTGTCGCAATTCCAAGAACCACAAGAATAAGCAGGGACTGCCACAAAGCCTTTACAATGCAGTAAATCGCAGATCCGCCAATGACCAAGAGCAATAAACCAATTACATAGGACACAACATTTGTAAGCAGATTTCCAAGAATGCAAATCACTTTTACAACGAACAGCACCGGCAGTGCCAATATCTTCAATACCAGCTTCATAGGCTCAACCCCTTTCTTTTAATTATATTGTACAAGGGTATCTGCCATAACGCAATGATGTCAACCCTTATGTAAAAGCCGCAGCCGAAACTGCGACTTCCCAACAAGTTGTCGGATTACTGGATTGAGGACAGGCGAACAAGAACTTCTCTCATGTCCGTCCAGATCTCCTCCAGCCGTTTTTGCAAATCCTCAATGTCAGCACGATAGATGCTGCCTGTTTCGTTCGCTCGCTTTGCGTACTGGTTCAGGTTGTTGGAGCAGATTCGCAGGAGCGAAACCAGGGCTTTCACATCCTGCAAATCCAGTCTGATACAGTAACCATCCAGAGCCATTTTCCGCAGATAGGCTCCCATGCTGCGGATGCCAAGCTCGTCCATCTTCTCATGGATTCGCTCGACCTCCTCCTTGGATGCAAGGAAATGAACATCCTGATCTCGCTTTGCCATTACAACACCTCCTCACGGGTTTCAGAGTATTTTGCAGGCGGGATATGCTCCGCTTTGGATTTCAGATCAGCCAACACAGAAGGACGCTCTGACTCGCTTCTTTCGTCACGATTTTCCACAGAGTCCTCCATATTCAGGGCTGCATCCAGTTCTGCCAGTCGCTGACTTTTGGCTGTCAGCTCTGCTTCCTGCGGGAACGGTTTTCCAACCTCCGCCTTGGCTGCTTCCTGCTGATTGTAGAGATTATTCAACTGCTCATTGGCTCGTTCTAAGCGCTCAAGGATGCCTGCAAGGGCATTGTCCAGTCGGGTGATATTTCCTCGTGCGTCCGTTCCAAGGGCTACTCTGTGGCTCACAGCGCCCTTCAGGGTCACATCGAACTCGTTCCGGAAACTGTCAAACGAAAGCTCCATCTGAAAGCCACGGTAACTGCCAAGAGGAACCGGATCGGCACTTTTCGTGTCCTTACAAGCCGCAAGGAGGATTTCACCGGCATCTGCCTTTTCGGTGTAGGCTTTGCCCATGATTTCCATGCCGCAAAAGCCATCGGCAATCTGCGGGTGTGCTTCCACGGTTTTAATATCAGCTTCAAAGCCATGAATATAGCCTGTCTGCTTTTCAATCTCAGCCGGGAAGTATTTCAGAAGCTTATCTTCCATACGGTACTGCTGGCTCTGGTGGTCAGCTTTCAGCACCTTCAGCCTTGCCACATCAATGTCCAAGTCCATCTTTTCCTTGATAAGCGGATTGCCGGCACACAGCGCCTTGATCTCCGCATAGGACAGCGCCTGCTCATCCACATCGTCACAGGAGCGAACCGGTGATTTGGAGGTCATAATCTGAGAAATAAACTTCTGCTTGTTTTCCAAGGTCTGATACAGGTAGGCATCGAAGGTTCCCTCGGTCACATACTGATACACCTGAACCTCTTTGTTCCGGTTGCCCTGACGGATGATACGACCGTTTCTCTGGGTCATATCAGACGGACGCCAACCCACATCCAAGTGATGAACTGCCACCAGTTTGTCCTATAGTGATAGGTAATCCTTTGGTGAATCACCTCCGGATTTTCCCCCACTCCAAACCGTGCATGAGAGATTTCCCCTCACACGGCTTTCCATCATTTACAAATTGTGATTCTAATTAGCAACAGGAAACATCTGCCTACTCAAACTGAATTACTTCGTTTCCGGCCTGCACTCTGAGCTTGTTTAGCTTTTTGAGTTCTGCCGATTTCAACTGTACTTTCTGCATAATTGCAGAAATGGTGTCTCTTTGCGTGGCGTGAACTAACCTATGGATATCTTTGTGAAGAATTATCAGATTTGCATATTCGTCCCCACCACCCTGCGACTTAGGTGTTTTGTGGTGACAGTGGATTTCTTCCACGGATAGGATTTGTTTGGTGATAGCGCATACCCCATGCTGTGCCGCATATAAAGACAAACGATTATCGTTGTATTCGATACTGGCACCCTCTATGGGATTTCGCATGAGAATGTGTAAAATAGTCATATCCACACTCTCCAGATTCTTGTGTATTTCCGCCCGGCCTTTTGCTGTGTATTTGTTAATGGACTTTTTCACATGGATAGGCGGATGGTGCTGAATATACCCAATAGGCAACAATATAGTCTTTCCGATAAAACGGACTTCCTTACTCTTGCTGTATCGCTTGGCATATTCTGGAATTACTTGATTTTCTTGTCGCTTTACTCGCTCTTGGAGCCTGTTTTTAATAGAAATCTTAATTTCATACGCCAGGGTTTGCATATCCGGGTTGGCACAGGTAGCCATGCTATAGTAGTTATGGATGCCCATAACAAAACTGTTGTAATCATTGACCGCTTGGTATTCCTCCAGCTTTCCAGAACAAAACTGAATCTTCTTGACGTTCTCTTTTGCTTTCGCCTTAATTTTTTCCAAGGCTTTGGGAGAGATATGAGAAATAACAACATATTTGTCTCCTTTGCCCTTATGAACCTTAATTTTGAACCCAAGAAAATCTGAGTAGTCATGTTTTAGGTTCACGATCTTTGACTTTTCCGGGCTGATGTCCAGATTCAGTCTTTCTTTCAGCCATGCCTTTACTGCTGCAAACAACTTTACGGCATCGCTGTGTTTCCGGCAAAAGATTTTGAAGTCATCTGCATATCTGACGATATAGCACTCTTTCAACTTAGTTTTTCTGAGTTCCCGGTACTTTTTCGATTGGTCTTTGGTGCCATTTGCGTGGATTCTTCCGCTGTATTCATGCCTTGTGGGTATTCCTACCCACTGGCTTGTTATCCACCAGTCGAGTTCATTCAGGACAATATTGGATAACAGCGGGGAGATGATTCCACCCTGCGGCGTTCCTTTCTCTGGGAATCCGATACCGGCAACTTCTGCTTTCAGCATGGCAGAAATAATACTCAGCAACTTTTTGTCATGGATACCCATTGCCCAGATTTGGCGCAGCAGCTTCCCATGATTCACATTGTCAAAGAAACCTTTTATATCAATGTCGATTACAATATGAAGATTGCTTTTCTGCATATGCTTTTCAGCCTGTGCCAGTGCATTTTCAACGCCCCTGTTTGGACGGAAACCATTGCTTGTTTCACAAAATTTTGCTTCACAAATCGGCTCCATCACCTGCAGGACACATTGCTGTATCAGCCTGTCCATAATGGTGGGAATACCAAGAGCTCTGGTCTTACCATTCCCTTTCGGAATCTCCTTCCGTCTGACAGACTGAGGTTGATACCACTTGAATTTTTGCTGTACCAACCCAATCAGTTCCGGTTCGCTCATTTTGGCCAAGTCTGCGATGGTTTTCCCATCTGTTCCCGGCGTTCTGCTTCCAGCGTTCTTTTTCAGATTTCTATACGCTAACCTGATATTTTCTTCTGCTGTGATGATGCTGATAAGATTCTTTAATTCACATTTTGCAAGACTATTTTCGTACAGTTCATCGAATACTGACTGCATATCATAGTATTCGTTATTCCTCAGCTTTTGGCGTTTGAGCAGCTTTTTCTTTCCTGTCAAAGTCGGCTTTCGCCTTTCTTAGTCTTACTCGAACCTTTGATATATTGCTTTGTTAGAATTATATTTTTGTAAATGACTGGCGGCTATTCCTCCACAGTTTATTATCACTGCTTCATTGGTCATGCCGCCGCTCTCAGTCAGATAAAGACTACTTGTTTCATTTACTGATTTTTCGTAGTCACCGCTTCATCGTGTGCAGACACTCAGCGTTCTGGCCTTTCCTCGTTCCGATATTCCTATCTGTACATATCCCCTTAGGCTTGCCCTATAAGCCTGTGCGCTGGGAAGCACCTGTAATGCTCCGAGGTTTTTCATAACGTGCCATTTTTACTCAACCTCACGCACGCCGTAAATTTACGACTATGGCATTTCTACCATATCACGCTATAGACCCGTACATTCGGGCATTCGTCAGTCATTATGACATTCTAACCATAGGGATTTTATAGACCTCCGGCCTATGGGCAGTACCATCCACCTCTGGACAGCTTTCGTGGGGCCGGTGATTATCCGGCAACTCCTTACGACTGCTCTCAGCCGACTTCAGCGGGCTTTGCACGGTTTGATTCCTGCAAATCTTACCGCACACCGCAGTATCAAGGCAGGCGTTTCAGGGCGTTACTCCATCATTCCACCTGTCGGAATACCAGTTCTTCAAATCAATTTTCAAGCTCCTTTCAATCTTGTAGAGTTTTGACTTGAGCGTAACCTTTTCAGTTACGAACGAGTCGCACGTACATTGGTTCCTGCTCCCATTTTCTGTGTACTGCCAAGCAGTACACGCACCTGACCGGTACGAACCTTGGCAAAGAGGTCTTTTTTCTTTGCCTCGGTATCTGCATCATGGATAAAGGCAACTTCTTCCGCAGGCACACCGTTTGCAATCAGCTTGGTTTTGACATCATCATAGACATTGAAGGTTCCATCATTTTTCGGTGTGCTAAGGTCGCAGAACACCAACTGGGTCAATTTGTCAGCCTGACCGTCCTGCCAGATACGCAGGATATTTCCCACGCAGGCATTGAGCTTGCTGTCAGGGTCATCGGGTAACAGGGTGTTCATTAGCCGCTGATCCAGTCCCAATTTTCGTCCGTCGCTGGTAATCTTGAGCATATTATCGACGGACGGGTCTACAATACCGGCATGAACATCTGCTGCTCTCTCTGAAAGGGAAGCCACCATATCCTTCTGGTACTCAGAGGGCTGAACCACAACCGTTTCAAACTTTGCTTCGGGAACAGGGAGATGCAACTGGTCAGAGGTCTTGATGTCGGCAACCTCCTTGAACATATTCATCAGTTCAGGCAGGTTGAAGAACTTCGCAAATCGGGTTCTGGCACGATAGCCGGTTCCCTCCGGTGCAAGCTCAATCGCAGTTGTTGTTTCTCCGAAGGTCGATGCCCAGGAATCAAAATGGGTCAGGTTCTTTTGCTGGAGCGTACTGTACTGGAGATAGCGCATGACCGTATAAAGCTCGGTCATCGAGTTACTTACTGGAGTACCGGTTGCAAAGATCACACCACGCCCGCCGGTCAGCTCATCCATATAGCGGCACTTCATAAACATATCCGAAGATTTCTGGGCTTCGGAGGTGGACAGACCTGCCACATTTCGCATTTTTGTGTAGAGGAACAAATTCTTGAACGCATGGCTTTCGTCCACAAACAGCCGGTCTACACCCAACTGCTCAAAAGTTACTACATCATCCTTTCTGGTCTGGTCATTGAGTTTCTTCATCCTCGCCTGCAGACTCTTCTTTGTTTTTTCCAACTGCTTGATGGTATAATTCTGCCCTGCCTGATGTGCCGCTTCTTCAATGGAAAACGTAATATCTGCGATCTGATCTTCCAGCATGGCAATCTGCCGTTCTCTTGAAAGAGGGATTTTCTCAAACTGCGTATGGCCGATGATCACGGCATCATAATCCCCTGTCGCAATACGGGAACAAAACCGTTTTCGGTTTGCCGGCTCAAAGTCTTTCTTCGTTGCCACCAGGATATTTGCTCCCGGATAGAGACGTAGGAAATCACTGCCCCACTGCTCGGTCAGATGGTTTGGCACAACATAAAGATTCTTTTGTGAGAGTCCCAGCCGTTTTGATTCCATACCGGCTGCGATCATCTGGAACGTCTTTCCTGCTCCTACGCAATGAGCCAGTAACGTATTATTTCCATACAGCACATGAGCCACTGCGTTTTTCTGATGCGGCATCAAGGTGATCTCCGGGTTCATGCCGACAAACTGAATATGGCTTCCATCATATTCCCGTGGACGGATGCTGTTAAATCGTTCATTATAAATTTTACAGAGATCTTCCCGTCGGTGCAGGTCTTTAAATATCCACTCCTTAAATTCCTCTTTGATCAGTTCCTGCTTCTGCTGTGCCAGCATCGTTTCCTTCCGGTTTAATTCCCGGTGTTCTCCCTCGGCATCCTGTACCGTGTCATAAATCTTGGTATCTCTAAGGTTTAAGGCATCTTCCAAAAGGCGGTAGGCATTGGCTCTCTGTGTTCCATATGTGGAAGTAACAAGGGCATTTCCGTAGCTGTCCACATTTTTTCCCATAACATTCCACTGTCCGGTCACTTCGGCATACTGGACTTTGACCTTGCTCCCTACATAATATCTTGGTGTATGGAATGTTTCTGCCATGAACCGTGTAATGTAATCCTCGGAGATCCAGGTTGCCCCAAGTCTTGCCTCAATCTCTGATGCATCCAGATCTTTTGGCTGTACCTGCTCCAAATACTGCACGTTCACCTGATATTCCGGGTGATCTTCTGCAAACTGTTTTGCGATCTGCAGTTTCTCCCTCACATTTCCAGAAAGATATTCGTCCGACGGCTCCCATTTTTCACCGATCGGATTCTTAAAGATCACCCCTGCCAGTTCTTCTGTAAGCTCCTCTTCTGTTTTCCCTGAAAGCTGTTCCATATAGGAAAGGTCAACGCCTGCCCTCTCACCAATGCAAACCGCAAGTGCTTCACTGGCAGTATCCACGGAAGTTACCGTTTCTGCCCTGCGGATCGTCCTTTTGGTAAAAATATCCGCTTTCCGTTTCAGTTCTCCCTTATCATCCAGAAATTCCAGAGAAGTCAAAAGACAATAGCTGCTGTCCTGACTGAATGCCCTCTTATTGGCATTGCTGCTGATAAGACCATATTTTGCTGTAAAGGTATCGTATTCTTCATTGAGTTTTCCCTGCAGCTTTGTGATCTGTTCATCGCTTC
>ERZ791822.1177-NODE-1177-length-12585-cov-2.628412_pt1 | contig 12585 bp, 10 predicted proteins | sample MGYA00510299_ERZ791822 | MGnify/ENA primary metagenome ERZ791822 (study PRJEB30046, sample SAMN00791945) | human gut metagenome | study: EMG produced TPA metagenomics assembly of the A metagenome-wide association study of gut microbiota in type 2...
GCACATTATCTGCCGCTTGCGCTCTATGACCAAAGCGGGTTTATATTTGCCGCTGGCTTTTCCGGCGACGAAGACCCATATCCTTTGATCCGCCGTGCATTTACGGTGCAGGACACACCTGCCGTTTACACATCGGCTGACACGGGCTACTACGGCTATGTACCCTGTGATGACAGGCAACATTATCTGATTTTGGGGCCGACGTACAGCACGCCCGTAACCGAAGAGATGATACACACCTATATGCGCAAAAACATTTTGCCCTCCGAGCGCCAGGAAAGCATTGCACAATTTTTGGGGCGAATCCCGACCTACACCTATAATCAGTTTTTAAACATGCTTTTATATCTTTTCTTTACCCTGACCGGTGAAGAAAAAGAGATCACCGACGTCTTCGGCGTGACCGACACGCAATACCAGACGCAGATCGGCCGCGACTACGCGCAGCGCGCCTACCGTGAACAGGAAGCACAGTGGCAGCACGGCACCTACGGCTTTGAACGACAGATGTTGGCTTTGATCCAAAGCGGCGATGTGGCAAGGCTGCACCAGTTTTTGATAGACACGCTGAACACCACGCCCATGCAGGAAGGGAAACTTGCCGACACGCCCCTGCGCCAGGCCAAAAACCTGCTGATCGGCACGGTGGGCATGGTTGGTAAAGAAGCGGCTATTCCGGGTGGAATGGACATTGAACAGACCTACCGCCTGATCGACACCTACATTCAGGAATGCGAACGCCTGCAAACGGTGGAAGCTGTCAAAAACCTGCAGTACAACATGCTGATCGATTTTACGCAGCGCATTTCACAGCAACATGCGCCCGCACACCTGAGCGAAGATGTTTTTGCGGCAACGCAGTATATTTCGACCCACCTCAATGAGCCGATCGGCGTAGACGACGTGGTGGCGCACAACGGCAAAAGCCGCGCCTACCTCTGCAAAAAATTTCACGATGAACTGGACATGGGCATTGCCGCTTACATTTTGCGCTGCCGCCTGCGCGAGGCCAAATTGCTTTTGCGCTATACCGAAAAACCACTCGGCGAGATCAGCAACTTTCTATGCTTTTCTAGCCAGTCCCACTTTCAAAACGTGTTCAAAAAACACTGCGAGATGACCCCGATGGAATACCGGAACGGCAAAAGTTGAGACAGATTGATATATTTTTTCATTTGCATAAAGAATCTTCTGCCGACAAATAATTTTTCCCATCCACATAACGTAATATGCTCCCTATATGGCGAACAGTGAAATAAAACACTGAAAGCTATATAGGGAGCATATCACAACGTGTGGATGGGATTTTTTTGTTTATGAGTCTCTCGGAAAAAGGCGTTCTCACCCTTCCATCTTCTGGATCACCGCACCCAGCCAGCGGCACAGGGTCTCCCCGGCCTGATTGGCGATCTCCAGCACGCGGGCGTGGCTGTGCTTCACAGTCTGGATGCCGGTAGCCATATTCGTGATACAGCTGACGGCCAGCACCTTTTTCTCCTTTGCTGCTGTATGCAGTCACGCTTCCATCCGTTCCTGCAGCTGTTTTACTGCGTCTTGCAATACATCGCTGAATTGCTTCAGGTCATCTTCCGTGATGATTTTCCACAAGGGTTTTATAGACAGAATCCATGTCATCCGTGCAGGGCCGTCCTGCCCCGTGCATTCAATCCAGAATTTTTCCGTCAATGGAGATGGTTACCACCTGCCACGGAATGAACTTTCCGCTGGTCTGAAGCGCCTTTTTCGCCGCCATCTCCAAGCCGCCGCAGCAGGGCACCTCCATGCGGAGGATGGTCACGCTCTGGATGTCGTTGCTGTGCAGGATCTCGGTGAGCTTTTCGCTGTAATCCACAGCATCCAGCTTCGGGCAGCCGATGAGAGTCACCTTGCCCCGCATAAACTCCTGATGGAAATTTGCGTAGGCGTATGCCGTGCAGTCCGCTGCGATCAGGAGCTTTGCGCCTGCAAAGTAGGGCGCATGGACAGGTGCCAGCTTGATCTGCACCGGCCAGTTGCGCAGGCGGGAAACTGACTGCACGGGGGCAGAAGCTGCGCTTTCGGCAGCGGTCTCCGTCTGTTCCAGCATCCGCATCCGGGAGCCGGGGCAGCCGCCCTCGTGGAGGTGCTTCATCTTCTCCTGCAATTCCTTTTTCTTTTTGTTCTCCTGCACCGCTGCCTCATCGTAAGCGGGGGCTTCCCGCTCCTCAAAGGTGATAGCACCGGTGGGGCATCCCGGCAGGCAGTCTCCAAAGCCATCGCAGAAATTTTCCCGCACCAGCTTTGCCTTGCCGTCAATGATGTCGATCGCGCCCTCATGGCATGCAGTTGCGCACAGACCGCAGCCGTTGCACTTGTCCTCGTCAATATGAATGATTTTGCGGATCATATTTTTACCTCCCGGTTTGCATCGTTTTGCTTTTGCAGCCCTATTATAGTATAATAAAGCAAGCCTGTATGTTTGATTTCAAACGAGGAGATTTCTTTTATGCAAAACCATCTTTCTGTCCTGCGGAGCTGCCCTTTTTTTGCCGGCTTAAATGAGGATGAGATCTTGTCCATTCTGCACTGTGTACAAGCAGTCGAAATTGCCCGTCAGCGCGGGTCATATATTTTCCGCGCCGGGGATTCCACCGAGGTCATGGGCCTTGTGCTGTCCGGCACGACCCTTGTGATACAGGAGGATCTCTGGGGGCATCGCAATATCCTGTCCAAATGCAGTGCCGGAGATTTTTTTGGCGAGCCTTACGCCGCCACCCCGGGCGCTATTCTGAACATCAGCGTTGTGGCGGAGGAGGATTGTGAGATCCTTTTGCTCAATGTCAAGCGGCTGCTCACCGCCTGCCCCGCCGCATGCGACCATCATCAAAAGCTTATCCGCAATCTCGTCAGCGTTCTTGCAAACAAGATCCTGATCTTCAACGACAAGGTTACGCATATCAGCAAGCGGACCACCCGGGAAAAGCTGCTTTCCTATCTTTCTGCCGAGTCGCTTCGGCAGGGGGCACTTTCCTTTGACATTCCCTTTGACCGGCAGCAGCTGGCAGATTTTCTCTGTGTGGAGCGCGCTGCCATGTCGGCAGAGTTGTCGAAGCTGCAAAAGGAGGGCCTTTTGATCACGAAGCGGAATCACTTTGAGCTGCTGACCCGCTGATCTCAGCCCTACTCAGTCGATGGTGATTTTTTCTGTTGAGGTGCGGCAGCTGTCGGAGCGGTGTTTAAGCCGTTAGGCGGGAATTGTGCGGTGTTGCCCTAAAGCTCCCGGCCTCCGGTGTGCCGGTCATCACGGCTATTGTGCCTTGATCTCTACACCGGCAGCAGGCAGTGCGGCTGAGATTTTCCGCACAAAGGCCAGCGCCTTCGGCCCGTCCCCATGGACGCAGACAGAATCTGCCTGCAGCGCAACGGTACTTCCGTCTACGGCACATACCGTCCCCTGCTTTGCCATCTGCAGTACCCGCGCAATGGCCTCCTCCTCGTTTTCAATCATCGCGCCGGGCTTGCCGCGCGGCACAAGAGTGCCGTCAGGCTGATAGCCCCGGTCGGCAAACACCTCGCTGCAGACACGCAGCCCCAGTGCCTGTGCGGCCTTGATCATCTCACTGCCCCAAAGCGCCAGCAGCATGGCCTCGGGAGCAGCCGCCTTGACTGCGCGGCAGATGGCAGCCGCCAACTCCGGGTCCTTAGCTGCCATATTATAAAGCGCACCGTGCGGCTTGACATGGTGCAGCGGCACCCCGGCCGCATCGCAGAATGCCTTCAACGCGCCGATCTGGTAGATGACATTCTCCTCAGCCTGCGCAGGAGAGATCGCCATTTTGCGGCGGCCAAAGCCCTGCAGATCGGGCAGGCCCGGATGCGCGCCCACTTGAACGCCATACTTTTTGCAGAGCAGCACACTTTTTTGCATCACGGACGGATCGCCCGCATGAAAACCGCAGATCAAGCATGTCAGGTCGTTATATGGCCTTTTGCGCCGCATGGTGCAAGACACCTTTTATAAGCGCAGTCATTTTATATCCTTGATGCGCGACAAAATCATATTGCAGCTGCAGCTCTGCACACCGGGCAGGGTGTCGATGACTGTGTGCAAAAAGGTTTCCATTTCCTCGGCAGAAGCCGCTACGGCGTGAACATGCAGCTTATCCCTGCCGGTCACGCGGTAGATCTGCGTGACCGTGTCGTGCCGGTCCAAAATCTGCGTAACCTGTGCCAGACAGTCGGGCGTTGTCTCGATCTCGAAATAGCAGGACACCGCACCGCTGATTTTCTGCGGGTTTATGACGGTCGTATACTCCTCAATGATGCCTTTTTGCTCCAGCGTCTGGATTCTTGCCTTCACCGCGACTCTGGATATGCCAATTTTCTCCCCGATGTCCGAGTAGGAAATGCGCGCATTTTCTATGAGCAGCTGTACGATTTTCTGATCCAGTGTGTCCAGCCCGTCCAGATACATAGCGTTCCCTCCGTCTGTAAACTTTCTATGCGTATCATAGCATCATTCTTTCCAAAAGTAAATATGCCGTTGACGCACCGGCTTTGCCGCGCTATAATAGTTTCGATTCGTAATTATCAGCTTTCGTTTTGCGAGGATTCGCTATGAACCGAGATTTAACAAAGGGTCCCGTTGTACGGTCGATGCTTCTGTTTGCTATCCCCATGATTTTGGGTGATCTGCTGCAGCAGTGCTATAACATCGCTGACACGCTCATCGTTGGGCAATTTTTAGGACGAAACGCTTTGGCGGCAGTCGGGTCTGCCTTTACGCTGATGACCTTTTTGACCTCGGTCATTCTGGGGCTTTGCATGGGCAGCGGCGCACTGTTTTCCATGCGTTTCGGGCAGCGGGACGAAACCGCCCTGCGGGAAAGCCTCTGCGCATCATTTTATTGCATTGCGCTTATCACCGTGCTTTTGAACCTTATCGCCTTTGCATGCCTTGACGGGCTTCGCATTTTTCTGCGGGTCCCCGCCGAGGTTTGGGGCGCTATGCGCATCTACCTGTTTATCGTCTTTTTGGGGATACCCGCCATTTTCCTGTACAACTTTTTTGCTTCGTTTTTAAGGGCCATCGGCAATTCGGTAATCCCGCTGGTCTTTTTGGCGGTTTCCTCGGTGCTGAACATCGTGCTGGATCTCTGGTTTGTCGTAGGGTTAAACAAGGCGGTCGCCGGTGCTGCACAGGCCACCGTGATTGCGCAGTATATTTCCGGTGTGGGTATTGCCGTCTACACATGGGTGCGCTTTCCGCAGGTGCGCTCGGTTGCAAGACCGCGCACCTTACGCACACAGAGAATCCGGGAAATATTCTCCTATTCCTCGCTGACCTGTGTCCAGCAGTCGGTGATGAATCTCGGTATTCTTATGGTGCAGGGTCTTGTGAACAGCTTTGGCCCCGTTGTGATGGCAGCCTTTGCCGCTGCCGTAAAAATTGATGCTTTTGCTTATATGCCGGTGCAGGATTTCGGCAACGCCTTTTCCACTTTTATTGCACAGAACTACGGCGCAAAGCAAAACGACCGCATACGCTCCGGTCTGAAAAGCGCCGTCCTGATATCGGTCGCTTTCTGCGTGGTGCTGTCCACGCTTGTTTGCGCATTTGCCAAACCACTGATGCTGCTTTTTGTCGATGCCGGGGAAGCTGAAATTCTGCGTGAGGGTGTGCGGTATCTGCATATTGAGGGTTCGTTTTACTGCGGTATCGGCTGCCTGTTTTTGCTGTATGGCCTCTACCGCGCATTGGGTAAGCCGGGCATGAGCGTTGTGCTTACTGTCATCTCGCTGGGCACCCGTGTTGCCCTCGCCTACCTGTTGTCCTCCCTGCCCTCCATCGGCGTGACCGGCATCTGGTGGTCCGTTCCCATCGGCTGGGCGCTTGCAGATTTTGTGGGATTTGTGTATTATAAAAAGAAAATCAACTTATATGACGGCAGCCAGCCATAAAAGACCGCCGATTGCCTTTAAGGGGGGCAGCTATGCAGATCAGCCAGTTTTTTCTCAACGGAGACATGAAAGGCGCTCTTGCCTATATGCGCAGCCATGAGGAGTACAAGGAGATTCTTCCCGCCTATACCGCAATCTTTGAGGATTGTATATACCGCACCTATGAAATACCGGACATGCTCAACTCTGTTTTGCGATTGTATCAGGTATATTTCCGGGACACCTTTTATTGCGGCTCACCGGAAGCGGCGGCCGCAGACAAGCTATTGACCGGGCTGAAGCATCTTCTGAATATGCCGGATGCCGATGAAGATACTTTAGGCGAACAGCTTCAGTCCGTGTTTGAAGCAAACGGCTATCATGCGCTTTTCGGGAAAACACAGGGCTATTACGGCCCGTATGTCTGGCGTGACACGGTTCCGACCGTCTACCGTGTCGAATTGCCGGATGGTGCAGCCGAATACACCGTCAACATTCTGAAAGGCTTCGTGTTCCGGAGTTGGCTGGATTATCTGACCTTCGGCACGCAGGGTACGGGCGGCTGGGCTTCACCCGATGGCACGATCAACTGCATTGAGCAGGCGTATGATTTTGAAAGCGAACGGTTTCTTGTATCTCTTTTAAAGCACGAGGCACAGCACACCGTTGACATGAAGCGATTCCCGGGAATCACTCCTGCAGAGTTAGAATACCGGGCAAAGCTGGTGGAGCTGCATTACTGCAGCGATTTAGGATTGCTGCAAAAGTTCCTGTCGACAGCGGATGAACGGAAGATCACGGATAGTCATGCACTGGCCTGTGCGCAAATCAAACTTGCATTCGCACATACAAACCAAGCAGACCTTTCCCGCATACAGACAAAGGCACTGGAGTTGCTTCACGCGCACACGAAGAAGCTGAGCGAAAAATATCAGGGATACAAAACGGCGTGCCCCGGTTAATTGCATCGCAGCTGCGTTTTTAGTTTTTTATGCCAGAAATCTTACCACAACCAAAAGCACTGTATGGCTTCACCCGCAATGCGGGTGTTCTACATCGGTGCAGCGCGAACAGAGCGAATGCACCGCGGCCATACAGTTTGCCCGGCAGCATGGCATTCGGCAACACATGATGGATGCAATTTTGCTGATACGGTACATAGTGATTTCTCCCTTCGCAGTAGTTGTTTGGATTCGATGGGTGTATGATACACCCATTTGCCTACTATGTCATTATGTATATAGGAATTTATTTTGCTTTTGCCTTTATAGCCAGAATTACAGCATTATGATAAATACATTTGTGTGATTTGTCACATCATGTCGTAGCAAATCTTTATGCACAGCACCGCACGGGTATATTTTACTTTTTCTTTACCGTATACAGATACGGCGCGCACATTCTGCTCTTGAAAAATCACGATTGTGTGCTATAATAACTCTGTTATTTTGTCTTAATCTTTACCTGCCGCATACCGGGTCACATATTTTGGTATGCGCAAAGCCCGGCATAGGCCGGGCAGAATGGATACAAGTGATGAAAATCAGGAAAATTCTTGTTGCTGTAATTTCTCTTTTTATGGCAGCCGCACTTCTTACCGGCTGCGGCACTGCAAACAACGCCCGCAAAGCGGCTGACCTGCCTGTCATAAAGCTTGGCAGTGACAGCTACCCGCCGTACAACTATCTCGATGAGGACGGCAACCCCACCGGTATTGATGTTGCGCTTGCCACCGAGGCCTTCGCAAGGATGGGCTATCGGGTCGAGATCGTACAGATCGACTGGGAGAAAAAGAAAGAGCTCGTTGAGAGCGGTGCAATCGACTGCATCATGGGCTGCTTTTCTATGGAGGGACGGCTGGACGATTACCAGTGGGCCGGTCCGTATATAGCAAGCCGCCAGGTCGTTGCCGTGAACGAGAGCAGCGACATCTATACCCTGCAGGATCTTGCCGGGAAAAACCTTGCCGTTCAGTCCACAACTAAGCCGGAGAGCATCTTTCTGAAGCGCACTGACGAGAGAATCCCTAAGCTCGGCAACCTCATCAGCCTTGGCCACAGGGAATTGATCTTCACCTTTCTGGAAAAGGGCTATGCCGATGCGGTGGGCGCGCACGAGGAATCCATCGTGCAGTATATGAAGGATTACGATGTCCGGTTCCGCATTTTGGAGGAACCGCTTATGACGGTCGGCATCGGCGTTGCCTTTGCAAACAACGATGACCGCGGCCTTTGCGAAGAGCTTGACCGCACATTGGAGGAAATGCGGCAGGACGGCACTTCCTTAAAAATCATCGGGAAGTATCTTGATGAGCCGGAAAAATACCTTGAGGTGGATACGCTTGAAAAAGACAACTAAATCTGCTGCCCCGGGCAAAAAATTCTGGATCTGCGGGGCGCTGCTGGGAATATGTCTGCTCTGCCTTGCCACGCTGTCGTTCTTTCAGAGCGATAAGGCCCGCGAGCAGGCCAATCTTTTGGACACCGTAAATTATGTCAAGATCCAATGCGCAACCTATACCTATTATAATGAGGCATCTGAATCCAAAAGCCTGCTGCGCTCCATCGAAAGCACCCGTCAGGTCAGCATAAATATTGAGGCCGAGACCGCGGCCGGGCAGGAGCTTACCCGTAAGCTGCTGCGGGAGAGTACCGAGCAGCTGTGGCTGACGGGCATTGTCGTGCTGGACCCGGACGGAAACACCGTGTGTGAATACAGCTCAGATGACCGCGCGCTGGCGAGGGTCCACGGCAATCTTAACCGGGATATTATTCTGGATACCGCCATTCATGACGAAAAGGTCTATTCGCAGCGGATCAATCATAACGACGGCTCACACATTGATATGTCTGCCTGCGCGCGCAGGGATGCGCCCGGCGTTATTGTCACCTTCTATTATACCTCCACTGAATTTGCCAACCGCTATACCCTGACGCTGCAAAGCCTGCTGAGCGGCTACCAGAAGGCCACGGATGGAACGATCATTATAACCGATGGTGGCACGATCATTGCATCCAACGACACTGCGCTGATTGGGCAGAGTTCAAATACACACGATGCGATCCTGACCTTAAAGAAGAATGCCGACAGCAAGCACCTGATGCATCTGAATGTTGACGGTGTGCGTTCCTATGGCATCATGCTGCGCCAGCGCGATCACTATATCTACGCTTATATTCCCGACACTATCACCTTCCGCACACTGCCCCAGAGTGTGGTCGTATGTGTACTTGTCTATCTGGGCGTGCTGCTGATGATCTGGCAGCTGCTGCGCAGGGACAAGCTGAAAAGCCTCCGTAAGCAGGAGGAAAAGGAGCGGGCGTATCAGAAAAGCCTGCTGGAAGAGGCCAAAAAGGCCGAGGCCGCAAACCGCGCCAAGACGGAATTTTTGCAGCGCATGAGCCACGACATCCGCACACCGATCAACGGCATCAGCGGTATGCTTGATGTTGCAGAGCATTACAGTGATGATCTGCAAAAGCAGGCGGATTGCCGTAAAAAGATTCGGGAGGCCTCCGACATTCTTTTGGAGCTTGTCAATGAAGTCCTTGACATGAGCAAGCTGGAATCGGGCGAGATTCAACTTGAGGAAAAGCCGTTTGATGTTGTGACGCTCCTTGATGAGGTCACCGGTGTGGTCGGCCGCCTTGCGGACGAGCGCAATATCACGGTGACGCACAAGGGAAGAACCATTGAGCATCGCAATCTGATCGGCAGCCCGGTCCATCTCAAGCGGCTGCTGATGAACATCATGTCCAACGCGGTCAAGTACAACCGGGATCGCGGTCATATTTATCTGTACACCCGCGAGCTGCCCTCGGCTGACAGCAGCATCGCAACGCTGCAGTTCGTCTGTGAGGACAACGGCATCGGCATGAGTGAGGAATTCCAGCAGCGCATCTTCGAGCCCTTTACGCAGGAGCAGAAGGGCGGTGCGTCCAAATTCGGCGGCACCGGTCTTGGCATGTCTATCGCCAAGAGCCTTGCCGAAAAAATGGGCGGCACCATCAGCTTTGAAAGCACGCAGGGCGTAGGCACGACCTTTGTAATCACGATTCCCTTTAAGATTGACACGCAGGCCGCCAGCCATACGCCCCAGCCGTCCGCCCCGGCGGGGTCCATCCGCGGGCTGCATATCCTGCTGGTCGAGGATAATGAGCTGAACATGGAAATTGCCGAGTTCCTGATCCAGAACGAGGGTGCCACGGTCACGAAGGCGTGGGACGGCCAGCAGGCCGTCACCCTCTTTGCAAAGAGTGCGCCCGGCGAATTTGACGCCATCCTTATGGATGTCCTGATGCCGGTCATGGACGGCTATGAAGCAACCAGAAAGATTCGCTCCCTTGACCGGGCGGACGCAAAAACGATCCCCATTATCGCCATGACGGCAAATGCTTTCACCGAGGATCGGCTGAAATCTAAAGAAGCCGGTATGGATGAGCATATCACAAAGCCGATCGACAGCAAGCTGTTTGTAAAGGTCATTGCTGCGCTGACCGGCAAAAACGCCCAGCGCCCGGCAGCGGAATAAGCCTTTGCGTCAAGCCTGCGGGCGAGCAATGCTCGCCCCTACCTTTCTCTGCGACAGGAACAGCGTATATACAAAAGCGCGGCTGTATCTTACGATACAGCCGCAATTTTATTTGCTATTTGTTTTTTTACAGAATCTTCTGCAGTTCATGCACCAATTCTTCAATGATGATCGGCTTGGACAGGAAGCCGTTCATGCCGCACTCAAGCGCACTCTTTTTATCTTCCTCAAAGGCGTTGGCGGTCATGGCAAGGATCGGGATACCGGCAAGGGCCGGGTTTTCCAGCGTGCGAATCTGCCGCGTGGCCTCGTAGCCGTCCATGATCGGCATCTGCACATCCATCAGCACCAGATCATAATAGCCCGGCGCGGAGGTGCTTACCTTTTGCAATGCCACAGCACCGTTTTCTGCCGTATCGACCTGGAAGCCGTACTCGCCCAGAATCTCCACTGCGATCTCACGGTTCAGCTCGTTATCCTCTACCAGCAGAATCTTCTTGCCCTTGAAATCCTCGCTCTTGTCGGGGAGCAGGTCTTCTCCCTCCTCCCCGGTCACCTTCTGGCCGAGGGCGGTCATCAGCGTCTGGCGCAGGTCGGACATGAACATCGGCTTCGAGCAGAACGCCGTAACACCGGCGGCTCTGGCCTCCACCTCAATATCAGACCAGTCGTAGGCGGTCAGAATAATAATCGGCGTATCATCGCCAAGGCTGCGGATCTGGCGGGTGACCTCAATACCATTCATGTCCGGCAGACGCCAGTCGATGATATACGCATGGAAGGCATCGCCCATCTCCATCGACTGCCGCGCACGCAGTACGGCCTCCTTGCCGGAGAGCGTCCATTCCGAGCGCATACCCACCTTGATGAGCATTTTGGTCACGCTGTCGCAGGTGTTGAAGTCATCATCGACCACCAGCGCCTTCACACCCTCCAGCGCTGCGATCTTCTCGACCGGTCTGCGCTCCGACTGGATGCGCAGCGGCACACGGACAATAAATTCCGTGCCTTTCCCCTGCTCCGTCTGGATCTCGATGGTGCCGCCCATCATGTCTACGATGTTTTTGGTGATGGCCATACCAAGGCCGGTGCCCTGCGTCCTGCTCACCGTGGAGGTGCGCTCGCGCTCAAACGGCTCAAAGATCTTTTTGGCAAACTCCGGGCTCATGCCGATGCCGTTATCCTTGACGCGGATCTCATACTGCCCGCAGCCGCGCTTTTTACCTGTAAGCTGCTTAAGCCGCACCGAGACCGTGCCGCCGGCAGGCGTAAACTTGATGGCGTTGGACAACAGGTTCAAAAGCACCTGATTCAGCCGGGTCTTATCGCAGTAGACATCCTCATCGGTGACATCCATTGCGTCCATGTACAGCTCAAGCTGCTTGGCGTGGATCTGCCCGCTGACGATGGTTTTCAAATCGTGCAGCACATCGGACAGGTTCGCCTCGGTCTCGTCCAGATGGATCTTTCCGCTCTCAATGCGGCTCATATCCAGCACATCGTTGATAAGGGAAAGCAGGTGGTTGCTCGATGCGAGGATCTTGCCCAGATAGTCCCGCACCTTTTCTTTGTTGTCAACATTGCTGACAGCCAGCGTGGTAAAGCCGATGATGGCGTTCATCGGGGTGCGGATGTCGTGCGACATATTGGAAAGGAAGGTACTCTTGGCACGGTTGGCAGTTTCCGCTGCACGAACAGCCTCCGAGAGCGCCTGATTCACCTTTTTGTCGGCGGTTCGGTCCGACATCACAAGAATGTACTTGCACCGGCCCTCGACCTCACTGCCCATGGCAATAATATGGAACCAGCGCCGTTCCCCTGTTTGCTGATGATTAAAATCAAATTCCCATTCGCGCTGCTGCCCGCTTAAAAGACCCGCTAAGAAATCTTTATCCCGGTCCGGGGCATCCTTCGAGTGCAGGTATTTCAGCACCTCAATATCCTGCCGTACCGCCTGCTCCGGCAGGCCCAGCAGCCGATAAACATTCGGGCTGACATAATCCACCCGGGCAGACTTTGCGTCCAGCATCATGAACACATCGTCCACATTCAGCGAGAGCTTTGCAAACAGCTCCTCCCGGTAGAGAAGCTCGGTATTTTTCCGGCGCAGCTTGACATGGCTTTTTTGCAGGATC
>ERZ791822.1203-NODE-1203-length-12367-cov-10.855750_pt1 | contig 12367 bp, 5 predicted proteins | sample MGYA00510299_ERZ791822 | MGnify/ENA primary metagenome ERZ791822 (study PRJEB30046, sample SAMN00791945) | human gut metagenome | study: EMG produced TPA metagenomics assembly of the A metagenome-wide association study of gut microbiota in type 2...
GTTATATAGAACTGATCATCAAGTTCCACATAACTCTTATTTCTTGGATTCACCATTTCCAACTTATCAAGTGGATAAATAGCTATACTATTTGCAATGGTAAAATCTCCACAAAAATAGCCATCAGGATCTTTCACAAAAATTGCTCCTTCTATGTTCTCGCAATTCACAGTCCGATAGACAGTCTCAGCCTGGCTAGTGGTTGGCTCATCAAGAACTACGACCTTAGCATTACTCAGTCCCAACTTTTTAAATTGCAATTTCAGCAATAATGACAAATAGTATTTTTTATCATATTTTTCAAGAATTGTAAAATAGATATTATCAAAACGATTTAAATCTAACCCTTGAATAGATTTTATGCAAAGCGAGATTCCATCAGGAGCAAAGTTAAATATATAAGGCATATAGTTCTCATACTCAATATTGTCAGCTCCTATAGGAATAATCAAACTAATACTCATAAAATTGAATTGAGGACATTTTTTAAGAATCCCTTCGCGGCGTTCGCCTCCCGGACGGCGGCGGTTGCGGTTGTTGCGCCTGTTGCCACCTTCGCGGCGTTCCCCGCCGTTTGTATTGCCCTCTGCGCCGTTGTTGCCTCCGTTGTTGCCGTTGCCATTGTTGCGGGGAGCTGCCTCATTGCGGTTCCCGTTGCGGCGGTCACCGCCGTTGCGGCCCTCCCCGTTGCGGGAACGGTCGTTGCGTCGCTGGCGGCGTTCGGGACGCTCCTGCTGGGGCTGCTGCCCCGGCTGAGCCTGGCGGCGCTCCTGTCCTGTTTCCTGGGAAGGCTGCCCGTTCTGCCCCTCCTGCCCGTTCTGTTTGCCCCGGTTGCGGCCGCGCTTGTTGCGCCGTTTGGCCGAGTCGAAACGGGTGATGCTGTCCTCTTCGGAGCGGTAGGTCGGCTCCTCGGCTATCGGGCGGATGTCGTCGGCGTGCTGCAGCTGGTCGACCTTCTTGCCCGCACGGTTCAGCGCCATGATTTCGCGCACGCGCGACACGGGCAGCGTGGTGACATTGACCATCGCGTCCTTGCTTGACGAGAAGGTCATCGTACCGGCGAGAATGTCGCTTTTGACGAGGAAATATTCGCCGTCGATGGCCTGCAACGGCTCACGCAGGCGCGGGAACTCCTTGCGGGCGTCGACATAGGTGTCGTATTCGTACATCATGCAGCATTTGAGCTTCGAGCACTGCCCGGCCAGTTTCTGGGGATTGAGCGAAATCTCCTGTGCACGGGCGGCACCCGTCGTGACGCTCGAGAAGCTCGACATCCACGACGCGCAGCACAATTCGCGCCCGCAGGCGCCCAGCCCGCCGATGCGCCCGGCTTCCTGGCGTGCGCCGATCTGCTTCATTTCGATGCGGATGTGGAACCGCTCGGCGAAGACCTTGATCAGTTCGCGAAAATCGACACGCTCGTCGGCGATATAGTAGAAAATAGCCTTTATCTTGTCCCCCTGGTATTCCACGTCGCCGATCTTCATGTTGAGTCCCATGTCGGCGGCGATCTGGCGCGATGCGATCATCGTTTCATGTTCGAGGGCGATGGCCTCCTGCCATTTCTCGATGTCGTAGGGCTTGGCCTTGCGGTAAACTTTCTTGAACTCGCCGTTGTAGGGGTTGAATCCCGTGCGGCGCATCTGGCGTGCTACCAGGTCGCCCGTGAGCGAAACGACGCCGATGTCGTGTCCGGGCGATGCCTCGACCGCCACGATGTCGCCCCGCTTGAGCTGCAGGTTGTTGGCGTTCTGGTAGAACGAGCGGCGCGTGTTCTTGAACCGCACCTCCACGATGTCGGTTGGGATATTCTCGGGGTACTCCTCGAGCCACGCCGTTTCGTGAAGCTTGAAACACCCGTCGCAGAGCTTCGCCTCGCACTCTGCACCGCAATCGCAGAAACTGCATCCGCGGCCTACTTCGGGTTTACACTTTTTCGTATATTGTTTTTCGGTGTCCATTTGTGGGCATAATTTGCGTAAAGATACGAAATTTTTTTTATCCGGCGGCCACTCTGCCTAAATCGTTGCCTCAATTGCCCAGGCGGAGCTTGCGGACGCTGCGCCGGATGCGGACGATCATCATCACGGCCGCGGCCGACAAGCCGAACGAGAAGCCGAGGAAAAGCCCCGTCGGGCCCATGCCGAGCGTGAAGCCGAACAGGTAACCCACCGGCAGGTTCAGCAGCCAGTAGGATACGAAGGCGATCGGCATGATGATCTTCACGTCCTGTATGCCGCGCAGGATGCCTACCGAGACATTCTGGATGCCGTCCGAAAGCTGGTAGAGCGCCGCGAAGACCAGCAGTTGCGAAGCGATGGCGATCACCTCGGGGTTGGTCGAGAAGAACGTCGGGATGATGTTGCGCATGGTGATGAAGACCAGCGCTGCAAAAGCGTTCCAGGCGAGCACCAGGTGGTACGACGCCTTGGCCGCCAGCGACAGCTCCCCGATGTTGCGGGCACCGTAGCAGTGCGACACGCGGATGGTGGTGGCCGCACCGATCGACATGACGATCATGAAGGCGCAGTTGCCGATCGTAACGGCGATCTGGTTGGCGCTCATGGTCTCCTTGCCGAACCAGCCCATCATGATGCCAGTGCCGACGAACGCCGAGGCTTCGAGGAACATCTGCATCGAGATCGGAAGCCCCATGTGCAGCAGGTTCTTCACCGTGGCCCACGAATAGTTGCGGGGCGAGAACCCGTCGAGGTAGCCGCGGTATTTGTGGCGGTTGTAGAAGTAGCCGATCATCAGGATCGGGGCGATGATGCGCGAGAGCAGCGTACCCAGCCCGGCACCCTCGGCACCCATTTCGGGGAGCCCGAAGCGGCCGTAGATGAACACCGCGTTGAAGCCGATGTTGGCCATGTTGGCGATGATCGTCACGACCATCTCGACCTTGGTGTTGCCCACGCCTTCGAGAAATTGCTTGAATGCGAAGAAGAGCATGACGAACGGCATGCTGAATACCAGCATCTTGTAGTAGGGGATGGCCATGTCGACGACCTCGACCGGCTGGCCGAGGTCGTACATGAGCGGGATGACCGCATATTGTACGGCGGCCATCGCGAACCCGAGCAGCGTGTAGAACAGGATGCCGTTTTGCAGCAGCCCGGCCGACTTCTCGCGGTCGCCCTGCGCGTAGAGTTCGCCCACGAGGGGCGTCATGCCCAGCGCGATGCCGATGGCGGCGATGAAAAGGATGAAGAACACCGCCCCGCCGAACGATACGGCGGCCAGCGGCACAGGATCGTCGCCGCCGTAGCGGCCGACCATCAGGTTGTCGGCCACTTGCGTGAGGATTTGTCCCAATTGCGTCAGTACGACGGGCAGGGCCAGCCGCAGGTTGGATTTGTACTGGTCTTTGTATTTCGAGAAACTGTACATCGGTTTTCCGGATTAGGGTGCAAAGATAGCCATTTATGTCCGGATTGCAATCCTCGGGCTGTCCCGGGATGAAAAATCCGCCCGTTTCTGGGCGGATTCCATGCCGGAGGTCAGTACGGGAGCGTGATTTCGATGCAGCAGCCCGCGCGGTAGTCGGGGCATACGCGGATTGCACCCCCGAGCCGGGTGACGATCAGGCGGCAGAGGTACAGGCCGATGCCCGACCCGGGTTTGAACGAATCTACCTTGGTGAAACGGTCGAATACCCATTCCTGCTTGTCCGGGGCGATGCCTATGCCGGTGTCGGTTACGCGGATGCGGAGTTTGCGGGTGCGGTCGTCCTTGTCGCAGCAGACCGTGACGGAACCCGCAGCGGTGAATTTGGCGGCGTTCTGCAACAGGTTGTCGATCACGCGCGTCATGTAGGTTTCATTGGTCGGGATGACGCAAGTGCCGCGACCCCCCCCCTTGAGGACGTACTCTACCGACGGGTTTTGGGAAAGTTCGCGCTGGATTTGCAGCCGTTCGGCGCACAGCAGGCCGAGATCGGTTTCGGCGAGCGGCAGGGGCTCTTCGGAGCTGACGAGCCGCGACAGTTCGAGCATGTTCTCCAGCAGGGTGGTCAGCGCGGTCGTGCTGGCCCATATCTGTTCGCGGAATTCGCGCCGCGTATCGTGGTCGTGGTCGCCTTCGAGCAGTAGATCCGAAAACCCGTTGATGGCGTTGAGCGGCGTGCGGATTTCGTGACACATCGAGTTGATGAAGGCCGTTTTCATCTTTTCGCTCTCCATGGCGCGGCGGCTTTGGCGGGTTATCTCTTCGTTGGCATCGGTCAGTTGCCGCCTTATCTGCTTCAGCTGCCGAACCATGACGTACTGGTAGACGCTCCAGCCGATGAGCAGCAGCACCAGAATGCCGCCCGCAAGCAGGGCGATGAATCGTATGCGGCCGGTCAGCCGGGACTTTTCGAATTCCAGCCTGCCCACCTCGAACAAGGTCTGCATTTCGGCAAGACTGCTCTGCGCCTCTTCTACCCGCTCGTTGAAGCGGATGTTATTGGTTGTCCGCACCGCTTTGAGGGCGTTTTTATAATCGCCCATTTTTTCGTACAGATAGGATTGGGTGGCATAGATAGGGGCTAAGTCCGCTTTTATGCCTTTGCTTTTGTAGGCGGTTATGGTCGAGTCGATGTAAGCCACGGCCCGTTCGTAATCCCCCGTACACTGATAATACCGGGCGCTGGTGCTGTATATTTCCGCCATGTCGCCTCTGGCGCGGGCCAGCCCGATGCATTTTTGGTAATACTCGTTCAGCTTATCTCGGGAGATCAGGTCGCGCAGGTATACCATTTTGGCATAGGCGCGCATCATGTAGCCCGTCGTGTCGCGGTGGGGCCGTTCGAAGCGGTCGTCCATCGCCAGCCATTTGCGGTGCAGGTCGATACATTGCCCGATCTGCTCTTCGGCGCGCTTGTCCTTGCAGAGCATATAGAGATCGGAAAGTTCGTCGTGGCAAATCTTTTCCAGGTGGAGACGCTCTTCGAGCGGGTATTTCCTGAGGTTTTCCAGCGCTCGCTCCACATAGGGGATCGCCTTGGCGATGTTGTCGTAGGCTTCGGTTGTGACCGACGAAAAGTCGATGGCCAGGCCTGTCAGGAGTTCCCATTCGATGCGCTCCTCGGGCGTGAGCCGATCGTAGTTTTTGCCTTTGAGTTCTTCCAGCGCACGCGTTACCGTTTCGATCGAATTGTTGTCGTTCATCTGTTTCCAGAGGTAGTAGGCGTAAAGCGATGAACGGAACAGGGCGTAACGGGAACCCGGGAGAATGCTGTCTGCGAGGGCGATGTATTTCTCGGCCCGCCGGGTGTCGCGGTCGGCGAATTTGCGAACCAGAAAGTCCAGCGCATCTTTGCATCCGTAGGTATCCCCGGCCTTGTGCGCTTCGGCGAGTGCCGCTTCCCAATGGGGTGCGGCCAGTTCGAGGCTGTCGCCGCTCAGGTCGGCAAGTTGGACGTATATACGTTCCCGGCCGGCGGCATCGGGTGTTTTCGGTAAGAGCGTAAGCAAACTGTCGGCATGTGCCGGCTTGGGGGGCGCCGATATTGCAGCGTACGGAAACAAGGACATAATTAGCCCTGACGCAAGGGCTTTCAGGAGAATCTGACGCATGTCGGTGTCGTGAAACAATATTAAATTCGGACAAATTTATGAAAAAAAATCTTTCGGGGAATTATCATTTAAAAAATAGCAAACATAAAAACAGAGACCGGTTGCAAGCCGGTCTCTTTTAACGGGACGGGTCTGAACCGTCCGGGAGTCATGCCACCCGCAGCTTTACGCCGTGCGATTTGTCCGACTCGACGACGACCGTGTCGCCTTCGTGGAGTTTGCCGTCGATGATCAGCGTCGAAAGCGGTTCCTCGACGTTGTCCATCAGCGTACGTTTGAGCGAGCGGACTCCATAGCGCGATTCGTAGCCCATGGCCGCCAGGCGACGCTTGGCTCCGTCGGTGATCTTCACCTTGTAGCCCAGGCGGCGCGTGCGTTCGAAGAGCCCTTGCAATTCCAGTTCGATGATCCGCTCCACATCGCTCAGTTCCAGCGTGCGGAACAATACGATGTCGTCGATCCGGTTCAGGAACTCCGGGGCGAAGGTCTGCTCGAGTGCCTTGCGGTATTCGCACCGGGGCGTCGCGGAGGCTGTGGCACTCTTCGATACGGTGCTGTAACCTACCTGCACCGATTTCTTGACCACGTCGCGCGACCCGACGTTCGAGGTCATGATGATGATCGTGTTGCGGAAGTCCACCTTGCGGCCCGAGCCGTCGGTGAGGTGTCCCTCGTCGAAGATCTGCAACATCGTGTTGAAGACCTCGGGGTGTGCTTTCTCGATCTCGTCGAACAGGATCACGGCATAGGGCTGGCGGCGTACCGTCTCGGTGAGCTGGCCGCCCTCGCCGTAGCCGACATAACCCGGTGGCGAGCCGATCAGCCGGGCGACGTTGTGCTTCTCGCTGTATTCGCTCATGTCGATGCGGATCAGTCCGCGCTGTTCGTCGAAGAGCCATTTCGAGACCTCCTTGGCCAGCAGCGTCTTGCCTACCCCCGTGGGGCCGACGAAGAGGAATACCCCGATCGGACGGTTCTCGTCCTTGAGCCCGGCCCGCGAGCGGCGGATCGTGCGCGAGATCTTCTCGACGGCCTCCTGCTGCCCTACGACCCGCTGCGAAAGGTGCTGGCAGAGGGTTTGCAGGCGGGTCATCTCTCCGCCCGAAATGCGCTCGGCGGGGATGCCCGTCATCGAGGTGATGACCTGCTGGATATGCTCGGCCGTGATCTCCACGGGGTTGGTTTCGAGCGACCGCTGCCATTCGTTGCGGCTTTCGCCCAGTTTCGAACGGAGTGCGATTTCGCGCAGGCGTGCCGAGGCGGCCTTTTCGTAGACCAGTTCTTTGACCGCCTCGCGGCGTTCGCGCCGCACTTGGTCGAGTGCGTTTTCCATCTGGCGGAGTTCGGCCGGTTCGCGCGCCGATTGCAGGTGTATGCGCGAGCCCGCCTCGTCCAGCACATCGATCGCCTTGTCCGGGAAGAAGCGGTCGGTGATGTAGCGCCCGGTGAGTTCCACGCAGGCTTGCAGCGCCTCTTCCGTATAGCGTACCTTGTGGTGCTGCTCGTAGTGGGAGGCGATGTTGCGCAGGATCTGGAGCGTCTGCTCGGGCGTCGTGGGCTCGACGACGACCTTCTGGAACCGGCGCTCGAGCGCCGAGTCGCTTTCGATGTTCTCGCGGTATTCGTCGAGCGTCGTGGCGCCGATGGTCTGCAGTTCGCCCCGTGCGAGTGCCGGTTTGAGGATGTTGGCCGTGTCGAGGCTGCCCTGTGTCGAACCGGCACCCACGATGGTGTGTATCTCGTCGATGAATATGATCGTGTCCTTGGCCTTGCGCAGTTCGTCGAGCAGTTGCTGCATGCGCTCCTCGAATTCGCCGCGGAACTTCGTGCCCGCTACGAGCGACGATACGTCGAGCGAGAAGAGCGTCTTGTCGGCGATGGTGTAGGGCACCTCGCCGCGTGCAATGCGCAGAGCCAGCCCTTCGATGATGGCGCTCTTGCCCACGCCCGCCTCGCCGATGAGGATCGGGTTGTTCTTCTTGCGGCGCGAGAGTATCTGGACTACGCGCTCGATCTCCTGCTCGCGCCCCACGACGGGGTCGATTTTACCCTCTCGGGCCATCTGCGTGAGATTTACGCCGAACTTGTCGAGCACGTGCGATGTGTTTTTCTCTTCGGGTTTGTTTTCCTCGCTGAAATCGAGCATGTGTACCTGTATCTCCGTGCGGAAATCGTCGCCGGCGGCGAATTTCTTGATGTCTTCGGATACGACTTCACCCGTGATGCCGTACATTTCGAGTACGCGCGATGTCGCGGTCGAGCGGTCGCCGACGATGGCCCGCAGTGCGTGGGCCGTAGAGACGCTCCGCACGGCGCCCGATACGGCGCACAGTTCGTCGGTAAAGGCGCGGTAAAACTCTTCGGCGCCCGTGTTTTCGCGCCGCCCTGCCCCGAGTACCTCGCGTTCGATGCGCAGGCGTACCTGGTAGAGCTCCCAGTCCTTCAGACGGGAGGATAAAAGCTGGTAGGCAAGCGACCCTTCTTCGCGGAGCATCTCCAGCATGAGAAAATCCTTCAGCGAGTGGTCGATTCCTGCTTTGGTCGTATTAAACGCCGCGCGGGCAATGATGCCCTCGAGCGTCTTCGAAATTTTTACTTGCATGTTGCGTCGTCATGAAATTTAATAGTCTAACTTTTGATTCTTCGCCTATCTAACGGCATGTTATTGTTAAATATTATGTTAACTTGTTGAGCGGTATTTATTGCATTGTCCCTGAGTGGATTGTGCGGCTGAAATTCTCGGTGTGCGATGCTGGAAACGGGCTTGGATGTGTTCTGAACGGGTTTCCGGCCTTTTTCGCAGGGAGAAGATGCTCCCCCGGAAGGATAGTTCCGGTACTATGGAAAGGGTATACGGAGGCAGGATAGGCTCCCTGTGGCCGGTGCCGGAAAGAGCTCTTGCGGGGGCGGGGTTCGCCGGCTTTGGTTACCGGGGCTGCCTGCGGTGCCGGGCGGCTCTGTACCGGACGGCTTCTTGTGCGGGATATACCGACTGCGCCGGGATTAGTTGCCTGTTGCCGGCCGGTGCCGGGCGTCAGTTGCTGTTATACAATTATGATTCGGGATGTTTTATTTTTGATACGATGGCTGAAAGCCGTACCGATACCCTGCCGAAACCGGATGTAGATTTTTCCAGTGTATTATCTCTCTGAAAAACAATTATTATTACAAGTATAAAACGGAGTTTATGTGTTTTTATTGTGCCGGTCTTGTTTATTTGTATTTTTAATTTTGTATTTTTGTGGAAAAGGCCCGTCCGGGGCTGTTGACAACCGACTTCAACCCGAAAAGAATATGAAACGGATACTGATCCCTCTGCTGGCGCTCGCCGCCGCCATGACCTTTGCACAACCGCCGCGCCCGCTGCCACCGGGCTATCCCGATCGTTCGGGGAATATAGACCTCGAAAGGGGGTTCCGAACCCCGCCGGCAGGTTACGGCGAGGTGCCCTTCTATTGGTGGATCGGCGACACGCTCACGCGCGAACATCTCGCCTGGCAGCTCGACATGCTGGCACGGAAACGGATCAGCAGCCTGCAGATCAACTATTGCCACACCGATACGGGCGGCATCACCTACGGCAGGACATTTCGTTCGAAGCCCGACCTCTTCACTCCGGCGTGGTGGGAGCTTTTCGGGTGGTTCATGACCGAGGCCGGCAAACGCGGTATGACCGTCAGCCTGAGCGACTATACGCTGGGCGTGGGGCAGGGCTCCTATGTGGACGAGATGCTGGCCGAAGACCCGACGCTCAACGGTTCGGAACTGCATTTCGACAGTCTGGAACTCGGCCGCGGGGAGCGTTTCTCGCGGGCTTATGCGCAGCGGCCGCTTTCGCTGAACGCTTACCCGCTCGATGCCCGGGGCCGGATCGACGGGGCGCCGGTCGACCTGTTGCCGGAAATGGGGCCCGACGGGGTCGAGTGGCAGAACCCCTGGCCGCGGGCCCTCGTGGCCGAAGTGAAGGCCGAGCGGCGCCTGCCTTCGCTCGATCCGATGCACCCTCGTGCGGGGCACAGTTACGTGCGGCACTTTTTCCAACGTTTTGCAGACCGTTTCCCCGGGGAATCGGAAACGGGGCTCAATTTCTTTTTCTCCGATGAGCTGAACTTCAACCTGCAGGGCAATATCTGGAACGATATTTTCCGCGACGAGTTCATGCGCCGCAAGGGATACGACATCCTGCCGCAGATCGACGCGCTGTTCGTCGACCTGGGTGACAGTTCGGTCAAGGTACGCATGGACTATAACGACGTGCGCGTGGCGCTGAGCGAGGAAAACTTCTTCATCCCCGTCTATGAGTGGCACCAGCGGCGCGGGCTGCTCTTCGGATGCGACCACGGCGGCCGTGGCCGCGACGTGGGCGAGTTCGGCGACTATTTCCGTACCCAGCGTTGGAACCAGGCTCCGGGCTGCGACCAGCCGATGTTGCAGAAGGACATTATTAAAAACAAGGTCGCCTCGTCGATCTCGCACCTCTACGAACGCCAGCGCGTCTGGCTCGAAGGTTTTCACAGCAGCGAGTGGTCGACCAACTCGGCGCAGCTGACCGATGCGATCTTCGCCAATTTCGCCATGGGGCAGAATCTGCTGAGCCTGCACGGGCTTTACTATACGACCATGGGGGGCTGGTGGGAGTGGGCGGCGCCCTGCAACCATTTCCACGAGCCTTACTGGGACGAGATGGACGGGTTGCTGGAGTGTACCGAGCGCCTGAGTTATATCCTGTCGCAGGGATACCACGTCGCCGACGTGGCGATCCTCTATCCCGTCGAGCCGGTGGTGGCCGGGTACGGCAACGAGGCTGTCGAAGCCGCCTTTGCCGCCGGGGAGGCGATTTACCGCGACGGCATCGACTTCGACTACATGGATTACGAATCGCTCGGCCGCGCCGAGGTGCGCGACGGCCGGTTGCATGTGGCCGGGGAGTCGTTCGGCGTGGTCGTGGTTCCCGCCATGCGGGCGATCCGCCACTCGTCGCTCGAAAAACTGCGCGACTTCGTTCGCGACGGCGGCATGGTCATCAATATCGGCCCGCTGCCGGAGGCCTCTGAAAAGGAGGGGCGCGGCGGCCGGGCGTTGACGGAACTGGTGGCGGATCTCTTCGGGGGCGGCTTTCTAATAAGGGTTTCTTTAGCTTCAAACTCTAATAATTCAACACACAAAAGGGCTTGGTCAGCAATTTGTGGATTAAACATACCAGCTTTGAAAAAGTTAAGATATTGTTCATTGTTGGCCATTGTAGAAAACGGACTTTGCTTTTGTGCCTTAATCTTTACATCAAACACCGGTGTATGAAGAATAGGCTGACCATCTTCCTGCTCTATTTCTCTTGGTAACAAATCTTGATTGTTAAATTCAACAAAGTCATACTCTTCCTCTGTGCCTGTAATACGAAAGAATCTTGTATTCTGATAACGCTGTCGCATTATCTCAATTTCCATCTCACCTATTTCTTTCATAGCTTCGTATGTATTCTTGATTAAATCTCTACTACCCTTGCTACCACTTTCCTGTAAAGCTGCTATAGCTGATGCAGATGTAACACCAGCTACTGTTCCACCTTGCGTGAAATCTCTATTACCGGATGTTTCGTTCATCTCTGCGACTTTATTATTAATAAGTCCAGACATATTAGCAGTAATATCTTTTACTTCTACATGTCTAATAACTCCATCATTGATAGAGTTTACTGCAACATATTCTTTGCCAGGGTCTTGTAAATCACCTAAATTCACACCACTGTTTCTATCATAGAATTTTTTACCTGCTGCATTATCTTTAACATTCTTAACAGTAAGCTGGGTATATTTGTCAATAAGTTCCTGTGTAGGTTTTTCAACATCTAGCAAAGAAAAACCAAATGGAGAATTATAAATTGAATAACAACTATCAATTACAAATGGATGTTTGCCATGAAGATAGTAACCTGTATCCTTAAATCTATCATCATTTTCACTTGCATAAATTACTTGGCCGCAACAAAAATAGCAATAATGAATTTTTCCATTAAACTTATAGTAACAATGCACCAGCTGAACTATATCCTGTTCAATATCTTGCTCAGCTTTTTGATGTTCTTTTAGTGCAAGAGTGTTTCCTGTTGTTATAGTCAAAAACGGATATAGTTCTTTAACTTCTGCTGATGGAAGTTCTTCTACATAAAATGTGTAAGGACTTTCTTGAATATTGTTAATGCCAGGTTTCCAAAAAAGTTTGAGTGGATCAACTTTTTTAATTTCAACATCACCAAGTCCGTAATACAAGTTTTGATTCCAACTAATGAAATAAATACCTGCACCAGCAATCAGCTTATCATACCAGCAACCACTATACGCTCTTGTAAACTTGCTCCTTTCATTAACTACCGGAATTATCTTGTTAAGGATAGAACATGTTTGTTCATCATCTTTAGATACCGGAAGAAATATTAACTCAGGTATGTTATCCATTGCATCTGCATGCTTATTCTGAATACAGTTAAACAGATGTGCAGTAGTAGGTTCAGGTTCTTTATTAACCATATCTACGGTTTTGCTACCTTCTGCAACTTGCTTACCTTTGAGCAAGTGCCAATGTCTTTGCTTCCACCATTCATAATTATCTTTAATTTTATCATCTAGAAGTTGCTTACCATCACGATATTTATAGAGAATGTCAGCAAACTGTGCCACTCTATTATCATCAATCTTACCTTTACGGCCAACTTCTCTTATCTTTTTATCATCTACTTGTTCCTTTGATACTGCTGTATCAAGATTTTCTTTATCTTTTTGTATCATATAACACCTCAATAATTAATAATTCTT
>ERZ791822.1220-NODE-1220-length-12233-cov-7.226885_pt1 | contig 12233 bp, 9 predicted proteins | sample MGYA00510299_ERZ791822 | MGnify/ENA primary metagenome ERZ791822 (study PRJEB30046, sample SAMN00791945) | human gut metagenome | study: EMG produced TPA metagenomics assembly of the A metagenome-wide association study of gut microbiota in type 2...
TTGAAAATGACGAAGTCAAGCCTTTTGTAAAAGGATACGGGATGGTCATTGTAGATGAGTGTCATCACGTATCTTCCATAACATTTGAGAATGTATTAAAACACATTACGGCACATTATGTCTATGGACTTACTGCCACTCCAATCCGTAAAGATGGTTTGCAGCCTATTATCTTCATGCAATGCGGTCCGATTCGTTTTTCTGCAGATGCCAAAGCACAGATACAGAAGCAGTCGTTCCAGCGTTATCTTGTGCCGAGATTTACATCTTACAGGCCTGTTACCGATGACAAGCAATCGTTTACGGCACTGTCACAATTCCTCGCTGAATCGGAAATACGGAATAATCTTATAATAGAGGATGTCCTAAATGTCATGGCTGCAGGACGGACACCTATAATACTTACTGCCAGAACTTCCCATGTAGAATTGCTTGCCGGAATGTTGGAGCAGCATGTAGCCAACATCATACGACTCACAGGAGAAGGAACTGCGAAAAGCAAAAAAGAAACGCTGCAAAAGTTACAGGATATACCCAAAGATGCGCCTCTTGTAATAGTCGCCACGGGAAAATATGTAGGAGAGGGATTTGACTATCCACGACTTGATACACTGTTTTTGGCACTGCCAATCTCATGGAAAGGATTGGTGGCACAATATGCAGGACGTTTGCACCGTGAGAATGAGGGCAAGAAAGATGTCCGTATTTATGACTATATTGATATACACGAACCTGTTTGTGAGAATATGTATCGTAAACGCCTAAGAGGATACTCTGCCATCGGTTATCGTGTATTGTCAAAAGATACTCAGACGCTGTTTGATAATACAGATGACTTACAAATATCATCATATGAAGGACAGATTTTCAATGGTAATACGTTCCGTTTGGCATTTATTGAAAATTTGAAAAGTTCAAGACAATCTATTATCATATCTTCACCAAAGCTCTATCGTACAGAACGAAATACATTTGTTAAAACACTCAGAGAGTTTCATGCGAGTGGTATTCAAGTGGCGATTCTCACATCAGAGGAAAGCAGTCAGACGGATTATCTAGAAAGTTTGGGATTATATGTAAAGATTGTACCGAAACTATCATTATCCTCGTGCGTCATAGACAAGTCTACGGTGTGGTATGGCAGTGTCAATATACTAGGTTATGCGACAGAGGAAGATAACATTATTAAAATCACAGATATGAAACTTGCAAATGAGCTACTTGATGTCATTTACAATAGTGGAAAATAGAAAAAACAAATAAGTGGAAAAAATCATCGTTTTACTCTCGCATAACAGTATCCTAAAAGTGATGACTCTTGCCGAACATATGAGAATAACAGCCAAAGCCGCAGAAAATAAAATTTGATTTTTCTGGAGGGAGCGCAGTTTACCGTCTGCCCACTTTATTGTATTCTAAAAAATATCCTTCTTTAAGTGATGGTAACAGCATATAGAAATAGAATCGGACGTGATTTAATTTCCATCTATATGCTGTTTAGTCTTTTTCTTCTGACTTTTCCGTCAGTCGCTTGTTTCCGCTGCCGTTGGCGTCCATTGTACAGACGTGAAAGGGAAAAGGTTTTCGGGCTGAATACGCTCTGAAGGAGGAAGATTCTGCCCGAAACGGCAAAGCCGTCAGACCTTTTCGCTTTCAATAGAGTCTGTACTAACTTCTATGGACGGCGAGGAAATGGGCGACTGATATAGAAGAATGGTTATGATGTATCACTGTTTTTTTATGGAGTTATGCTATCGGAGCTTATATAATTCTTTATAGGTTAACATTAAATAAATCTGTTAATATCAAGAAATCTTTTACAAATTCATATCTTTGTATAGAGTAATATATTATATAAAAATGATTAAAGATATAATTGATAAGATTATTCAAGATTTGGGAGATGACAAGCCGATTAAAGGGATATTGCTAAAAACTCAAATTGTTGCATCTCAATTAAATAATAAGGAGTTTGAAGAGTGGATAAAAAGTGAGCAAAATGGATATTCCGATGCTAAAAATCTTCCAGATTATAGAGTTTTAGGAGCTATAGTTAAAGCTAACGTATTTCAGCCTTATATTGGATTATACCAAAACTGTACAATCCCTCCTGGAATATTTGAAAATGAAATTATTAACGATTGTATGAGCCATGCACGCATTATTAATTCTCTATCAGAAATAGAAAATATTTGTAGTTCAAATAAAAATGGCCATGTATCAATTAATTCTCCAGTTATTGCATATCCCGAAGTTGGGAAATATGTAAGAGGAAATGTAGAGAAAGTTTGGCAAGAAATTCCTGTATCTTCTTTAGCTAATATTGTGGATACTTTCAAATCAAAACTATTATCTTTTTTTCTTGATCTTGATAAAAAAATTGATGCAGGTGTCGATTTCTCCAAAATAGAAGGACAAAATGAAATAAAAAATATCATGAACAATTATTATATAAACTCGGTAGTTGCGAACACAGGGGACGGGACTGTAAATACAGGAGATATTTCTAAAAATAACAGTGTGTTATGCATATCTGATCCTGATCAACAAAAACAAATTAAAGAATTAGTATCAGAACTTATAAAAGCGACAAAAGACATTGATAATGAGGATTTAAAGATGGCAGTTGAAACCATCTCAGAAGAATGTAATAAACCATCTTGGGCTAAAAAGACATTGAGAATAGCATTTAATGCAATACAAGGAATTGCAACAGGTATTGCCGCCAATCAATTAACGCCAATTATTACAAAGGCATTGGCTCTATTAGCATAAACATACAAAATGTGCTATTTATTCGAAATCATATAAGTTAAATATAAGACAAGAGCTCCCAGACTATAAGTAAATCTCAACTTACTGGCAGCTCTTGTATATTTAGAGTCAGATTTCCCCAATTTCTCATTTCAAATAAGAATCTAGGTAAAAATCTCTTTTACATTATAAATCTCCAAGCAATGAAGATTTATTAAATATACGTTTTCTTCTCTTCATTAGCTTATCCATATCCTCAGAAATCTTATCATCTGTAACTTTTGCGTATCCTTGTGTCGTTCTGATATTTGTATGTCCCATCATTTTGGATATGCTTTCCATGGGAACTCCGGCAGAAACCATCAAGGTACCGAAAGTATGACGGCTTTGATGGTATGACAAGTTATGCTTGAACTGAAGGGAAAATCCCAATTCATGTATCTCAAACCAAATCATACTCCGTATGGGTAACGGGAAAATGGGCTGACTATCATCTGTCGTATTATACAAGGAAATTATCTGCTCCGCTACCGGGTGCAATGGTATAAATGACTCAACGCTTGTTTTCTTGCGGTATGTTCTGATATATTTTCGTCCTTCTGCAGTTGTACCTATATGATGCGGATAGAGATTGCGTACATCAACGTAAGCCAAACCACAAAAACATGAAAATATAAAGGTTCTTCTTGCAAGTTCCTGTAGTGGATCCGGTTTTGGATGGCTCATTATCTCCTGAAGCTGGTTCTTGCTTATATACATGAGCTTTGTAGGTGCCTTCTTTTCATATTTTATATCATCCAAAGGATTATATCTCAAAATTCCTTTATCCACGGCAAGATAAACCAGACGTTTCAGCCAGCAAAGACAATGGTTACGGTATGACGGCTTATGAGGGTAATTTGTTTTCAGATACAAAATGAAATTGGTGCCAAACTCTTCGGTAATATCTGTAAAAAGCATGTCCTCCTTGCCCAGAGAACGGATGTATTTCCCCAGATAGTAATGATACATTTTTGATTGCCTGTAACTGGAGGTTGAATCTATTTGAATGGAACGAATTCTCAGATTTTCCCGTTCCACCTCTCCTGCCTGTAATATGTATTTCGGGATGTCGACTGCTCCGGTCATGGCTGTTTTCAACAGCTCTGCACTGATGACACCATTTACTTTCAACAGTTCAGCATAAGTTTCATCTATTCGTTTTTTATACTCGCAAAGCATCCCGTTCAGTCTGTTGTTCTTGACTTCCCCTTTTTTGCTGTTCCACTCTTCCGGTTGGCAATACAACCCGGTCGATAATACAACAGCCTTTCCGTCTATTGTAATACGACACATGATTGATGTGGTCCCGTCAGATTTGACTTTACTGCGGTTTATATAATACAGTTGCTTATATGTACTTCTCATGATTCTTTCATTCTTGATTTATAATACCAGTTTCATATCACTCGTTGCTTCGATGAATTTGTCCATATCCTCGAAAAGTTTTTTAGGAGTTACCCTTGCATAAAGCTGGGTAGTTGTCAGATTGGTATGACCAAGCATTTTGCTGATTGTTTCAATAGGAACACCAGCCTCAAGGGTTATCAGACTTCCGAAGGTATGTCTTCCCATATGATAGACCAAATCACAGCTTATGCCAGCCAGGTCCCGCAAACCTTTCATGTGACGTCTCATATTGGGATGGTGTATCATCGGGAAAAGCTCTTTCCTGTCATCCGAACGATATTTTTCTATTAGAGCGATAGCCTCCGGCAGCAATTTGACGCGGGCCAGATATTCATTCTTCTTTCTCAGATACTTTAACCATAAGTCGCCTTTATCGTCCTTGTATATATTATCTCTAGTGATTGAAACTGCATCCGCATACGGAACTCCTGTATAACAGGCAAAAAGGAACAAATCCCTGGCTATATTATGAGTGATTCTTTCCGCTGGTATTACGACATCACGGATCTTCTCAAAATCCTCACGACTCAAAGCCCGTGGTGGTTTCCGGTTCTCTTGCGGTAGTTTGAAATTCACAAAATAACGCTTCTCCGCATGTCCTTCCTTGAATGCCATCCGGCAGATTTTCTTCAGGATAGCCAGATAATGTCTTGCCGTATCTACCGCAAGTCCTTTGTCCTTCAGTATATAATCCTGAAACTCCCATGGGATGTGTTCATTCAATTGTCCAAAAGCGACATCACTTGTCTTGAATCGTTTTTGAATAAATTCGCCAAGATACCTACGGGTGTAAATGTATGTTGACATGGAGCTTTTCGCCACATCAATACCGATTCTTGAGCGCATATCCTCGATATGCATATCAAGCCGTTTCAACAGAGTAATCTGGGTTTCTACACTTCCCTGCAAAAGATCTTTGACAGCAGTCGCGTCAAAATCAATCTTACGTTCAACAAGTGAATCAAATGCAGAATTGACCGAAAGCAAGAGCCGGTCAATTTTTGCATTAACATCAACGGCTTCTTTACTCTTTCCATTCAGTCGGCTCTCTCTTGGATTCCATAACTCCGGAGTACATGACAGCTTGCAGCTGAATTGCGCCATCGTGTTGTTTACCGTTATTCGCCCCATTATCGGAGCCTTCCCGAATTTGTCTATACCGCTCTTTTTCAGGTAGAGCAACACCTTGAATTTTTCTACTTTCATACGCTTATTTTTTTAATGGCAAAATTACCTATTTTATAAGCGTCCTTTGATATGCAAAATGCTGACATACAATGAATAATAGGCTCTGTGACAGTTTCTTCACTGTTCAGCCTGTTACCTATTCGGTTCAGGTAACTAGGCAGCTAACATTCTGGTAACTGAACACCTGCAATAACCTGTCCATTTTTGCTTTCCATTATTTCAGCAAAAAACAGAACTTCTGCTCATATTCAACCGATTACGTTTTTCTTTCTCATCCCTTCACCTACTTGCTTCCTGTATTCTGTTCCACTGCTTTCGAAGGACATTCGCCACTTTACAGGCAGCTGCCGGAACAGACATCCGAACCATCCAAAGCATCATGGCACACAAGAGCATCACCACAACCCAACGATACATGAAAGTGGTGGATAGCAACAAGCGAAAAGCCAGCAACAAAATTTCCTTGATCCGTAAGTATTAACGGTCATTTTTGCCTCTTTTATATGGTTAGAGTATGATTTTCGAGTATGATTCATATTCTAACCATAATTATTTGTAAATATCAGTCCAATAACCATTAGTATTTATGGTTATATGGAAATTAGTGCTGAACTTTACACCATAAAACAGTAAACAATCACAACTATATGGAGAATAATATACAAGTTCAGAAAGCAGCTGACATCAGCAGTTTGGCTGGAGTGGTCATCGTTTCACTCTCGGCACTCACCGCATACAATATCGGTGAAAAGTTCAATCACAACATCCTGTTTGATGCCACCATTTTTATCATCTCTTTGGTAATGCTTATTTTGACCTTTGCCATATTCCGCAAAGTAATGGCAGGGCTTTTTACGACAACCTCAAGTAGTACTACAAATAAGCAAGTACAAAGCGAATGTTCGCAAGAAAGCAACCATCAAAATGCTAATCAAGATCCAGTCGAAGAGGAACAGATACCTGATAGTTTGGAGAGATATGAGAGCATTCTTGTGGAAGAGCAACTGAAGGAGGTGAAACGGAAAAGGGACATCATGATAGCTATCCGCGAATATGTAGTGGAAAAGACCTCGAAATATCTCTCAAAAGAGAATATCAGCACACTATTCCGGAATATAGAGTGTATTGCCGAAAACCGGGTTAACGATTGTCAGCCAATCCATTCAACGAAAGAAGCAAAAATCAGTTCTCCCTCTTTAAGACACTTAGCTTGGAATATTGGAGAACGGCTTGGAGTCTCCCGTCGCGACAGAGCGATATTCATTAAATCTTCTTTCCCATACGAATTGCGCAACGCTGATATAGAATATCTGGAAGCAAATTTGCGTGTTAATGTCCCATGCGACATTCCTATTGACGTGCCGGACAAAGGAGATTTCCACTTTCACAACAATACTTGAAAATTAAATCGTGCAGACGGTAATCATTGTTCCGGCTGACAGATTTCTGCAAAATTTCATTCTGTTGGTTTGCAGCATATTAATTCTAATTATTGAAGATATGAACACAACAGATTTGACTTTTAATGACCTGCCCAAAGTGGTAGGCGAACTCTGCGAGAGAATCGCAGGAATGGAAAATTTACTTAGGGACACTCTTAACCGCCAAAGCGAACCAAAAGAGAATTTGCACGTACCAATGACAGTGCAGGAAGCCTGTGCCTATCTGAAAATGCCTGTCTCCACCTTTTATTACAAGATAAAGAAGGACAACATTCCGGTTATCAAACAAGGAAAGCACCTTTATATCTATCGTGACGAGCTCGACAAATGGCTGGAGGCATCACGCAAAACTTCAGTACCTCTCACCTATGAGGAAGAAAACGAAGCGATGTATGCCTCACACCGTCGCAAGCCTAATCCTAAAAACTGGTGAGTATGGAAACGGCAACACCCATTGAGGATTTTGCTCAAATCACTACGAGATGGCAAGAGACCATGCTCAGTCTGGAAAAGGTGTACGAACAGGAGCCGGAAGTCCTGAGTATAGGCGGAGTGGCTATCGGGACATTGGGAAATTTCAGTGCATCCATTGGCAAGGCAAAAAGCAAAAAGACCTTCAACGTGTCGGCTATGGTAGCAGCAGCTTTGTCCGGAAAGGAAGTCCTTAACTACACAACGGATTTTCCCGCTGGGAAAAACCGCATCCTTTACATTGACACAGAGCAGAGTCAAAACCATTGCATGATTGTAATGCATCGTATCATGAAACTGGCAGAGTTGCCGACTAATGAGGATTGCGACCGTTTCTATTTTCTCGCTCTACGCAAGTTCAATCCGAAGGAGCGTTTGGCTATTATAGACGATGCTATCAGTCAGATTGAAGGGCTTGGTTTTGTCGTGATTGACGGAATCCGTGATTTGGTTTATGACATCAATTCACCGAGTGAAGCCACATGTGTAATATCCAAACTTATGCAGTGGACCGACGAATACCAGATTCATCTTCACACCATTCTTCATCAGAACAAAAGTGATGAAAATGCCCGTGGGCATATTGGCACGGAAATCAATAACAAAGCGGAAACGGTCATCCAAATCGAGAAAGACAAGGACGACAGCAACATCAGCAAAGTGGAAAGTGTACATACCCGCTCAAAGGACTTCCTGCCATTCGCTTTCTACATCAATGACCAATCGCTTCCCGAACTTCTGCCGGACTATGTGCCGACCAAGAAAAGTGCTGGTCGTCCCAAACAAGAACCATTCTCCCCAGGTAAGGACATTCACGAATCCACCCACCGTAAGGCTCTCGAACTGGCTTTTGAGGGAAAAGAGACTATTTCGGGATATAAGGCTTTGGAAGAAGAACTGACCACTGCCTACGAACTGGCAGGAACAAAATTGAATCACAACAAGATTGTGGAAACAATCAAGTTTCTCACGAACAAACGGATGGTGGTTCAGGAAAGCCGTGGCATTTATCGCTTCATACCGGATTACCACTATTGACTCTCCACTTGACTTTATTCTCAAAGCGTGTATTCTTGTGTAAGTCGAAGTTAAGTGCAACGGCTGGTTTCATGATAATTCTCGAAACTGGTCGTTGCAGTCTTATTTCCCCGACCTATCTTTTTTAAGCTAAGGGCTTGCCCGTTGTACAAAGATTATCTTGTACGGGGAGCCTAATACCCCAAGCGACCAAGCGGTCGTTTGAGAGTGCCAGATGTTTCAGCAAGCTGATTGGTGAAAAGAAGGCGTTTTTTGGACCTTTTATATTTTTGCCAGCCTCGATATGTCATTCTTGACAAAGACGAAATCAACACGCCAATTTGCGTCCGGGTTTACCCGTTATACAACATTTATTGAGTTAGGGTAACTCAATACCCCAAGCGATGAATCGCTCGTGAGAAGTTGCCAATACCAGGCAAGCAGGATATGGCTTTATTGCGATTATAGAATACCTTAACTCTCCACGCAATCCTGTTTTGGTTGGGATATCCTCTGTTTGATAGCTGGCAGGGATAAGCGCATTTCAATAATGCTTTTACGAACTCTTTTATGAACCCTACTGGCTCTTTTATGAACTCTTATGTGAACTCTTTTCCTGCTTTTAGGTTGATATCCCGGAGTAATGTCGGTCACCATAAATGCAGATACTCGATAATGAACACAGAACTATTGTCCGAACACTTGCCAATCAGTCGAAACGAATCTGCCATATTCCTTAGGTCGATTTTGCTAACCTCAGATGGTTCTTTTACGAACTCAAAAATTGCCAATCACTTTGGAATAGAGGGTGAGAGAATTACATTTGAATATCCTCCCACTCTTTATTCGTCATTTACCAAGTGACTTGAATACTTTTGCAATGCAACGCTTTTTCTGTTCCATATTTGGATGAACATAGAGATCCAAAGTCGTTGAGATATTGGAATGTCCAAGCAATACACTAACTGTCTTGTAATCACATCCGGCTTCTATGCAACGAGTGGCAAAGCTATGGCGAAGTCCATGATACTTTAGTTTTGGGATACCTAATTTTTCCATTAGTTTGGTATAATAATTCCGGTAGGTACGCGGTTCTGTCGGGTATTCAGCATTGGTTAGAATATAAAAATCATCATTGACTACCTTTTTCAGAGGCTTCATCATTGCGAACAATTCCTTTGTCATAGGAATCTCTCTACATGAGTTCTGTGTTTTGGGAGTGTTGATAACCAACTCTGTATGTTTTTGTGTCCCATCAATGATATATATTCGCTCTATTGTGCGGTTTACGGTAATAGTCCCGTCCATTGTGTTGATGTCGCTCCATTTCAAGGCACAGACCTCCCCTATGCGAAGCCCAGTACATAGACTAATGTAAATACCAAGTCCAGCAAAAGAGAAATGGTTTTGAATATGGTTGAGCACCTTTTTGTGATTGGCTACTGATAGAACCTCCAACTCTTTGTTTGTCGAAATGGTTGGATATTTGATGTCCCATTCATAATAGTCCATCCATTCGTTTTTTACCCCGAACTTCATCACCATTTTTAGAACGATCAAAATGTCCTTTACAGATTTTACACTTAATCCACTTTCGATTTTTCGCAGGACATAGTCCTGCACAATCTCTTCATGGAGCGAATCACACTCTCCAAAAGTGGGAAGGATGTGGTTCTCCAAGATTAACACATAAGCCGCCATTGTGGACTGCTTCACATAGGGTCGCTTGTACTCTTTCCAAGCTACCGCAATTTCTCTAATTGTTTTGTTGCTCATATTATTTCATTTAATGATAAATGTCTATAATTAGAGAAATATAATGAGCGATGTTCCCCCTTTGAGATTTCCGGAGTTCAGTGGGGAGTGGGAGAAACGTACTCTGGAGGATGTATCTGAGTTTTCAAAAGAACGAATGAACACTCAAAATCTGTCCTCAGATAATTATGTTGCCACCGAGAATATGCTTCACGATTATCAAGGAATTATTGAGGCATCGAGTGTTCCCACAAATACTAATGTCATAAAATTTAATAAGGGTGATGTATTGCTTTCAAATATCCGTCCATATCTGAAGAAGGTTTGGTTCGCTGACAAAAATGGCGGTTGCTCTGCTGATGTGTTTGTATTCAAGGCTCTTTCTGCTTGCATTCCCGACTTCCTTCATTATATCATAGCAAATGATAGGTTCATCAACTTTGCGATGAGTGGAGCAAAGGGCGTAAAAATGCCAAGAGGAGATAAGGAACAGATGAAAACCTATGAAATTGGATTGCCGTCTATTGAAGAACAAAAGAAAATAGCGAAGCTTTTGTCATTGCTTGACGAACGCATCACCACCCAAAACAAAATCATTGAGGACTTGAAGAAACTAAAGTCTGCGATTATTGAAAAATTATACTCAAAAATCCAAGGCAAAGAATACTCGTATGGACAATTATTTGAGGTTATCAATGAACGCAACAAACAAATGGAATATTCCAATATCCTTGCTGCAAGCCAAGAAAAAGGTATGGTGAACAGGGATGATCTAAATTTGGATATCCAATTTGAGCGAAGCAATATCGATATTTACAAAATTGTAAGAAAAGGTGATTATGTTATTCATTTGCGCTCATTTCAAGGAGGCTTTGCTTTTTCAAACATGACAGGTGTGTGCAGTCCAGCATATACAATACTGCGCCCGAGTACGCTTTTGGAATATGGGTATCTTTCCTATTACTTCAAGTCTTACGGATTTATAAAATCTCTGATTATTGTAACTTATGGCATTCGAGATGGACGTTCTATAAGTGTTGAAGAATGGCTTAATTTGAAGATTTCAATCCCGTCCAAAGAACACCAACTTCATATTCTGAAAGTTCTCAGAAGCTTTGATTTGAAGATAGAAAACGAAGAAACATATGCAAGTTGTTTGTCAAATCAAAAGCAGTATTTGCTTCGCCAAATGTTTATATAAACATCTGGCGAAGTAGATGTTGTTTCTCTGATTGCATAGCAATTAAGATGTCTGCTTCTATTTGGGCTTTTCTTTCAATTGATGACAGAAAAGTTGAGATTGTCATTTGCTGCTCTAATGTCGGTACTATTATTTTGAACATTGCCAAATCTTTTTTCTGAATATTAGGCAAACCTGAACCGATGCGTAGTTTCATTATGTTATCTTCATTCGATTTAAGATAATGGTACAAATACAGATTATCAACATTTCCTGTCACATTCTGAATGGAGTAACAATGCCCACCGCTCCAAAAAGGAAAGGTGTTGAATTGCACATATCCGCAAGAGTTGCCACCTTCACTTATTGAAATAGTATTGGCTTCTACATTGTAATCGCTATAATAACCAGATGGCTCTGTACCACCGTTCATTACATAATATCTACCTCTCTCAGAGAGATTTTCCCCATTGATTTGTTTACCCTTAACAATGTCACATATATCGGACAGCAGAACAATAGAACCTTTTACGCTTTTGAAAAGTCTTTCTGAAATTGCAGACCTATAAGCCGAACAATCCTTAATCAGGGGACTAAATGATTCTTTATATGCCCAATATGGCGATGATATCTTGACTTCTTTTTCAAGTATCGGTCTTTCATATTCTGGTTTGTCTGGCAAATCAGCGCAAGACTTTGGTTGTGGAAAACCATACATAACTTACTTGAATGTATATTCTAACAATATCATCAATGAAAAAGATTTCCAATTTGTGGCAATCAGAGATAATGAGAAACAGAATGTTGTTGAATATGGTGATGTATTATTCACGCTGTCATCGGAAACACCTGAAGAAGTTGGTATAGGTTCTGTATATCTTGGTAAGGAAAAAGTCTATCTGAATAGCTTTTGTTGTAAACTTCCAATTTTAGGGTATCCCCTTTTAGACGGGCGCCAGTCGGCACCCGTCTAAAAG
>ERZ791822.1232-NODE-1232-length-12150-cov-1.668871_pt1 | contig 12150 bp, 6 predicted proteins | sample MGYA00510299_ERZ791822 | MGnify/ENA primary metagenome ERZ791822 (study PRJEB30046, sample SAMN00791945) | human gut metagenome | study: EMG produced TPA metagenomics assembly of the A metagenome-wide association study of gut microbiota in type 2...
TTAATATTATTTATGCGGATCAGGAGTTGGATTGTGTTCATAACCCTGCAAAAAGCGTGCATATCTGGCGGATATATATTAGGAAAAGAACAGGAGTTAAATGCATTTTCTCTCGAAGCGTTAACCTTAAACAAGCCCACTCTTTGAGAGAAAGAATTTTACAAACTTATTCCACAGCCTTTTTATAACGCAACAATGCTTCTAAGAAATAATAATCGGCATAAGAAAGTGGTACATCTACTTCGCTCTTTTCTGGAAGATTACCGACACTATGCTTTAGAATAAAATTACAGTTAGTTCCCGGTTCAGCAAGATAATGAGATGAAGCAAGAGTTCGAAGTTGTTTTTCAGCTATTGATAGATAATTTTGTCTTGCTTTCTCATCCGTAGCAAAACCACTCAGTTCCACAAAAGCAGAGGCCATTATTGCACCGGCTGAAGCATCGCGATATTCATTACCGTTAGGAGCATCAAAGTCCCAATAAGGAATACCATCAACCGGAAGACGTGAAAGAAGCATATCGGCAATATTTTCTGCGTGTTCCAAATACTTTTCATCTCCGGTCATACGAAACATCATTGTATAGCCATAAAGCGCCCAGGCTTGCCCTCTCCCCCATGATGATTCATTGGAATAACCCTGTACTGTTTGCCGGCTACGCACATGTCCATCTTCAGGGTCATAATCTACCAGATGATAAGAAGAATAATCTTTACGGAAATGATTTTTAAGGGTAGTATTTGCATGTGTACGAGCTATATATTCCAAAGTATCATTATCAAAGGTTTTCGATGCAAACATCAGCAATTCCAAATTCATCATATTATCAATGATAACAGGGTATTTCCAACCACGGCGCAAGAAATCCCAGCTTCGGGTTACTCCAGTTACAGAACTAAAGCGGGTCGCCAATGATTGTGCCCCTTGATAAAGAACTTTCTTATAATCTTCATTTCCCGTGAGACGAAAACCATTACCATAACTACAATTTAACTGGAAACCTACATCATGGTCATTGGTTACGTATTGAATAGGATCCAGTTTCAACGTATTCTTTTCGGCCAATGTCTTCACGGCTTCATTTTGAGTATACTCATAAATATACCAGAGTGAACCGGGATAAAACCCGCTACACCACCAATAAATTGTCGAAGATTTGAATGTACTGTCCGGAGCTATGGACTGCGGTAAAGTAGTACTTTCCAAACGAGTATCCATTGTCAAATACTGCTGTTCAGCAACGGTAAATACACGTGCCGTCAATGCATCCATTGATTCCTGTTTCGAACACGAAATAAGGAAACCAATTAAACTTAATAAGAGCCATTTTTCTTTCATAAATCCTTTTTATAATTTAATTAACAAATAATTCATCTGATAAGATTTAATGTCACTTTCAACAAATTCTTCCGGTTTGCAGGAAGATAAGTTTCAAAACCTACACGCATACTTCCCGGATTAGGTTCATCAAAAACATGGAGGGGGGCATTTGACCAAAGTTTCATTTCAACATCATCCGGTGCAGCCACGGTAAGCAACATTCGGTGTCCATCCTTAGCCAATTCTATTTGATTCTTACCGATGATTTTTGCTTCAGCCGGTGTTACCATAATCCAAGTTACCAAAGCCTCTTTTTCTCCCGTAACCAGTTCATCTTTCACAATCAGATCATCTTCTTCATTCAGATAAATGATGCGGACAACTTTTTCCATATCATCAGCAAAAACGCTTGTAAGATTTACTTCTGCCCCTTTCCTATCTTCACTTTTATATATTCTGCTTATGGGAGCATAACTATTCACTAAATGCCGCTTATTGTTTATCGTAAGCGTATTATGTGCCATATTACCAAGACGGAACACTCCCCACCGTTGTCCTTCTTGAGACTGATCCCATAAATTTATTCCTCTACTCTCCAAACTTAAGTAATTTTGCATTCCAAGATCTATCCCCCAGCGTATTCCCTCCCTTTCATAAATAAACGAACCGGCATCCATATGCGCATGAGAAGTTAAGGGAGAACCTCCTTTTACGGCCAGATAGCTATCTTTTTTACTATTCCATCCGCCACGATAAATAAAAACCGGAGTCTTTCCACTATTATGCCAGAAATGGCAGGAAGGCGGTTGTATATTACTCAAATCCTGATGAGCACAAAAAATCAACAGACAGGGCAATAAACGATCTTCTGCAAAACAAACTGAAGGATTCTCTAAATATTGATTTTCTAACCATAGTAAAGATAAATCCCCCATTTTCTTAGCAAACCAAAACATCATCATATTACATCTCACTCCATTAACAGCATCCGAAAAATTAAAGTATTCACCACTTGGAGCTGTCATAAATTCCATAAAGCGAGCTGATTCCAAAAAACCAGGATATTCGGACAATCCGGCATCCGTCCCCAATGCACTTTCAAGGACAGCAATAAGTAACACCTGAAAACTGGTACCGTATCCCCAATAATGAAAGCCCTCCGGATATCCTCCATCCGGTCCATAAGCCACTAAAGCTTTAGGATTAGTCAACAAGCACTTCTCTATAATTTTTTTTGCCTTATCCGGCACATCCTCAAAAACTGCAAGCGCACCACACAATAAACCACCATTACAAACAGAATTCCAGTTAGATACCGCTCTGTAAAACCATTCATCAGGAGCAGCGGCATCCAGACCTTTTTCTACAATTGCGTCACGTACTATAGAACGTGTTTCCGATTCCAAATACTCATAAAGCCAATCATAACCTATGGATAATGCTAACACCATTTCTCCCACGTCCAAAAAGTGAGATGGATTCCAATCTGGAAAACGGCTTACCGAAAGCATTTCTTGTGTCGCACGATAAGCATACTTTTCTTCCTTCGTCATGCGATAGGCATATGAAAGATAGAAAATACGTTTTAATACCAAACGGGAAACGCTCAGCAACCGCTTCCCTTCCATAACTCGTTCCGCCATTTGTTGGATGAGTATCTCATCAGATTCTTTCAAAATACGCTCATGAACCTTCAATAACGATGGGAAGCATGTTATTGACCTCTTCACAGCTTCTTCTCCTCCTTGCGTTAATAATAAACGAGGATGAGGGTTCATTCTTTCATAATCCACAAACTGCGCACACAGAACTAAAGAATAAAAAGCTAAAACTAACAATAAGATTATTCTCTGTAGACGAAATTTATAAAAAATGGATAAATATATCATCATATTAATTACTTAAAAGTTCAACAACATGGCAAATATCACAATATTATAGAATAATATAGAATCATTATCTGCAAAATCGACGGGAACGTTTTCCTTAACTAAAGCTAACCATCTTTCTGTGCAAGGTATGCAAAAGTATGTTTTTATATAGGAATAATCAACTATATAACAAGCTATTAACATTAAAAACCTACAAAATCGTTCCCGATGATTTTCATCATTCTTTGCATAAGTTATAATATTATTTCAGAGATTTGCAAGTGTAATCAAATGTATAACATAAAGCAAATCTAAAAAGAATAGAATAGAAACAATATTATTATCCAGCAATTTTGAGGTTGAAAATCATAAAGTTGCAATCTGTAAAGACTAATAAATATCTAAATACTAATTATTATTCAGTTATATGAAAAACAATTTATCACATCCATGCATGTGGCAGCAAGGTCACACACGATGCTATCGTCTGGCCCAATCAGTAGTTCTGACTGCTTTGTTGGGCATTGGTACAGTACAAGCTGGTCAGCCCTTTATTACGACATCCCTTTCAACGCAGATTCATAGTGTTGCTATGGAACAACAAACGGGCAATATATCAATAAAAGGGCATGTAGTAGATAACAAGGGAGAAGTCCTCATTGGCGTTACTGTCATGGTAAAAGGTACCAATAACGGTGTCATCACAGATATGAATGGTAACTTTACCATTACCGCAAAAAACGGTCAAACACTGGTTCTTTCCTATATCGGATACAAAGATGTGGAAGTCAAAGTGCAGCAAAGCAATCTGAACATTACAATGCAGGAAGACGCTCAAGCACTTGACGAAGTTGTAGTTATCGGATATGGTACAGCTAAAAAGAAGGATCTAACCGGTGCTATTTCAAACATTCGTCCGACCGACTTAAAAGCAGAAATGCCCCGTAATATGCACGACTTATTGCGTGCTAATGCTGCCGGTCTGAATATTTCAGTCAACAACGAAGCAAAAGGTGGCGGCGACTTCCTTATACGTGGTAAAGGTACTTTAAAAGCCGGTTCACAACCGTTACTTGTTGTAGACGGAGTTATTTATAATGGCGAACTTAGCGAATTGAACCCCAACGACATCATTTCAATCGACGTACTGAAAGATGCCAGTTCTGCTGCCGTATATGGTGCAAAAGCAGCAAACGGAGTCATTGCTATCACTACACAGAAAGGTATAGCAGGCAGCAAGCCTGTGATTAACGTCAATACAAGTTGGGGATTAGTCACTCCTATTAAGAGCCGCAAACTCAGAAACGCCGAGCAATTTCTTGATTTCCGTCAAGCATACGAAATCGGTAGGCAAACGGATGAATACCTTGAACAATATCCGGGAATGTATACCGATCCAAGGAAACTTAATGGAATAGATAAAGTAGATTGGTATAATTATGACCAGAAGGATAAAGTTACGTCTGTATCAGAAGAAGAACTAATAACGAAATGGTTGTCACGTCTGGACCTATCTACCCCTGAAATCAATAATTATTTCAATGGTAAACTAACCAATTGGCAAGATTTGATGTTAAACAATGCAGTACAACAAAACTACAACGTCAGCATTAGCAAAAAAGGTGAAGATTACCAATACTATTGGTCCATTGGCTATATGGACAATGAAGGTATCAAAGATGGTGATGCGTTTAGCCGTTTCACTACCCGCCTGAATCTGGAATCCAATGTCAGCAAGTATATCACAGTGGGATTGAATATGAACTTCTCCAGCCGTGACGAAAGTGCTATTGCTGTCGATACTAAAGCTTTGACATGGTTTTCTCCGTATTGTAGTAATGATGTTAACAATCCAGAAAGTGCTAACCAGCACTATCCTAATGGTTCAAACACCATCGCCAACCCATTCTATGACCGTAAATATACAGATAAGAAACAGGTATACATGAATCTGGACGGAACTATCTACGGACGCCTGAATTTACCATTCGGTTTCTCTTACCAGATGAACTTTACTCCGCGTTTAGCCTGGAACGAAAGCTTTGAGCACAAATCAGCCAAGAATGATGCTTGGGCAGGAGAAGGTGGTTCCTCCTTCCGCCAGCATAATAAAGCCTTCAACTGGCAGGTAGACAATGTTTTCAACTGGAAATATGAGTTCCTCGATAAACATAAAGTAGAAGCAACTTTCCTAGTCAATGCCGAAAAGTCACAAAGTTGGATGACTAAGAGCACTAACAAAGGATACAATCCAAGTGACGCATTAGGCTATCATGGCATCCACTTGGGCAACAATCCTACTGCATTGAGTACTGACCAATACACTACTGGTGATGCTTTGATGGGACGTCTTTTCTACTCCTTTAGCAATAAATATATGTTGACTGCTTCTGTTCGTCGTGACGGTTACTCAGCTTTCGGTATGATGAACCCACGTGCTACATTCCCTGCCATTGCCTTAGCATGGGTATTCACAGAAGAAAAATTCATGAAGAAAACCTCCTCATGGCTAAGTTATGGTAAATTACGCTTCTCTTGGGGTGAAAATGGAAATAGAGACATTGGTATCTATGCCGCTCTCGCAGAACTGACTTCTAATCCGACTTGTTGGATCGATGGAAGTGGTAAGTTTTATACCACAACTTATACATTGAACCAAAAAATGCCAAATAGCAAGTTAAAATGGGAACGTGCCAAATCATATAATATAGGTTTGGACTTCGGACTCTTCGGAGATATCTTAAGCGGTTCTATCGAAGTATACAAGAAAATGACCAATGATTTGCTCATGGACCGTGCCATCCCACCCATCACCGGTTTCAGCAAAGTATTGAGTAATATGGGACAACTCCAGAATACAGGTTTTGAATTGACATTGAATGCCAACATCATGAGACGCAAAAACTTTGAATGGAGTGCTACAGGCAACTTTTCACTCAACCGCCGTAAGATTAAGCACTTGTACGGTAACATGAAGAATATTCTTGATGCTGACGGTAATATCATCGGTCAGGTAGAAGACGATGATATCACTAACAAATGGTTTATTGGTGAGGACCCAGACCGCATTTGGGATTATGTAGGAGATGGTGTATGGCAACAAGATGAAGCTGAAGAAGCGGCAAAATACGGCTGCCAGCCTGGTGACTTTAAATATCTGGACTTCAACGAAAATGGGAAATTGGACCAGGATGACAAGAAACACCAGAAATATACAACCCCTCGTTTCCGTTGGACATTCCGTAACAACTTCCAATTGTTCAATGATCTGGATATTTCATTTATGTTGTACTCTTTATGGGGTCACTACGGTTCATATGCTGATGCCGCCAACAATAACTTCGATGCTTCTATCAGTTGCGGTTACGATCAGCCTTACTGGACACCGGAAAATCCGATTAATGACTATGCACGTATCGGTTCAAAGAATTTAGGAACACATTATGTAAACAAGTCATTTATCCGTTTGGACAATATCACAGTTTCATATCGCCTGCCACAAAAATGGACAAAAGTTGTAGGTATCCAAGATTTACGCTTCAATGCATCCATTCATAATGTAGCAGTCTTTGCTCCTCATTACGACGGCTGGGATCCTGAATCAAACAGCCCAATGGGAAGAACATTCAATTTCGGTATTAACTTTACACTCTAATTTGAAAGAACAATGAAAAAGAACAGAATATTCAAAACTATCAGTGGTGCCGCTTTATGTACGGCACTACTAACCGGATGTAGCGAAAGCTGGTTGGAACCTAAACCCCTCTCTTTCCTCACTCCTGAAAATGCATACGTTGATGCTGACGGTCTGCTCACTTCTCTGGCAGCAGCCGAGCGTTCCATGCGTCATGAATACTTTGGAAACGGAAGTGGATATACTTGTGAACTTATCTTCTCCGATCTCTGTATCAGCGGAACAACTGATAAAGCAGGGCCCTTGCAGGATATGGATCGCCAATTAATGCCGGATGCGAACTTTAATAATGCAGAAAACTCCTATTTGACATCACATAACTGGGATGAGAACTGGAATCAAATAAAATATACGAATGTAGTACTTTCACGTATGAAAGATACAAAATTCGTGAATGAAGCTGAAAAGAACAAAGTATTAGGTACAGGTTACTTCCAACGTTGTTACAGATACTGGCGACTGATCAACCAGTTCGGGGATGTCCCCTTCATTGATGTTGAAGTCACATACCCACGGTATGATTTTAATACATGTGACCGTTGGAGCATCTTGCGTCGTATGAAAAAAGAACTGGAATTTGCATACCAATGGGTACCCGAGCAAGTAGACCGTGGACACACCACCAAATCGGCCTGTGGAGTACTGTTGATGAAAGTCTATATGTCATTGGGAGAATTCGACAATGCTATCAAAGTTGGAAATGAAATCGTAGCTAAACACCCACTGATGGTCAACCGTTTTACTTCCACTAAAAACAATCATCCCAACCTGATGTTTGATCTGCATAGCGTAGAAGCCAAAAGTGATCCGGCCAACACAGAAGGTATATTATATGGTGTATCCGAACCGAATAATGCCAGTGGTACAGGCTCTGCAAAAACAGAAATCATGGCTAACTGTGTTCCTATGTGGAATAATAACGTAGTAAAAACTCCGAGTGGAAAAACAGGTTTCGCCGTCACTCCCGACAGCAAAGACGTTACAGCCGGCATTGTGGAAGACGTGAACAAAACATATGGACGAGGCATTGCCCGTGTACGCCCCACCAACTACTTCCAATATACCATCTGGACAGAGAAAGAGAAAAATGACTTACGTGGCCGCTACAACCACGATAGCTGGAGACGTATGGAAGACCTAATTTATAATGACCCGGCCCTGAAGAAAGCTAATGATCCCTGGTATGGAAAGAAGGCAGTAAAACCAGTGAATATGTCTTGCGGTGATTCAATCCGCTGCTGGTTTTCATGGCCGCACTACAAAGTTTATATTCCGGATCCGACAGCAGGTAGCGGTCAATGGAAAGGTGGTTCAAGCCCTATTTACCTGATGCGTAGTGCCGAAGTTTACCTGATGCTTGCCGAATGCTATTATTGGAAAGATAATCTGGGTGAAGCTGCCAACATGCTGAATGTAGTACGCAAACGTGCAGGTACCGATCTGTTGACTGCTCAGGACATCAATATCGGTGAAATTCTGAATGAACGCGCACGTGAACTTTATTACGAAGAACATCGTCACATTACATTAGTTCGTATCGCTTATACATACGCACTGACAGGTAAACCTTGTGAAATATTCAACGGACGTACCTACAAAATGGAAAACTTATGTGGTCCAAAGGGAGCCAGCAACTTGAAAGATGCCGGATACAATTTCTGGTTCGACTGGATCAGTCAACATAACAATTTCTATAACAAAGGTGTAAAGAACAGATTTGCTGAATACACCATGAGTGTTCATCACATGTTATGGCCTATTCCTAACAAAGATATCAGAGCCAACACCAATGGACACATTAATCAAAATAACGGTTATTTAGGTTGTGAAAATAATGTAACTCCCTTGCAGGTACCCGAAGAAGGCCAGTTCATGAAAGATTAATCGTGGATATCCACTTTTATGAAAAATTGCCCCTGCCACATAATATTTGTAGCAGGGGTAAATTTTATAATTTACAAAGAATAAAGATATGTACAAGCTTTTATATAACATTTCATTTGCCGAATTGAAAAGAGAATACTATTGTTAATAATCAATTTCTGTATAGCACCCATAGAAATGCTGGCAAACTATAAGATTGAATCTTCCAATTATATTTTAAGAATAGCATCCAAAGATAAAGGAAGATTGCTGTTGCAAAACAAACAATCGGAGACATTGGTACAACTTGGCGAGCTGAAACTTGGCCGGTGGCCTCAACTTGAACTCGAAAACAATTGCAAGTATGAAATAATAGAGGTGGATGGGGCAAGTGCCATTCGTATCAATTATTTTTTTTCTCCATCAGTACCGACTTCGATGAAACTTACAAGTACATTCATAGTACACCAAGACCGAGTGGACGTACAGTATTTGCTTTCAGGAGTTCCCGAAAAGTATAAGGCTGACTGGAAAGGATGTCAGTTCCGTTTCTGCCTGCCCGAAAACGCTGGTACTCAAAAACTTCCGGAAGCCAAATTGGGGATATGGCAGCGGGATACTAAAGGAGGACTTCCATTAGAAACAGCCGATGCCAAAATATTCCCGTTTTTGATTAAAAACCGCTTGCTTTGCCTTACTTATGGAGCCGATAACAAAGTCGACTCAAATTGGAAAAGCGAGGACTACAGGCATACGATTCTGTCGCGTCAGGAAGACGGCAACTATTTCACTCAGTTTTCAATCCTATTTCCTCCTTATGGATGGCCTTACGAAGCTGTCAGTGCAAAATGGCAGAAACGTCCGTTTGCCTTGAAACTCACCACAGATAAAGTCTATAACTGGTGGGAGGACGCAACTGCCCCAATCGGCGTACAAGCTAAAATCATCAATACGTCACCAGTTCCACAAAAATGTATGCTTAAGTATTGGATTCGCGACTATGCCGGAAATTACATAGTGAATCACTCCAAGAAGTGCTTCTTAAAAACAGGAGAAATACAAGTTCATCCCATTGAATTTATGGCAGATACGGAACGGGAAATTTATTTTGTAGAAGTCTCCGTTGAAGATGAAAACGGAAAAGAACAGATTTTCTCGAGGACAAGCCTGGCTATATTGCCTCCTCATGAGTTTAAAGCCACACCCGATGAAAATATTATGGGGCTTTCAGCCTATTGGGCCATTCCCGATTCCATGAACCTAAAACGTTTATTAAACCGGATGGGTGTCCGATGGGTACGTAATGGAATTACCAGCAGTTTCAAAAATACAGAAGCTACATTTCACAATAACATAAACTGGAAGAAGAAGTGGAAAGACCCAGAGCGAGAAGAATTGATACGCTCCTTTTTCCGAAAGATTGTAAAGAACGGAAATAAGATATGGGAATTTGGCAATGAACTGAACATGAGTTCACCGGATATTGCCGGTGCCGGCGAAGGCATTGGCAAAGCTCGTTTAGCCGAAGCATATATAGAGTGGCTGAAAGCCATACGCAAAGTTCAAAAAGAACAAACTGAATGGCGGAACATTCAGATTATCTCATTCGGAATAGCAGGTGCAGATGAGGTCTTCCTAGAAAAGATTGTAGAATTAGGAGGATGGGACTTACTGGACGGAATCGCATTGCATCCGGGCAGAGGTAATTTTACACCTGATTTTCCGGTAATCGCTCCTTGGGAAGATTTCAAGAAGACCGCTTTCGGATATCAATACTGGAATTATTACGGTTCTATCCGAGTAGTCAAGAACTTCATACAAAAGCATGGAGGCGACAAAGATTTGTACCTCACCGAAATATATGCGCTTGATTATCCCAATCATTCATGGAATGACACCCCTCGCGAGGCGGCGGAGAATTTATTATTATCATATGCGCTTGCAGCGGCAGAGGGAGTAAAGAATGCGCTTTACTATCAGCTATTTAACTCCGTATGGTTCGACCATTTAGGAGTAAATGCCACCAACCGGGAGTATTTCTTTGGGATGATCAACCGAGATTTAAGCTTCAAGCCTTCTTTGATGGCCTTTTGCAACACGGCTGAAGTATTGGATAAAGCCACATTCAAAGGCTGGATACGGATGGACGAAAAGCATCCGCTTAGCAGAGGAATTTTGTTCGACACTCCCCAAGGAAGCATGGCTGTGCTTTGGGACAGGACAGAAGGAAATATCCTGACTCATCCCAACGGAGATATTTTTCCGGGACCTTGGGTAAGCTCATGGAAAACAAAAAAGAAACTGACATTGCCAAGCAATGTTCCCGAGGTCACCTTACTGAATGCCATCGGACAAAAACAGATAGTACCCGCTATTAACAACCAAGTGACTATAGAACTGACTGGCGCTCCTTGCGTGATATACGGAATAGACGCGTCACGAATTCAGTTTTATCATTAATCAAGGATACCATAAAGTTAAAAAAATAAGAATAATATAAACATTTTACCATGAATACTCTAAAAGTGATTACAGGAATTTTATTCTTCTTACAGTGTTTTACGTTCACGGTGTTGGCTGAAAGTCTTCCCAAATTTGCTATGATTATTTCCAATTGTTTCAGTTGTGGAGGGGCCGCCCTTTCCCGACGTGCAATCGGAGAAACCATTCAAGCCATCAACCAACAGTTTCCCCATTGGTTTTGTCGCAACTTCCGGAAATACAACAGCAAAGAGAACACGCTTCCTTTTGACCAGCATGAGTTGATAGCTCTTTTAGCCCCACGTCCAGTTTATATTACCAGCGCCACCGAAGACCAATGGGCCGACCCTAAAGGAGAATTCCTATCCGGAGTACATGCTACTCCCGTATATGAGTTTATATTCGGAGCAAAGGGGCTAGATGCCAAAGAGATGCCTCCAAGCGATACTCCTCTACAAGACGGTAGTATCGCCTACCACATTCGTTCTGGCAGGCACGACATCACTCAATATGACTGGAAACAGTATGTGAAGTTTGCAGATAAATGGTTCAGAAAGTGACCTAACACCGAGGCATATGAGGCATGACCCACAAGATAGATAGAAGTGTTAGCCAAGCAAAAAGATTGCTTTGTGTAACACTTCTATCTTAAGGATAATATAAACTGTTCTATTGCTTGATAACCTTCTTGGTTATGCGTTCGACACCATTTATGTCGAAGACTGCGTAATATATTCCTGCATTGATTCCGGTCACGTTTATGCTGTATTCCAAGGTATTACCTGATACAGGAATTGATTGACTTACAATCTGCTGCCCGATTACATTATATATATAGAGATGCATTTGCTTGATGTCCGACTGAAAATTAGCTTTGATGAACAATCGATCCTTTACTGGATTGGGACTTATTCGTATAT
>ERZ791822.1233-NODE-1233-length-12133-cov-2.699950_pt1 | contig 12133 bp, 5 predicted proteins | sample MGYA00510299_ERZ791822 | MGnify/ENA primary metagenome ERZ791822 (study PRJEB30046, sample SAMN00791945) | human gut metagenome | study: EMG produced TPA metagenomics assembly of the A metagenome-wide association study of gut microbiota in type 2...
GAGACAGACATGAAATATTGCTGCTCACTTCCATTAATCCTGGTAGCGGCAAAACATTTATAAGTCTCAATCTGGCCATGACAATGGCTTTCAGCGGGAAACGTACCCTATTGGTCGACTTGGACCTGCGGAGAGCCACACTGAGCAAATGCGTCAACTCACCACGAACAGGGATTGCAGCATATCTCAACGGCACCGCGAAAATTGAAGAAGTCATTCTAAAAAACAGCCTGACAGAAAACCTCGACATATTGCCCGTAGGTACCCTGCCTCTCAATCCTGCCGAACTGTTGGCTTCCGACAAATTCCAGCAATTAATGTTGGAACTGAAAGAACTGTATGATTTCATTTTTATCGACAGTGCACCGGTTAATGCCGCTTCCGACACTGCTTCTATTTCCCGTTGTGCAGACCGAACACTTTTCGTCGTACGTGCCGGAATGTTGGAGAAACGCCAAATTTCATCCATTAAAGATTTCCGAACAACAGGAGCCCTGCCGAATTTGTCGCTTATCCTTAACGGGGTTGACCAGCCGCGCGTACATCCGTTTTGAGCCACGAAACGACAAAATACAAAGTATGGTGTAAGAATCCACCGAACATACAAAAACGAGCCGTCTGCACGCCGCAGACAGCTCGTTTTCGTTTATATCAACTCCGTTCTGTTAGTGGATGTACGGAGAAGTAAAGCCCAAGAGTTTCAAACCGCGCTGAACGTCCTCGTTCTGCATGAACAGATTCCAGAGCAGTTGTGAACGGTAGTTCTCAATCATTGCCACAATCGGACCTTGGTCGATTGCCAAATATGATTCAACCACTTTATCATTTGCACCCAAATTGATGGCATCATAGAAACCGTATTCACCGAAGGCGATATCACCCAAATCACGGTAGAGATACTTCAACACAGCCATACATTCTTCCGGAGCATAAGGCATTGACGACAATGCAGCAGTCGGTGTTACCGTACCGTTGTCGTTGTTACCCGGAGCATGAGCAATGTATCCGGCAATCGGGCAGTCAGACGCTGTCAGCCCCCAGAAATTTTCAGAATAACCTTCATGATTCTTAGGATTGTCGATGCAGTAGGCACGGTTGATCAGCGTGTGCGCCTTGTTCTGTTCAAAATAGTCATTGCATACATGGTCCTTCAAACCGCGCGGGTCAAGTCCGAGGAACGAATAATGACAGAAGAACAGCGGTCCCCCCATTTCGCCGTCGCTACCCAACGGCAACACGATGTCGTAATACGTACGTCCGTTCTTAATGCTACCGTTGCTTGTAAAACCTTCAACGTATACATCCTTTGTAATAGGATAAGTAGGAGAAGCGGCAGCAAGCACATAGGCAATCAAACCCTCGTTCCAACCACGGATGTCAAGATTCATTTCAAATCCATAGTTCTTTGACCAGTGCCATGTGAGGCAGTTTTTGCCTTGAGTATAGAACGACCATTCAACACCTTTCCATATTTCTTCAATGTCATCGGCAAGCTTCTTTTCTTCCGCACTACCGTTTCCAAAATATTCCTTGGCAGTCAGCAATCCCTGCATCAAAAATGCAGTTTCAATCACATCGCCACCATCATCCTTCTGGCTAAAAGGTTTCACCGTACCGTTGCTACCATTATACCAATGGGCATATACACCATGGAAACGCTCTACACGCATCAGGAAGTCTGTAATCGTACGGATGTGGCCGTATGCCTGATCACGTGTGATAAAGCCACGTTCAGCTCCGGCAATCAGCGCCATAATACCAAAACCGGTACCACCGGTAGTCACAACGTCACCGCTCGCATTACGTTCACGGGCCATCTTGCTGTTAGGCTCAGCGAAGTCATAGAAATACTTCAGTGTAGCAGCCTGCACAAGGTCAAGCAGTTCGTCGTCCGTCATCAGACCGATACGAACCGATTGTTCTTTCATTTTCACCTCCTGGCTATAAGGATAGCCGCCTTTTTCTACCATACGGTATGTCACCTCCGTATTGTCGGCAACATCCAATGTTTCAACATAAGGGCTTTCCTTCACCCCTTCCGCTACTTTTTCGAAAACCACGGCATCGTAAGCACGCCAAATGTCGTAAGCCTTTCCGTCGGCTGTCCATTCCAGCGTCACTTTAGCCCCGTCGGCCTTTACCGTAAAGTCGATAGTTCCTGCCGGTGCCACCGGCTCTTCCTTTTCTCCGCATGCACCCAAAATCGAACACAACACGAGAGAAAGCAATAATGTCAGTTTTTTCATCTTTAAAGCTATTGATTAAAACAACAATAGAACACCCGTCGGTGTCCTATTGTTTCCAAAATTTACCCATTGTAACCAGGGTTCTGAGTCAGAACACCTTCGCTCTTATCAATTTCCGACTGAGGTATCGGGAACAGTTCGTGACGTCCGACAACGAAGTTGTCAATACGGTCTTTTGCGATGCCCCAACGCACCAGGTCGAAGTATTGTTCAAATTCAAGTGCAAGCTCAATGCGACGTTCATGACGGATAGCCTCCATCAATTCTGTCTTGTCGGTCGTTGTCACTTTCGGCAGAACAGAAGCATTACCGCCACGCGCACGGTTACGCACCATTTCCAATTTGTCCAAAGCCTCTTTGATATTTTCAGCGTCACCCAATTCGCAGCAGCTTTCAGCATACATCAAGAGGATATCGGCGTAGCGAATCAGGCGGATATTTCTCCATTGTGCCTGGTCGCCTTCTGAACGGCCATAACGTTCGAATTCAGCTTTCTTGGCATATCCCTTGCGGTTCTGATAGTCAACATCTGAAGGTTGTGCAGGACGGCCGTCAAGGTCGTCACCCGGCTCGATAACTGTTGCAGCATAACGAGGGTCGCCTTCTTCAAATGCATTTCTCAAAGCATCAGCAGGAACATTGAATCCCCATCCCAAGTTCGGAACACCACGGAAACCGATAATCTGTCCGTACTGTGAACCCATATAAATCTTTTCAGACGGACGAAGTTCGCAGTAGATTTCCAAAACAGATTCCGGACCAAATTCCTGTTCTTCATCAAAGATTTCGTTAAACGGAGTAGACAAGTCATTGTCGCCCGATTCGATAATCTGTTGAGTATAGGCCTTTGCCATTGTCCAGTTCTTCTGATACATATATGTTTTGGCAATCAAGGCACGCGCTGCATTCTGAGTCGGAACCATGTAGTTTCCTGAAGCAACAATCTCCTTACGAGTCGGCAGCATCGGGATGATGGCTTTCAGTTCAGCGATATATTTAGCACGTACTTCGTCAACATTTGAACGTGCTGGAGCCTTTTCTGTCGGCAGCATGTAGCGGTTGATGTAAGGAACATCACCGAAAGCCTGAGTCAGACGGTAGTACATGCAAGCTCTCCAGAATTTAGCCTGACAGTCGAGTTCCTGTTTTTTAGGATCTGAATCATCAATCTGGCTAATCATGTTCAATGCTTCATTCACCTTTGAGATGACAGAAAATGCATTTGAATAATAGTCAGTAATGACACTATTAGACGGGTCGAACGACATAGATTCGAAAGCCATCAATGCTGCACCACCGTCAGCAGGCGAACTACCCTTGTAGCTGTCAGGGGTCGTATAGTTATGCATAGCCAAAGCCGGCCAAACAAATCCCCAGGCACGAAGACCGCTATATGCTTCCATAAGTTTTGCCTGAGCGAGAATTGACATATCCAAATCTGTTTCCGGCATATTTTCGCTGTGCCAGCGACCTTTCGGATAACGGTCAAGGAAGTCGGAACAAGATGAGAACAACATTCCGGCACACATTGCCAATGCTATAATTTTTTTCATCATTTTTCAGAATTAAAAGTTAAACGATAAACCAGCTGTATAAGTCGATGGGATTGGATATGTACCACCGTTATCAACACCACCGTTCAGGATACCGCCACCGATTTCCGGAGTAAAGCCGGTATTCTTTCTGAAGGTGATTACATTTTCAGCATTTACATAGAATCGCAATGACTGAACACCCAAAACTTTCAAAGCTTTTTTAGGCAATGTGTAGCCCAATTGCAATGATTTCAAACGGATGTAAGAACCATCTTCCAACAGGTTGGTTGATGCCAGGTAGTTGTGGCTTCTTGAACTGTCCAAAATCGGCTCTACGTTTGAAGTGCCTTCACCGTGCCATCTGTCAAGTGTCTGTTCGTAATAGTTGAACTGAGCGAATGACGGGATTTTCTTTTCATTCAGAATCTGATTACCTGTCTGACCGCTAAAGTTCATGCTGAAGTCAAATCCTTTGTATGCCATGTTCAAGTTCAAACCAAACATGAAGTCTGGAAGAGGTGAACCGATGAAGTCACGGTCAGCATCTGTAATACGGCCGTCGTTGTTCAAGTCTTTGTAGCGGATGTCACCCGGACGGTTCACCCAAGAAGTTTCCTTGTCATAAGCCTCAACTTCTGCTTCATTCTGGAAAATACCTTCCTGAACATAACCATAGAAAGAACCGATAGCGTGTCCTACAGATGTTCTGTGGTAGTTACCTGTAATGATATCTGCATTGCGGTCACCAAGTTCAAGAACTTCATTCTTCAATGTAGAACCGTTCACGCTTACACCATAACTAAAATCACCAATCTTGTCATTCCATCCGATAACGAATTCAATACCACGGTTACGGATAGAACCTGCATTTGTAATAGCATAACCGCTACCTACAGATACTGAAGGCGATACATAAGCGAGCAGGTCGCGAGTTGTTTTTGTATACCAGCCGATTTCAGCATTCAAACGGTTGTTCAAGAAAACTCCGTCGATACCGATATCAAAACCTGACATAACTTCCCAGTGAATATCCTTGTCAACCTGATAAGAAACCACCGGAATATAGTAAGTTTCACCGTCTACGATAACTTGTTGTCCTGTCGGGTTGATGGAAGGCAACCACATGTAGTTACCAATCTTATCATTACCCAACTGACCCCAGCTTGTCTTCAATTTCAAGAAGTTGATTTCATCTGTCAGGTCTTCCATAAATTCTTCTTCAGTGATTACCCAACCCAAACCTACAGATGGAAAGTAACCCCAACGATGGTCAGGAGCGAATTTAGAAGAACCGTCAGCACGGAATGTTGCTGTCAACAAATATTTTGAATCGTACTGATAACCGACACGAGCCAAATAAGACATAAATGCTTCTGCATCATACCAGTCGCTGTTTGTTTTGCTTTTGGCATCACCCTGGCTAAGCATCAAGAAATCTTCCGGAACCACATTCATTGCCTTTCCGCCAATTGTATCGGCACCGGCGCTGAAGCCCTGTGATTCTTTCAAATAAGCAGTATAACCGATCATTGCAGAAATATTGTGCTTGTCGATTTGCTTTTTATAGTTCAAAAGGAAGTCAGCCTGATATTTTGCATATTCAGCAGCGTCACGGCTGAAGCTGTTAGTTTCGCGTTTTTGAGAAGAGTTTGAAGTACCCTTATTGATATTATATTTAGGTGAGAAGCTTGATGATGAGCTCAAACCCAAGTCAATGTATCCAGTAGCTTTAAATTGGAATCCGTCAAGGAAGTTCAATTCAAGGAAAGCGTTACCTACACCACGATAACCGTAGCTGTCGCCTGTTCCTTTGTTAATTTCCATATTGGCAACCGGGTTGGCAACGTCCTTTTGGATGCTCGGTGCCGGATTGTAGTAGCTGCCCGGATTTTCAGGATCCCAATATTCTTCCGGTGCATACGGAGAATAAGTCGGAACTGATCTTACAGCATTCTGAATATTTGCTGTCTGACCGTCTTTGCTCCATTTGCTCAATGTCATGTTAGAACCGATTTTCACATAGTCGTTAACATTGTAGTCACCGGCATAACGGACACTATAACGGTTATAGTTATCATATTTCAATACACCGTCCTGATAGAAGTAGTTCAATGACAACACATTGGAAGCCTTCTTTGAAGAGTTTGCAATCGTCAGTGAGTGGCTGTGATAGCAGCCGGACGAAGCATAAGGTCAACCCAGTCAGTACCTTCACCTGTCAAATCAGGATACCAAGGTTTGTATGGGTTTTCAGTTGTTGCCTGATTTTGAAGAAGTTCATTATAAAGCATTGTGAACTCGTCGGCATTTGTCAATTTAACGCGGTCGCGGTTAGTCACCTGCTGAACACCTCCGTAACCGTCATATGATACAGAGAGTTTGCCCTGTTCTGCGCGCTTGGTAGTCAAGATGATTACACCGTTGGCACCCTGCACACCGAAGATTGACAATGAAGACGGGTCCTTAAGAACTTCAATAGAAATAATGTCACTCGGACTAACGAAATCAATATTGTCGGTCAACATACCATCAACAACAAACAACGGGTTTGTTCCTGATTGGATAGTACCGATACCACGCAACAAAATAGTAGAACCTCCACCGGCAGAACCGCTGTTTGTCACCATCAAGCTCGGCACCTTACCCTGCAATGCATTCACCGGGTTGTAAGTAGGAACCAATTTCAAGTCTTCACCACCGATAGATGTGATAGAACCTGTCACATCACGTTTGCGTGACGAACCGTAACCGATAACAACAACGTCATCAAGATTCGTTACACTCTGTTGCATTTCCACCTTAATAGTTTCAGTCTTGCCAACAACATAAGTATAACTCTGCATACCTACAGATGAAAATACCAATGTCTGTCCCTTTTTAAGACCTGACATTGAAAAGTTCCCATCTATATCCGTAGCTGTACCTTTATTGGTACCTTTCACCAACACAGTCACACCGATAAGAGGCTCTTCGTTCTCTTTATCCAGGACTGTTCCCTTCACAGTGATGTTGCCTTGTGCCAATGCTGGACAGAGGCCAAGCACCATCAGGAAAAACAATAGGAATACTTTTTTCATAGAAATATTGATTATGTTAAAAAATTTGTACAATTCTTGAACAGCGCAAATTTACAGGTTTTCGATTTCAAAGAGCAAGAAAAAGCGCTATACAAAATCACATCATCATTATTACAGAATTAAACTTTCACATCAAAATCACATCACAATTAATTAAATCACTATTTATCAACATAATAGTATATATCAAATTCTAAATATGTTATATAACACAATTTTTAATTTTACAGTAAATTGAGTAGTACATCATATTTTTTATACCTTTGCAAACAAGCAATCCAAAACCTATGCAGACATTAAGAATTTTCATCGTCTTATTATTCCTTAACACCGTTTCGTGCCTGTCCGCATCAATTGCTAACAATTATAAAATCAGCAATTACAGCGCGAGCGATTATTCTGCCACACTGCAGAACTGGGATATCTGTCTGGATAAAAACGGATTGGTGCTTGTTGCCAACAACGGAGGAATGCTGCTTTACAACGGCAGCAACTGGAAATTCCTTGAGCTTCAGAACAAAGAGAGCATCCGCGCCATCAAAAAAATTGGCGACAAAATCTACACATCCGGCGACAAGAACATCGGATATTGGCAGCGCGACAATACCGGAAACTACCGCTATACCGACCTTATCGAATCACTGCCGAATCCGGAAAGTAAAGATGACAACTACTGGAGCATCGCTACCGACGGGAAGTCGATTTATTTCCAAAGTTTTTCACGAATTCTCCAGCTTCAGGACAAAAAGTTCACACAAATTTCCGTCGACTGTCACATGCTGCTGCAACAGATTGGAAATGAAATCTATACCCAACGGCTTGGAGTCGGAATCTTTCAACTGAAAAACGGAACATTCTATAAACTTATCGACAACAGCGCCATTCAGGGAGAGGAAATTAAATTTGCCGCCCGGCTGAGCGACAAAAGCCTGCTGTTCGGAATGCACACAGGCAACTTCTATCGGCTGGACACGAACAAGCAGCTGCATAAAGACGAGAAATTTGCCCGCCAGCTCGACAAGAACGTGGTGGATTGCGTGATTATCTACAAGAACAAATACCTGCTTGTCGGCACATTAAGCAACGGTATCTACATCTTCACCCTTGATGGCAAACTTGAAAACATCATCACCTACAAAAACGGACTGCAAGGCAATTCCGTGCATCGCATGCAGTCATTTGCCAACCAAATCTGGGTGTCGCTCGACAACGGCCTCTCTCAAATCATTCTCGACCCGAGCATACGGGTATGGAAAAAGCACAATGAGATAGGACGCTTCTACCAGACAGCGATGCTGGGCAACTCCATGTATATCGCTACGAATCATGCACTTTACAAATACAACACCGATGACCCAAGCGAAGTGCTTCACCCGGTAATAAAGGAAGCCACTCAGTCGTTGGACATCATAAAAGGACATCTTCTGGTTTCTTCCATCGACGGATTCCACGAGATTCTCCCTAATGGCGGCATTGGCAACATCTCATACCTTAAAGGTATCAACGCCCCCTACTATATAGCGGAAAACGGTGAAGAATACATCGTCGCGCCGTCATATACCTATATATCCTATTATAAGTATGTCAACAACAGCTGGAAACTGGTCAGTGAAGTGACCAACCTGATGAACTCGTTTGAAGTGCTTGTACCCGAAACGCCACAGCTGTTATGGGCCGTCCATCCTCAGAAAGGAATCTACATGATTCGCGTTAACAACGACCTCAACCAGGCAACTTCTGTAACGCAATACGCTAAAGAAGAAGGGCTTGAGCAGTACAAATACATCAACATCCACAAAATAGACGGGGAAGTCTACTTTTTCTCGCCGGAAGGTGTATTCCAGCACAACAAGGAAACCCACAAGTTTTTCAAAAACCAAACCCTGACGAACGACATGAAAGAGTCGGCGGGGGCATATTGTGTCTGCCACCCTTCACCGAAAGAACTGTGGGCATTCTGCGATTCGGAAATCCACATCTACAACATCAACGAACAGCGGGCACAACTGACAAACAAGATTTCGTTTCTCGACAACGAGATTTCTCCGCTGAAAGAGCGGATCAAGGTCAGCCGAATCGGCTTTAACCGCTACATGATTCCGACAGAAGAAGGGGCTACGTTCGTCGACCTTAACAAACTTTCCGACCAACTCATTTCCTACGGGCCGCTTCACATTGAATCCGTGGTATATTATATTGACGGAGAGGAACATCGTCTGGAACTCAACGACAAAAACACGTTCGACATACCGAATAAGGCAAGCAACATTACCCTTTCGGTGGCCAAATCGCCGTTCTCTTCGTCGTCGCTCGTCCGCTACAAGCTGAAGACCGACAACAATCCGACATGGAGCAAATGGTCGAAAAACGGAATTTTCAAGTTCGACAAGCTCCCCGCAGGAAACTATGAACTGCTGGTAGAGGACTACAAAGGCGGAAAAATCAACATCATGCTCAACATTTACACGCCTTTCTATGCTTCGACAAGTGCCATTTTCTCTTATATACTTATCCTGATGGTAATTATATTCCTGTTCATCCGCCGAAGATACAGAATCAAAAGAGAAAAACTGATCCAGCACTACAAAATCGAACAGCAGTTGAAAGACGAAGAAATCATCCGCCTGACCAACGAGCAGATGAAACAGACTATCAATCAGCAGAAAAACGAAATCAACGACAAGTTGCGGGCCATTTCTCAAAAGCAGGAAATACTTATCAGCCTTGAAAAGGAAATCGACTCCCAGAAAAAGGAACTGGGCGACAGATATCCCAAGAAAATGTATGAAAAGCTGAAAAGCATTATTTCCGGCGGCATGAGCACCGAAAACGACTTCCTGCTTTTCCAGAACTATTATCAGGAAATCAACCACGAGTTCCTGTTGCGCCTGAAAGAAAAGCATCCCGACCTGTCGTCGCTCGACCTGAAATTCTGCTGCCTTCTCCGTTCGAATCTTTCAACAAAGGACATAGCCTCCATTCTGAACATTACCGCAAAAAGCGTTGACCTGAAACGCTATCGACTCAAGAAAAAACTGAACCTGGAGGGCAGTCTCACCGACTATATTCTTTCCATATAATATAGAATGTCATCACTGTAAATCAGCGTATTATACACGCGTGAATAGTATTTGATGTATTTACCGGAAAACATTAAAACAGGGTGAGAAAATTTGATGTACCAAAGAATTTCACACCGTCAGTCATCTCTGTTACCTTTGTCGGCAACATTAATCTTAAAATTTATTTTATGAAAAAATCATTACTATTCGCATGTGCCGCAATGGCATGCTTTTCTATGTCAGCCGAAGACTTGGTTGTCTTCTCAGAATCTGCCAACGCAGAAGATACATACTGGGATCCGTCATGGACTACAAACACTGATCCAAGTAAATTCAACGCTACAACAGCCGGAAAAATCGATATTGCCGCTACAGCACACGAAGGAGCACAGTCACTCTCCATTTCATGGACATCAGCAACAGGCGGTGACTGGGGCGCTTGCGTAGCACGCGAAGGATGGGCTACTTACGACTTGTCAAAGTACAACGAACTGAATTTCTGGGTATATTCAGAAACAGCCATCGCTGCTGAAAACCTGCCAGCCATGCAGATGGAAAACGGAGGCTATCAGAAGAGCGAAAAGATAGCTATGGGCGATTTCCTTCCTTCAGGCGTTCCTGCTAAAACATGGACATTGGTAAAAATCGCGCGTGAAGACATCGCAACCGAAGGCTTCGGCATCGAAGATCTCAAGAAGGCAAACCCAGAGTTTGCAGCATACGACAACATCAAAGGTCTGTTCTTCAGCCAAAATGCAGCCGACGGCAAGCAGCACACACTGTATATCGACGAAGTTTACTTCTCAAAGAACGAATCTTCTTCTGTCAACGACATTGAATACACAAGCGAAAACGCTATCTACTATGCAAACGGCAACGTTTACGGCGTAGCAGGCAATGTTTCTGTATTCAACGTAGCAGGCCAGCTCGTAGCAGAAGGCACAGCTGCTGACAACACATTCGCTGTAGCCCTCAACAACGGTCTCTACATCGTTGTCAGCGAAAACGGCAACAGCAAAATCGTTGTAAGATAATTCAGAAACAGAAATATTTCTACCAACAAAAAAAGAACCATATTAAGTTCTATGAGCTTAATATGGTTCTTTTCTCTTTTGAGAGTTGCAAACAAAACACAATAAAACCATCCATTATCGGCCAAGAGATCTTAGATACTTGGATTTTGCAATATTATATTTAGTTTTAGCTGAAATGACTTCATAATATGCTTTTTGCCAACTGACCTGAGCATCAAGGTAGTCTGTCAATTTCTCCATTCCCGACTCAAAACATTCCCGACTTTCTTTCAAACTATCTTCAGCATACTCAAGAGCAGTTTCTGTTAATTCAACTTCAAGTTGCGCCTCATCCAATATGCTGGAATTTTTCATCATCTCCAATTCCATTTTTCCTACCATCTCATCACGCAAAATTTCAGCCTTCCTCTTTTCAATTTTAGCAGATTTAAGCTTTCTATATCCTTCTCCCCAATGAAACAACGGAATTTTTATTGCCAACATGATAGAAAACACATCATCATTCAATAATTTTTGCCCATTCATTTTTACGCCATCGATATAATTATATCCTGCAACTAAACCGATTTGTGGCAAAAAATCACTTCTAACAGCTCTTATTTGCTGCTGTTTAAGATTAATACTTTCCGACATCAGTTTATATTCCAAACGCTTCCTAACACTAAATTCACAATCAGTTTTATATAACGGTAAGCACTCTATATTTCCTGAGACTTCTATATTTCTAGCTAAAGGCAGTCCCATAACATGACAAAGAGCCATCTTTGCTAATGTCACAGAATTTGCACTTCTTTTCATTGATAACTCTGCCTCATTCAACTTCACTCGCACTTTCAACAATTCGTTATTTGAAATCATGCCTGCTTTTGTCATTTTTTCCACATTAGCATATAACTCAGAAACCAACTGATTATATTTTATAGAGACTTTATTCAACTCTTCAGCTTTTATTACATTGCAATAAGCCTCTTCTGTTTCAATTCGAACATCTTCAATTGTTTTCTTCTTATTCAAAAGCGCTACTGTCTTCCCTACATTTGCCATCTTACGTGCTGAAAGAATTTTACCACCTGTATAAACAGGTTGTTCCAATATAATCCCAGCAAAACAAGCATTGCCAATATCTAATGTAGTAGACAAAGAGGGGGAAATACCTATCAAAAAATTTTTATTCGTATA
>ERZ791822.1241-NODE-1241-length-12082-cov-2.534714_pt1 | contig 12082 bp, 9 predicted proteins | sample MGYA00510299_ERZ791822 | MGnify/ENA primary metagenome ERZ791822 (study PRJEB30046, sample SAMN00791945) | human gut metagenome | study: EMG produced TPA metagenomics assembly of the A metagenome-wide association study of gut microbiota in type 2...
TGAATGCGCTGACAGAAACACCCTTTGGATAGAAGCGCGTGGAACAGGGCGCAAAATTGGAAGAAATGGCCGGTACTATTCAAAATGATATCTTGAAAGAGTTCATGGTGCGTAACACATACATCTACCCACCGGAATTCTCTATGCGCATTATTGCCGATATCTTTGAATACACTTCACAAAACATGCCTAAGTTCAACTCAATCTCTATCTCTGGTTACCACATGCAGGAAGCAGGTGCAACAGCAGATATCGAGTTGGCTTACACATTGGCTGACGGTCTTGAATACCTCCGTGCCGGTGTAAACGCAGGAATGGACATCGACGCATTTGCTCCGCGTTTGTCTTTCTTCTGGGCTATCGGTATGAATTTCTTCATGGAAATTGCTAAGATGCGTGCTGCACGTATGTTGTGGGCTAAGATCGTAAAGCAATTCAATCCGAAGAACCCGAAATCACTTGCTTTGCGTACACACAGCCAGACTTCAGGTTGGTCACTTACTGAACAGGATCCGTTCAACAACGTTGGCCGTACTTGTATTGAAGCTATGGGTGCTGCTCTCGGTCACACTCAGTCACTTCACACAAATGCACTTGACGAAGCAATTGCATTGCCTACAGACTTCTCAGCACGTATTGCACGTAATACCCAGATCTACATCCAGGAAGAAACCTACATCACTAAAGAAATTGACCCATGGGCAGGTTCTTACTATGTAGAAGCTTTGACAAACGAACTTGCACACAAAGCTTGGGAACACATCCAGGAAATCGAAAAACTTGGCGGTATGGCCAAAGCTATTGAAACTGGTCTTCCTAAACTGCGTATTGAAGAAGCTGCAGCCCGTACACAGGCTCGCATCGACTCAGGCAAGCAAACTATTGTCGGCGTAAACAAATATCGTCTGGAAAAAGAAGATCCTATCGATATCTTGGAAATCGACAATACAGAAGTACGTAAAGAACAAATCGAACGTCTGCACGAACTCCGCGCAAACCGTGACGAAGAAGCAGTTAAGAAAGCATTGGCTGCTATCACAGAATGTGTTCGCACAAAGAAAGGCAACCTGCTTGACTTGGCTGTAAAAGCTGCCGCTGTAAGAGCTTCTTTGGGTGAAATTTCTGACGCTTGCGAAGAAGTCGTTGGACGTTATAAAGCAGTAATTAGAACAATTTCAGGCGTGTACTCATCAGAAACTAAACAAGATCCGGACTTCATCAAAGCACAACAAATGTGCGAAGAGTTCGCTAAGAAAGAAGGTCGTCAACCTCGTATCATGATTGCCAAGATGGGTCAGGACGGTCACGACCGTGGTGCAAAAGTTGTAGCAACAGGTTATGCAGACTGCGGTTTCGACGTAGATATGGGTCCGTTGTTCCAGACTCCGGCAGAAGCTGCCCGTCAGGCTGTTGAAAACGACGTTCACTTCCTCGGCGTATCATCTTTGGCTGCAGGTCACAAGACACTTGTACCGCAAGTTATCGAAGAACTGAAGAAATTGGGTCGCGAAGACATCATCGTTATCGCTGGTGGCGTTATCCCGGCACAAGACTACGACTTCCTTTACAAGGCAGGTGTAGCAGCAATCTTCGGTCCTGGTACTCGCATTCCGCAAGCAGCTATCAAGATGCTCGAAATCTACAACTCTACAGCTGAATAATTCAATTGTAGCAATTGTTTGAATACATTGTCACCAATAACAAGGTTGACATCCAAAATAAAAATCACAGCATGGTTTCCGTGCTGTGATTTTTTTATAAACACTCTATACTTTTTATTTTACAAATAATACCTCCAACTTCACCTATTCTACCCTACACATAATATTATATCCAAAGGTAAGCGACTATATAACCATCATTTGGTTTTGGCATTTAATTTCTCTGTCTTTATAGAATTTGGAGGTTAACATACAATTGCAAAACCAGAAAATTGCATTTTCGTTTGCCACTGCGCTCACCTTTTGCTATCTTTGCCAATAAAAAACAAACAAAATGAAAGATCAATTACAAAAGAAGCTAAGTGATTCGCCTGCGTGGCGGTGGACAGCGCTATTGCTATTGGCATTAGCCATGTTCTGTTCATACATTTTTATGGACATTCTGTCTCCTATCAAGGACCTAATGCAATCGACACGCGGTTGGGATTCCACTGCATTCGGAACAATGCAAGGTTCGGAAACATTCCTTAATGTGTTTGTATTCTTCCTCATTTTTGCGGGTATCATCCTCGACAAAATGGGTGTACGCTTTACAGCCGTTCTTTCCGGTGCTGTAATGCTGGTTGGAGCGACTATCAACTGGTATGCCGTTACTGAATCATTCATGGGCAGCAGCCTTGAAAACTGGTTCAACAACAATCTGAACTACATTCCTGGATTTGACGAACTTGGAATATCTCCTTTCTATGAAGGCATGCCGGCTTCTGCCAAATTTGCCGCTATCGGCTTCATGATCTTCGGTTGCGGTGTTGAAATGGCAGGTATCACCGTTTCACGCGGTATCGTAAAATGGTTTAAAGGAAAGGAAATGGCGTTGGCAATGGGCTCGGAAATGGCGTTGGCTCGTCTGGGTGTTGCAACCTGCATGATTTTCTCTCCGGTATTTGCAAAACTTGGCGGTGATATTGATGTTTCCCGCTCTGTTGCTTTCGGTGTTGTATTGCTGATGATTGCGCTCATCATGTTCCTTGTATATTTCGTTATGGATAAGAAACTGGATGCACAAACCGGCGAAGCTGAAGAAAAGGACGATCCATTCAAAATCAGCGACATTGGCAAAATTCTCCGTAGCAGCGGCTTCTGGTTGGTTGCACTCCTGTGTGTGCTTTACTATTCAGCCATTTTCCCGTTCCAGAAATATGCCGTAAATATGCTTCAATGCAACCTCACATTTACGGAAGTTGACCCTAACTCATTCTGGGCAACTAATACAGTAACCGTTATCCAATACTGCATCATGCTCGTTGTGGCAGCTGCTGCATTCATGAGCAACTTCTCGAAAAATGTAAAAATGAAATACACCCTGTTGGCTGTAGCCATCATTTCATTGGTGGTATTCTGCTACATGGGCTACATGCGTCAAAGTGCAGAAACCGTGTTTGCCGTGTTCCCGTTGCTGGCCGTAGGTATCACCCCTATTCTCGGCAACTATGTTGACCACAAAGGTAAAGCTGCAACCATGCTGATTCTCGGCTCCGTGCTTTTGATTGCCTGCCACCTTACATTTGCCTTCATCCTTCCGATGTTCAAAGGCAACATGGTCGGCGGAACAATCATTGCCTATGTCACAATTCTTGTACTTGGTGCCAGCTTCTCACTTGTGCCGGCATCACTCTGGCCAAGCGTTCCTAAGTTGGTTGACGCAAAAATCATCGGTAGTGCATATGCTTTGATTTTCTGGATTCAAAACATCGGTTTGTGGCTTTTCCCGATTCTTATCGGAAAAGTGCTTGACAGCACTAACCCTCAACTGGTAGCTGACCTTCAAAGTGGTGCCATCACTCCGGAAGTAGCTGCCATATCCTACGACTATACAGCACCACTGGTTATGCTGGCTTGTCTTGGTATCGCTGCCCTATTGCTCGGATTCGTATTGAAAATCATTGACAAGAAAAACGGATACGGACTCGAAAAACCGAACATCACAGAATAAACATATTTAACATTTCAATCACAAGAGCTCCCCATTATTTTCATCTAAAAATAGTGAGGAGTTCATTTTTTTTACTAACTTTGTTAAAGACATAAAATCAAATTCAAATGAAGAAGCTAAATTTTTACGCCGGACCTTCTATTCTGAGCGAATTCACAATCCAGAACACAGCTGATGCTGTACGTAATTTCAACGGAACAGGACTTTCTATTCTTGAAATCTCTCACAGAAGTAAAGAATTCCAAGCTGTTATCGACGAAGCCAACGCCTTAATCAAGGAATTGCTCGAAATTCCAGCTGGCTACGAAGTATTGTTCCTTGGAGGTGGTGCAAGCTTGCAGTTCTGCATGGTGCCGTTCAACTTGCTGAAAAAGAAAGCAGCCTATGTTGACAGCGGCGTGTGGGCAAACAAAGCTATCAAAGAAGCGAAACTCTTTGGAGAAGTTGAAGTTGTAGCCTCTTCGAAAGAAGCAAATTACACATACTATCCTAAAGACTTCACAGTTCCGGCTGATGCCGACTATCTCCATATCACCACAAACAACACTATTTACGGTACAGAACTTCGCAAAGATCCAGAAGTAAATGTTCCATTGGTTGCTGACATGTCAAGTGATATTTTCTCAAGAAAAATCGATGTTTCCAAATATGACGCCATCTATGCCGGTGCACAAAAGAACCTCGCACCTTCAGGTGTAACACTGGTTATCGTCAAAGAAGATGCACTTGGAAAAGTTGACCGTCAAATCCCTACTATGCTTGACTATCGTACACACGTCAGCAAAGGTTCCATGTTCAATACTCCTCCTGTATTGCCTATCTACTCTGCTTTGCAGACATTGAAATGGTACAAGGAATTGGGCGGTGTTGAAGCTATGGAAAAGGTTGGTCTTGAAAAAGCCGCAGCACTTTACGACGCTATCGACAACAGCAAGATTTTCGTTGGAACAGCCAATCCGGAAGACCGTTCTATCATGAACGCATGCTTCGTTTTGCGTCCGGAATATGCTGAACTTGAAAAACAATTCATCGATTTCGCAAGCGAAAAAGGCATCGTAGGCATCAAGGGCCACCGTTCAGTTGGCGGATTCCGTGCTTCTATCTATAATGCAATGCCGATGTCAACTGTTCAAGTACTCATCGACACAATGAAAGAATTCGAACGCAAACTCTAATTGGTCATGAAAATATTAGTTGCAACTGAAAAGCCTTTCGCAGCAGTTGCTGTTGAAGGCATACGCAAGGAAATCGAGGGAGCAGGCCACGAACTTATCCTGTTGGAAAAAGGCACAAAAGATGACTTATTGAAAGCCGTAGTAGAAGCTGACGGTCTTATCATCCGCAGCGACATTGTCGATACTGCCGTTTTGGATGCAGGAAAAAATCTGAAAGTGATTGTTCGTGCCGGTGCGGGTGTTGACAACGTAGACCTCGCCGCTGCAAAAGAACGCAACATTTGCGTAATGAACACTCCAGGACAAAACTCCAACGCCGTTGCTGAACTTGTATTCGGTATGCTTGTAATGATGATTCGCAACCAATATAATGGAACATCAGGCACAGAACTGAAAGGCAAGACATTGGGCATCCATGCTTATGGCCAAGTAGGCCGCAACGTGGCACGTATCGCTAAAGGCTTCGGCATGACAGTTTCTGCCCTCGACCCATTCGTAAAAGACGAGGATATGATTGCCGACGGCATCACTCCTATACATTCCGTTGAAGAGCTTTACACAAAGAACCAATATGTTTCGCTTCACATTCCGGCAACTCCGGAAACACGCAACTCTATTGGCGAAAATTATGTAAAACTGATGCCTAAAAACGGCGTGCTTATCAACACAGCCCGAAAGGAAATCATCAACGAAGAAAGCTTGGCAGAAGCATTGCGCAACCGTACAGATATTCGCTATATCAGCGATATCAAACCCGACAGCGCAGAAAAGATGACCGAGGAATTTGGTGCACGTGTATTCTTCACTCCGAAGAAAATGGGAGCTCAAACTGCCGAAGCTAATATCAATGCCGGTATTGCAGCCGCACGCCAAACCGTTGCATTCCTAAAAGATGGTTGGAACAAATATCAAGTAAACAAATAAACTTGCTAAAATTAAACATCAAAGGACGACCGGAAATTCCCAGTCGTCCTTTTTTATTCCATAAACGTTTTCGCCCAAATCCGTATTTCTCTCCATATTTTTGAGGACACACAAAATTCCCAAACTTGCAAAGAATTGCATCAGGAAAAGCAAAACTTTTATTCGTCAACATATGTTGGCCTCTAAAGTTTTTGAAACAAGCAGAAAGATATAAAAGTCGAATTAATATTGGCATAAAAAAACTCCCCACGAATCACTTCGTAGGGAGCCTAAGCCTTTTAATCGGTTACGCAATATGATTAACAAATTAATTAAATCCTTATGCTGCAAAATTACAACACCCGGACAAACCCGGCAATCGCATTAAATTGGTAAATCACCTGCGTATTCTACCTATATGTTAGTATTTACTGCTTATTCTTCGTCCTGAACGGGAGTTTTAGGCAACATCAACTGCAATAGCAAATATCCGACAGCACCCGAAAGCAAAGAACCTACAAGGATACCCAACTTCGAAGAATTGAGAAGGTCCAAGTGTGCAACAGGGTCAAACGACAAGTTTGCAATGAACAGTGAAACCGTAAATCCAATACCTCCCAGCATCGAAACAGCTGAAATCATCTTCCAATTGGCACGATATGGCATTGGTGCCAATTTCAGTTTGACAGCCAGCCAAGTGAACGACAATATACCAAGGAACTTACCAAGGAACAAGCCGCTGATAACAGCAAGGCTGACACCGCTATACAAGTCTGAGAATGCCATATCACCCAAGAAAATACCGGCATTGGCAAAAGCAAACAACGGAATAATCAAATAGTTTACAACCGGGTGCAATGAGTCTTCCAGCTCCTGAAGCGGAGAAATGACCTTATCGGAAGCCGACTCTATCTGTTTCAACCAGTTCATCTGCTCCTTCGACAAAATACGTCCGCTGTCAGCTCCTTCCTTATCATCCTTTTCAGGAAAATGCGAAATACTTTCACGAATAATAGAAATATATTTTTTCGGATGGAACACCGGTTTTGCCGGAATACAGAAAGCTACTATCACACCTGCAATCGTAGGATGAATGCCGGAATTCAAGAACAAGTACCACACAGCTCCACCCAGCAACAGGTAGAAAATCTTACTCTGTATTTTCAACACCGAGCCCAACAGCAACAGGCCGATAGCTACAAGAGAATACAAAAGATAAACGTATTCAATTCCAGTAGAGTAACATGTGGCAATCACCAAAATGCCGCCAATATCATCAACCACAGCCAAGGTAGTCAAAAATATTTTCAACGAAATGGGAACACGGTTGCCCAGCATTGCCAAAACTCCCAATGAGAATGCGATATCAGTTGCCATCGGAATCGCTGCGCCGTTCACGTATTCCGTACCATTGCTCAGTACAAAAAATATCAACACCGGCACAACCATACCGCCAACAGCTGCAATAATAGGCAGTAAAGCCTGCTTGATTGACGACAATTCGCCTACAAGCACCTCACGCTTGATTTCCAACCCTATCGTAAAAAAGAACACAGCCATCAACGCATCATTGATGAACTGCATGAATGTCATGGAATGCCCGCCATGGCTAAACAAGTTAAAATTACCTATCTGCAACGACAACTCCTGATTCCACAACCAAAAATAATAGTCGCTAACAACCGGCAAATTCGCCACAACAAGTGCCAACACCGTTGCAACAATCAACGGATTACCGGCCTTTGCATAGCTGACTATCATCTTTTTAGCCGAATAATAAATGTTTCTTTCCATATACAATTAACCTAAAATAATCTTAAAAACCATACCCTACGATAAATTAGTCAAGTTTCAGCACCGCAAGGAATGCCTTCTGCGGAACCTCTACCGAACCAATTTGCTTCATGCGCTTCTTTCCCTTTTTCTGTTTTTCCAAAAGTTTGCGCTTACGGCTGATATCACCACCGTAACATTTTGCTGTCACATCCTTACGAACGGCCTTGATAGTTTCACGAGCAATAATCTTTGCGCCGATAGCTGCCTGAATGGCTATATCAAACTGCTGACGCGGTATCAGTTCTTTCAGTTTCTCACACATACGGCGTCCGAATGTCACGGAATTGTCGACATGTGTCAGCGTGCTCAGCGCGTCAACCGATTCTCCGTTCAACAAAATATCGAGTTTCACGAGTTTTGACTCGCGGAAATCATGCAAGTGATAATCAAATGAAGCATATCCTTTGGAAATACTCTTGAGCTTGTCGTAAAAGTCGATTACGATTTCACCCAACGGCATATCGAAAATCAGTTCTACACGATTACCGGAAATAAATTCCTGTTTCACCAGTTCACCGCGCTTGCCCAAACACAAGGTCATAATCGGGCCGATGAAATCAGTTGTAGAAATAATCGATGCACGGATATAAGGCTCCTCGATATGTTCAATCAATGTCGGCTCCGGAAGTCCTGACGGATTGTGCACCTCAGTCTCATTACCTTTCTTGTCGAATACTTTATAAGAAACATTAGGAACTGTTGTAATGACATCCATATCAAATTCACGGCCCAGACGTTCCTGCACAATTTCCATATGAAGCAGTCCCAAGAAACCGCAACGGAAACCGAATCCGAGCGCAGCCGACGATTCCGGCTGGAATGTAAGAGAAGCATCATTAAGTTGCAGTTTTTCCAACGAAGCCCGCAAATTTTCAAAATCCTCTGTTTCTATCGGATAAACACCGGCAAACACCATCGGCTTCACTTCCTGGAAACCATCGATTGCCGCATCACAAGGATTAGTCACATGGGTAATCGTATCGCCCACCTTCACTTCCTTCGAAGTCTTGATACCGGAAATGATATAGCCCACATTACCCGTCGACAATTCAGCCTCAGGCTGCATATTCAGTTTCAGGACACCGATTTCTTCCGCATAATATTGCTTTTCAGTATTGACGAATTTTACAAAGTCGCCCTTCTTGATACTGCCGTTTACAATCTTGAAATAAGCAATAATACCACGGAACGGATTGAACACAGAGTCAAAAATCAAAGCCTGAAGCGGCGCGTCAGGATCACCCGACGGAGCCGGAACGCGCTCCACAATCGCTTTCAGCACATCAGGAATTCCGATACCGGTTTTTCCACTGGCACGAATAATATCCTCATGACGGCATCCCAGCAAATCAACAATCTGATCCTCTACCTCCTCCGGCTTGGCACTTTCCAAGTCCACTTTATTGACAACAGGAATAATTTCCAAATCATTGTCAATCGCCATATACAGGTTTGAGATAGTCTGCGCCTGAATACCCTGAGTTGCATCTACAATTAGAAGTGCGCCCTCACAAGCGGCAATGGAACGGGAAACTTCATAAGAAAAGTCGACGTGTCCCGGAGTGTCAATCAAATTTAATATATATGTTTCACCATTGTGCTCATATTGCATCTGGATAGCATGGCTCTTGATTGTAATGCCACGCTCACGTTCCAAATCCATATCGTCAAGCACCTGATTCTGCAAATCTTTGCCGGAAACTGTGTTTGTATATTCCAACAGTCGGTCGGCAAGTGTACTCTTTCCGTGGTCAATATGTGCTATAATACAAAAATTGCGGATATTCTTCATATCTTGTTTAGATGTTTCATTTTTAACCTGCCGAATACGCACGCATTCGGCAACATTACACTTATTTTATGCAAAATTACAGAAAAATGCCGGGATATTCTAATAAAATGTGAGTTTAGCCGCAAAAAACGCACCCCAACCCTTATTTTTCAACGATGACCTTCATTCCGTCGTATGTGAATTCTACATTTTCGGGCACAAGCCGACCTATATTGCGGGCCAATCCTATTCCATGGCTCATGTGTATGAGATATGCCTTTCTCGGCTTCACACGTTCTATCACCTGCAACGTTTCCTTCAAGCAAAAATGCGACAGATGCGGTTCTATACGCAGCGCATTAATAACCAAAACTTCAACCCCTTCAAGTAGCGGATAAGTAGATGCCGGCACGGATTTACAATCTGTAATATATGCCAGTTTTCCTATCCGATAACCGTAAACAGGCAATTTATAGTGCATCACCGGAAGTGGAACGACCTTCACCCCCCGGACAAAAAAAGGACTGCCATTCAATTCGTGAAGTTCAAACGACGGCACACCCGGATAAGGATGTTTGATAAAACAATACGGAATGCGAGCACGGATGTCAGCCAACACATTCGGCTGGCCGTAAACATCGAACGAATCAGGTACACAATATGGACGCAAATCGTCCATACCTCCAACGTGGTCATAATGGCTGTGTGTCAACAACAGCGCATCTAAATGCCGGTCTTTCACCTGCAATATCTGAGAGCGGAAATCCGGACCGCAGTCAAGCAGCAGGGAAACACCGTCAACCCGAACAATCGCAGAACAGCGCAACCGCTGGTCACGATGGTCATTCGAACGACAAACTTCACAATTGCAGCCAATTTGCGGCACTCCTGTAGAAGTACCTGTTCCCAAAAATTCTATTTCTGTCATGACTTTCCGTTTTATTGCCGGAATTGAACAAGCAATCCGTCTTCAAAAATCACATACACGCCATTATCATAGCTCCACCGTTCATACATTCCGCCATGAGTCGGCATCCGCTCAATAGATGAAGGATTTCCCAACGACAACGAGCACTCGTCTTTCGTCATACCTACAGCAATCTGTCCATTGATGATACGTTCCCAGTTGACATCTGTAATCGTCTTATAGGATTTGCGGATATCCGTAAAAGAGAAAAGTTTGTCAAATGTCATGTTTTTCACCGAAGCAGAAGATGAAGACATAAATACGCCGGCATCTTTTCCTTCACAACGGAAACGGACAAAAAAAGGATAAACTACATCACCCGGCTCAACCGAAACGATTTCAACAGGCACATATTTCAAGCCACCTTTCAGCAAACGGTCCGAATCGTACCACAGTGAAGTCTTTATATAAAGTTGTCGTGAGGCAAGCAATCCGTTAACACGTGCCACATAATCAAGGTCAATGAGAAAAGGCGCTACATATTCCGGTCGGACGGTTTGAATCTCCTCTATCGTCTTTCCCGTATTGTATTGATAAACATTCTTCCCGTCTGAAAATGAAACGACAAGATCCTCCGAATTGTCAATCTGACGGATAAACTTATAACCCGTGTATTCCAATGTGTCGCCTTTCAATTCCAACGTCGAGACATCGTAATCGGCAGACGGATTGAATATCAGCCGCACGTTGTTGTCAACCACAAAGAATTTTTTGCCAGGCTTCCATTTCAAGAAATCTTCCGGAAAAACAGTATCGAAGAACAGTTCCTCTTCAGTTTTCATATCCGCTTTTACCTTTGCAACATCCTTTGCCGTAATCCGGCCAGTGTGCTCGACACCCGTAAAACAACTATAAAATAAAAACAGCGAAACTATATATGCAATCGGTTTAAAATACATTTCCTTAAAATTATCTTACCGCAAATATAAAATCAAACTGAATAATAATTGCTATATTTGTGTCTCTTTTTGGAAAAATTATGGAAAGCAACTTTGACAAGGAGCATTTGTGGCATCCTTACACATCAACAATAAACCCTCTCCCCACTTATAAAGTAGAAAGCGCTTCGGGGGTAAGAATCAAATTGGAAGACGGAACTGAACTCATCGACGGCATGTCGTCGTGGTGGGCCGTTGTCCACGGTTACAACAACCCTGTATTGAACGAGGCAGCAAAACGACAAATCGACAAAATGTCGCATGTCATGTTCGGAGGTTTCACTCACGAACCGGCTCTCGAACTGGGAAAACTATTACTGCCAGTAGTTCCGCCGAACATGAACAACATTTTCTATGCCGACTCCGGCTCTGTTGCCGTGGAAGTGGCACTGAAAATGGCCATACAGGCTGCCATCAGCAAATATGGCAACACAAAAAAAACAAATTTTGTAACAATTCGCTCGGGTTACCATGGCGACACATGGAACGCCATGTCGGTATGCGACCCGGTGACCGGAATGCACAGCCTGTTCGGCCCGTCACTGACTCCGCGCTATTTTGCTCCGGCGCCAGCCTGCCGTTATCACGACGAATGGGACGAAAAAGATACCGCAGAATTGGAACGCATCATAGTTGAACACCATGACGAACTTGCCGGTCTTATACTGGAACCTATCGTGCAAGGTGCCGGTGGAATGCGTTTCTACCACCCGAACTATCTTGTGAAAGCGAGAGAACTCTGCGACCGCTACGGACTCTATTTGATTTTCGACGAAATAGCAACCGGATTTGGTCGTACCGGCAAACTGTTTGCATGGGAACATGCCGGAGGAATGCC
>ERZ791822.1262-NODE-1262-length-11921-cov-2.830019_pt1 | contig 11921 bp, 6 predicted proteins | sample MGYA00510299_ERZ791822 | MGnify/ENA primary metagenome ERZ791822 (study PRJEB30046, sample SAMN00791945) | human gut metagenome | study: EMG produced TPA metagenomics assembly of the A metagenome-wide association study of gut microbiota in type 2...
TAAAACTAAAACCGGAAAACACAAAACGAATCGTATTTCATGAAATTACGAAAAGCGCTATTTTAAAAGCAATTGAACAACCACGCGACATTGACCTCAACCTCGTAAATGCACAGCAAGCACGACGGATTCTAGACCGTATCGTAGGTTTCGAACTCTCTCCCGTGCTTTGGAGAAAAGTGAAACCGGCACTTTCTGCCGGACGTGTTCAGTCAGTTGCTGTCCGCCTGATCGTTGAACGTGAACGTGAAATACATGCTTTCCAAACGGAAGCTGCTTATCGCATCACTGCCGTATTCCTCGTCCCGGACACGGATGGAAAACTGGTAGAAATGAAAGCTGAACTGGCTCGCCGCATTAAAACAAAAGAAGAAGCAAAAGCCTTCCTCAACGCATGTCAGGGAGCAAGCTTTGCTATCGACGATATTACTACCCGCCCGGTCAAGAAAACACCTCCTGCTCCATTCACAACATCTACGTTGCAACAGGAAGCCGCACGCAAACTGGGATATACCGTAGCGCAGACCATGATGCTCGCGCAACGCTTATACGAATCGGGATTCATCACTTATATGCGTACGGACTCTGTCAACCTCTCGGAATTTGCGACAGCAGGCAGTAAAGACGCTATCATCAAAATGATGGGTGACCGCTACGTACACCCCCGCCATTTCGAAACAAAGACTAAGGGTGCACAAGAAGCGCATGAGGCTATCCGCCCTACCTATATGGAAAACCAATCCATTGAAGGAACAGCACAGGAAAAGAAACTGTATGATCTGATCTGGAAGCGCACCATCGCATCACAAATGGCGGATGCGGAACTGGAAAAGACTACTGCTACTATCTCTATAAGCAAAAGCGGTGATGCATTCACTGCCATCGGCGAAGTTATCAAGTTCGATGGTTTCCTACGTGTATACCGTGAGTCTTACGACGATGAGAATGAACAGGAAGATGAGAGCCGTCTGTTGCCTCCTTTAAAAAAAGGCCAGAAACTGGAATATGGACCTATCGTTGCCACTGAACGTTTCACTCAACGCCCGCCACGCTATACGGAAGCAAGCCTTGTACATAAACTGGAAGAGCTGGGTATCGGTCGTCCGTCCACATACGCTCCTACGATTTCTACTATTCAGCAACGCGAATATGTGGAAAAAGGAAATAAAGACGGTGAAGAGCGTACATTTAATGTGCTGACACTGAAAGACAATCAGATTAAAGATGAAAGTCACAATGAAGTGACGGGAGCAGAAAAGTCGAAACTCTTTCCTACAGATACAGGAACTGTGGTGAATGACTTCCTTACCGAATACTTCCCGGATATTCTGGATTACAACTTTACCGCCAGTGTAGAAAAGGAATTTGACGAGATTGCAGAAGGAGAAGTGAAATGGACTTCTATCATGAAGAATTTCTATGATAAATTCCACCCATCTGTAGAAAACACATTGGCTATCAAGACGGAACATAAAGTAGGCGAACGTATTCTGGGAGAAGAACCGGGAACAGGCAAGACTGTTTCTGTTAAGATTGGTCGCTTCGGTCCTGTTGTACAGATTGGTACTGTAGAAGATGAAGAAAAACCACGCTTCGCACAAATGAAGAAAGGTCAATCCATGGAAACCATCACTTTGGAAGAAGCACTGGAATTATTCAAATTACCTCGTACACTGGGCGAATATGAAGGAAAATCAGTCAGTGTAGGCGTAGGCCGTTTCGGTCCGTATGTCCTGCATAATAAGGTATATGTATCGCTCCCGAAAACACTTGATCCGATGGAAATTACTTTGGAAGAGGCAGAACAGCTGATTCTGGAGAAACGCCAGAAAGAAACGGAACGCCACATCAAGAAGTTTGAAGAGGAGCCGGAACTTGAGATTCTGAACGGACGTTACGGACCTTATATTACCTATAAGGGTTCCAATTATAAAATTCCTAAAGATATCGTCCCGCAAGATTTGAGTTTGGCTAGCTGTTTGGAACTCATCAAATTACAAGATGAAAAAGGACCAGCGACCACAAAAAAAGGACGATTCGCAAAAAAGAAATAAAAAAACTAGAAAAAGAGCAAATTATATAATTAAATGTATATATTTGCTCTTTATCTTTTAATACACAAACTTATGAAGCAAACAAATTTAAAGTATTTAATGATAGGAGTGCTTACCATAGCTTCCATCAGTTGTATGGACAAAGAGCGTGACTTATCTTGGGAGAGAAGGCATATGCCAAAAGAAGCATACTTCGACTTCAACATGACCCAAGCTGTTGCTTTGGATATCAATTATTGTTTCAAAAGCGAAAATTATCGTGTCCTTTTTGACATTTACGATCAAGATCCCATTGAATACTCAGCTGACGGCAGCGTGTTCCAAAAGGACATAGAGCCTATCTACCGTGCAGTTACAGACGAAAAAGGCAAATTCAGTGGAGAAATGAATATTCCGGCGGACCTCTCGGAAGTATGGTTATCATCGGATTATTTAGCCACCGTATCTCCTCTTAAACTAACGATTGACGACAGTCGTCAGCTTTCATTTAATCAAGATGCATATATCACTGCCTTACGTTCACAAACGGCATCAAAAACCAGAGGAGTGACCGTGAACCAACATACCTATCTAAAAGAATGGCATGTTCTTCCCGATGCAGACTGGGATAACAACGGAAGACCAACCAATCTGGAGCCTAAAATAAACATACCTCCGGCAGACGTACTATACAACATCAAGTATGTTTTCAGAAAGGTTACAGTCAAAGATGAGAGCGGTAAAAGCAAGGTTATGAACATCAGTCAGAATTATCCGGAGTTTTTTGATGGTTCCATTAAAATGACTTCAGATATTCCAATTGTTAACCCGACCGAAGTGAGCCTCGTATTTATAAACAGCTCTGCTGCATGGTACAATACAGTTGGATATTACACCTATCCGACCAACAATCCGCCCCAGAGCACGAGTGATATAAAACAAATAATTGCATTCCCAAACACCTCTCCTGTTTACAAGACTTTAGGGGTAGGAGCATTAGTGTGTGGCGAAGAAATAAAACTCAAATATTGGAATGAAGAGACACAGGAATACGAAGACAAATTTCCTGCAGGAGTCACAATTGGCTGGTGCCTTCAAGGTATGGGATTCAAGAGTAAACTCACCTCAGAAACAGATAAAGACAAAGTGGGCGATATCATAAAAGGTATGGGGGCACGCTACTCCACCAGGAATCTAAACACGAATAATACACAAAGAACTGTATCTCTCCGTGATTCCAAGTCCGGGCAGATTGTAGCAGTAGGATTCGAAGATAATATTGACTTCGATTATGCAGATGCCATCTTCTATATTCATACGTCAGAAAAGAATGCTATTGACCCGACATTGCCTCCACTGCCTGAGGACCCCGAAGCAATCCCCGAGCAATATAAAATTTCTTATTCCGGTACACTGGCTTTTGAAGACTTATGGCCTAAGTTAGGTGATTACGATATGAATGACGTAATGGTAAAGTACACCAGTACGATGACCCGAAATGCTCTTGACAATCGCATTTACGAAATAGAAGACAAGTTTATCTTACAGCACTGTGGCGGTTATCTGCAAAACGGATTTGGATATCAATTACACAAGCTCTCAAACAGCAATGTCAAGAGTGTAAAAATAACGGGGCCTGATGCCAGTGGTTTATCAAGTTCTATATACATGGAAGGAAAAGAAACAGAGCCTAGACAGTCTCACCCAACCATATTGTTGTATGACGACATGACAAAATTCAAAAATATCACTGATGAATCAAAGAAAGAATATACTGTAACCATCACGCTTGATGGAGCTAGTGAGAAAGAGGTGGTACCTCCTTACAACCCGTTTATCTTCATCAGTTCCAACGAGGGTAGAGGCAAAGAATTACATCTGATAAATTATCCCCCGACTGATAAAGCCGACTTATCGTTACTGGGAACCGGAAAAGACATCTACAGACCAGAAGAAGGGATGTATTATGTTTCTGCAGACTTGATGCCGTTTGCTATCAATATGCCAGTAAGTAATCTCCCGGTTCCAGAGGAAGGGAAACGAATCGATCAATCATATCCCAAATTCTCTGGATGGGTATCATCGAATGGGAAACAAAATAAAGATTGGTACAAATAAAGATTGATACGATTTAAATAAAAGCAGCCCGGATATTGTACGGAATCGCTATCGGGACTTCGCATTGCGAACCATCGATGAAAAAGACATAATAGACATCTGTTTAGAAAGGCGCGAATTACGCAGTTCACACAACTTCTCGAATACTCACCAAGAATTCGTGTGAACTGTGTTTTTATTTTAAGCCACAACATTATAGGATGTAAGTATTATCCGTTATGAATAGGCTTCCATCATTAAATCTTCGGCTCCCATTTTATCTTAAAACCTTTATTAGGGAATAGCATATCAAACACAATCACGAATATAAAAACAGATGTTACCAAGATATTCATCGTCAATAAAGAAATGTGATAAGGCCAGGGAAGCAGTAAAGCCAAAGCTATTACAGCAATAATATGTGATAAAGGAAGCATACGGCACGTGACATATTTATAGATACTATTTGCCAGAATATAAACGATTGGTCCGATAATCAGAACAAAAACAACTTCCGCTCTCATTTCTTGTTCGGGATGGGCAACAATCAGCTCGTCTCCTACCGCACAAATAATCAATGCTCCCACCAGTACAATATGAATTGCATTATAAATCAACCCCAGCTTTCCGGGATCTTTCACTTCCTGTATTTTCCGACTACCGGCTTCACTGCTCACATCAAAGTAAACCCACCACATAGCCAAACTACCAATAAAAGATATGACAGCAGAAATAATCACGAGAGGCGTCCATTCTTCTACTTCACTCAAAGAAGCTCCTGTCATCAATAGAGTTTCTCCAAAAGCAATAATCACAAACAACTGGCAACGTTCCACCAAATGATGCCCTTCAATAGTCCATTCCTTGCTACTGTCCGAACGTCCCAGACGAGGTAAAGCAAATCCGTGCATCGGGGCTGTATAATCACAGATGGCGGCTATAATCCACAGTAGAATTTGCCATTCTCCCTGCAATATGGCACCCGTAATCCAAAAGACGGCAGATATACAGAACCAGCCCATAATTCGCTTAAAATTAGCAGCCAGATGATGATCTCCTAACACCCCGATAATATAAAGTGTTCTCCCTGCCTGTATCAGAACATAGCAGACAGCAAATATCAATCCCCGGTAAGTAAAGGCATAAGGAATAGCAGCCGCCATCACCAGCCCCACCAGCATACTGATAAAAAGAAGAATACGTATCGGCCGGGTATCCGGGTTGAACCAGTTAGTCACCCAGATGGTATGTTGCCACAACATCCAGACTGCAAACCACAGGATTGTTTCTTTCAATAATCCTTCCCAAGTGAGATTATGAAGCAAATAATGTGAAAGTTGCGTGACCGAGAAAACATAAATCAGGTCAAACAGCAGTTCGGAATAAGAGACAGTAGCAGTTTCCGTTTCTCTCTTCCGAAGCAATGGATGGGGGGAGTAAAACATACGAGGTTCCTTTTATATATATAAAAGAAACCCCGCAGAAGTCTATTTTGTTCAGAGAAAGTTTTACATTCTGGAAGGAACTTCGATACCCAGCAAATTCATTCCCAAGCGAACAATTTTAGCTACATTAGCAGACAGAGCGATACGGAATACTTTCACAGCCTCATTCTCTTCGCGCAGAATACTATAGTCATGATAGAACTGATTGTATTCTTTCACCAAGTCATAAGTATAATTAGCAATAATAGACGGGCTGTAATCTTCACCGGCTTGTTTTACAACAGCAGCAAAGTCGGCAACCATCTGAATCAGCCCTTCTTCTTTTTCGCTCAATTCAATACCAGCCGGAATCTGTTCAGGAATGACAATACCCGATTCTTCCGCTTTCCGGCGCATGGCAGTGGCGAGCATTTCCAGGTCCTGCCGTTCTGAAACTAAGGCAATCTCAATAATGTCGATACCTTTTCCTTTCGGTGCAGTGCGTGCTGCCGTCATCATCCGGCGTGCCGCTTCTACCACAAGTTCGTGGCGAAGATTCCGTTCGTTTTCTATCATAGCTGTGAATGTTTTTTCCACTATCAAATTTATGAAAAAAAGTCGGTTTTTGAGCAGTTGTTACAGCGGTTTTTTGATTTAAACTTCGGGAGAAGATTTTGCTGAAATGTGTTTGCGTTTTGCATCTGATTGAATATTAATATGTTGCACTTTGTAGAGAGATGCGAAACTCTTTCGGATTGTTACAGGATTGTAATTTTATGTTTACCGTTTTGAAATATTTGTTCGAATGCTGCTGACTAATTTTGCCGCGGAAAAAAGTTAATGGTTATGCGAAAGTTTTTGACATTATTAATGTTGTTGGTGGCTGTTGGCGTAGATGCCAAAGTGATAAAAGGAAAAATTAAGGATGCATCAACGGGCGAAGAAATCATCGGTGCTTATGTGGCCGTGAAGGAAGCTCCACAGGATGGTGGCATTTCAGGTTTGGACGGCAGCTACTCTTTTGAGGTACATCGTTCGGGATGTACGATTGTCTGTTCTTATATCGGTTACAAGAAATTTGAGAAAAAGATAGCTGACAATGAGGATTACGTAGAAATAGACTTGGTCAGCGAAGCCAATCAGTTGGCGGAAGTTGTGGTCGTAGGGCAGAACAGCGGCCGTACGGAGGCAGCTGCACGAGGCATTGAAAAGGAATCAATGAACGTAGTCAATGTGCTCAGCTCGAAAGCCATGGAATTGTCGCCTGACCAGACGGTGGGTAATGTGATTCGCCGCATGTCGGGTGTGACAATTGAAAGAAACAATACAGGTGAAGGCCAGTATGCCATTCTTCGCGGTATGGACAAGCGGTATAACTATACGCTGGTCAACGGAGTGAAGATTCCGAGCCCTGACAATAAAAACCGCTTTGTGCCGCTCGATATCTTCCCTTCAGAGTTGCTCGACCGTCTGGAAGTGCACAAGTCGCTGACCGCCAATTTGGAAGGCGACGGTATCGGCGGGGCTGTCAATCTGGAAATGAAGGATGCGCCGAGAGAGCGTCAGCTGACGTTCAATGTGGCAACCGGCTACAGTGCATTGTTTTTCGACAATGATTTCCAGTCATTCCGCACATCGGATATCAATCGCAAGTCGCCGAATGAAATCAAGGGTATGGATGCTCCTGTCAGCATGAGCGACTTTACGACTTCCAACCTTCATATGACTAACAAGACGGCATTGCCCGACATGGTGGCAGGATTCTCCTATGGTGACCGCTTTTTGGACGATCATCTTGGGGTGATGGTAGCTGCAAGTTTCAATAATAGCAGCCGCGGCAAGGACAGTGAACTCCACTATCAGCCGGGTTCAACCTATACGGGTGTGACTCATCGTTTCTACTCTGAACAGCAGATGCGTCTGGGCACTCACCTGAAACTGGACTACTATCTTTCGCGCGACCATAAATTTACGCTCTATGGCGGTTATATGGATATGCGCAACGCTCAGGTGCGTGATGCAGCCAATCCGGAATGGGAAAAAATCAGAATGCGCTGGAACCGTCAGTACATTTTCAATTCAACCATGAAGGGCGAGCACGGATTTCTCTACAATCATGCTCTGAAATTGAAATGGTCGGCTGTGGCATCGAAAGCCTACAACGAAACGCCTGACAATGCGGAAATCAATTTAACAACGGCGAGCAACGGCATGCAGACTGTTTCGAGAAGCGGCACAACCCGCCGTTGGGAACACAACTCCGACCGCGACTTTGCCGGCTATGTGGATTTGTCCTATCTCTGGAAACTGACATCTGCTTCTTCGTTCAACTTTGCCGTGGGCGGAATGTTCCGCGACAAGCAGCGTACAAGTTTCTTTAATGAATATTTCTTCAGTCCGAGCGCTTCCAACCTGTCGCAGATGAGGGGCCGTGACTGGAATAACTTCGACGAAATTCAGTGGGATGTGCGCCGTTACGGTTCGTTGAGCGACCCTCTCAACTATGACGCTTCCGAGCAAATCGGTGCCGGCTACGGTTCTGTGAAATTCATTTTCGGAAAGATGGAGGCGGTGGCCGGACTGAGAGTGGAGCATACTGACCAGGGCTACTATCTGCACTACGCTACTGACGGTGCCCGCAACGAAGGCAGTCAGATTTATTACGACGTTCTGCCGGATGTGCATTTCAAATACGATGTCCACAAGAATGCAAAACTTCATGCTTCCTACTATCGTGGTATCAACCGTCCGAGCTTCTTTGAAATTGTTCCTTACAAAATCATCAATGAGGACTATAGCGAACGCGGTAATCCGGACTTGAAACATACGGTGGCCGACAACTTTGACTTGCGCTACGAATATTTCCCCGGTTCTTCCGAACAATTCATGGTAGGACTTTTCTACAAGTCCATCAAAAACCCGATTGAGTATGGTTTTGATTCAAGCGGTCAGGACTTGTATTTCACGCCGAACAACTACGGAACGGCAAGAAACCTGGGTGTGGAAATTGATGTGATGAAGTATTTCAGATGGTTTGGAGTAAAAGCCAACTATACGTTTACCAATTCAAGAATCACAACACAGAAAACGGCAATGGTGGAACAGACGGATGCCAACGGCGATGTGACAACCGTAACCCGCGAAGTGCAGCAGACCCGTCCGTTGGCAGGACAGGCAGCCCACATGGCCAACCTTTCGCTCCTTTTGCGCGACAGCAAATACGGTTGGGATGCGCAGATTGCCGGAGGATATACAGGCAAACGCCTTTCGGAGGTTTCGAAATACTACAACGACGATATTTGGGAAGCAGGATATTTTCAGTTGGACCTGTCGGTTGAAAAGACATTCAACAAGCGTTACTGCCTCTTCCTGAAAGCCAATAACCTGCTGAACAGTGAATTGGTGCGCTACATTCCGTTCAACAGCCAGAATGAGAATTTCCCGGAAAAACTCAAACGCTGCAAGAACGGCATTTTGGAACGTACGGAACGCACGGGGCAGACAATCGTCATAGGTTTCCGATTCAAATTGTAATTTAAAAAATATCAAATACATTTTAACCAATAGAATTATGAAAGCTAAATCATTATTGATTGCAAGTTTGGCTGTAGTGGGTATGACTTTTACAGCCTGTGATGAAGAGCCGGGCAATCCTGGCGGAACAACCGTTGAAAATGTTGCCGGTGAAGTATCCGGTGTTTGGGAAAAAAATAGCGTGGTGAAAATCAGTGGCCATATCACAGTTCCGGAAGGAAAAACTCTGGTTGTGGAAGAAGGCGTAAAAGTGATTTTCAGCTCTAACGGTGTAGGTGTAAGCCACACTCCGATTGAATTTATCGTTGACGGTAATCTGTATACTCAAGGTACAAAGGAAAACCCGGTGCTTTTCTCTGTTGAAGAAAGCGAACGTACGGAAAGCAACGCCTTCGTAGGCTTGTGGGGCGGTATCGTCGCTACTGACAAATGTGCCGAAATGGTTATCGACAATACGATTATCGAATATACAGGCGGTGCTGTCCTGAAGGATTCTCCGTCAGCCGTAAGAGGTATCTATGAAGCAGGCGAGGACTTTGACCCGCAGATTACAACCAAGAACGTAAACGGTAAATATGTTGTGACGAACTCCGTATTGCGCTATGGTGCTTCTGATGCCATCTACATGATGGGCGGTAGCGGTATCATTGCCAACAATATCTTTGCCGGCAACGGTTACGACGGCGGTGAGGCTGTGAACGTGAAGGCAGGCTGTAAAGTGGATGTGGCTCAAAACATCATGTACAGCCCGAACACTAACGGCTTGAAACTTTCAAGCTCCGGCCAGAATGACGACGGCGGCCGTGCACAGGCTCTTATCCGTGCCTACAACAACACTATCATCAATGCCGGATGGCGTCGCGACGGTGTGAAAGGCGGTTGCATCTACGTAGAAAAAAATGCTTTGGTAAGCGTGTTCAACAATATGCTTGTCAACTGTAAGTTCAAGGCTATGACTCCGTCTTGGGAAATCCCTAACAACCCGGAAGAAGGTTATGCCGATGCTTCTGTAATCGACTACAACTTCTATGTTGCCGGAAGCCCGGAAAGCACTTTGGACCAGGATGTGGCCGACGGTACAACCAACTCTTACCTTGGCTATACGCTTGAAAACGAAAAGTACAGCCCGAACGTTGATTTGCACAGCTTGGTAAGCGCTTCAGCCGGCGATGCAAACACAGACCCGAAATTCGTGAACTTCCCGTATAATACAAATGAACTGACCGGTTACATTTATGACGAAAACTGGGATTTCCATGTTGCTGCCGATTCTCCTGCATTGCAAGGTGCATACAGCGGAAATGACGAAAAAATGCAGCCTTACTTCGGCGGTGGCCTGACTGTCAACGGCAAGACATATTCATCTCCGGCTCCTCAGGCTTGGTTCGGTGCATTCGGTAAATAATCAACAATAAGCATAAGGTTAAAAAGAATTTTCAATGAGAAAAGGAATTGTAGCGGTATTGTTGTTGGGCGCTGTTTCTGTCATGGCACAGCAGCGCCTCGACAACCCCGCAATGTTTGAGGATAAGCTGAATTTTTATGTAGCCAACGATTTGGGCCGTAACGGCTATTACGACCAGAAGCCTATTGCAGAGCTGATGGGAGAGATGGCCGAGGTAGTCGATCCGGAATTTGTTCTGGCTACAGGCGACGTCCACCATTTTGAAGGTGTGCAGAGTGTCAACGACCCGCTGTGGATGACAAACTATGAGCTGATTTACAGTCATCCGGATTTGATGATTGACTGGTATCCGGTTTGTGGAAATCACGAATACCGCGGCAATACGCAGGCTGTCATCGACTATTCGAACGTGAGCCGTCGTTGGGTAATGCCGTCGTTGTACTATACAAAAAGTTTTGAAGAAGAAGGAGCAACGGTCCGTGTCGTTTGGGTGGATACCACTCCAATGATTGACAAGTACCGTAAAGATACGGAGGACTATCCCGACGCTTCGAAGCAGGATTATCAACGCCAGTTGCAGTGGGTGGATTCAGTGCTGACATCTGCAACGGAGGATTGGGTAATCGTAGCCGGGCATCATCCGGTGTATGCCGATACCTATAAGTCGGAAAAGGAGCGTGTCGACATGCAGAATCGTTTGGATGCCATTATGCGCAAGCATCATGTTGACATGTATATTTGCGGACATATCCACAACTTCCAGCATCTCCGCGTGAAAGGCAGCGACATTGACTATGTGGTAAACTCGGCAGGTTCGCTCGCTCGCGACGTCAAGCCGGTGGAAGGTACCGTGTTCTGCAGTGGAGAACCGGGATTCTCAGTCGTGTCGGCCGACAAAAAATCGTTGAAGCTGTTCATGATAGATAAAAAGGGAAATGTGATTCATACAATTAGCCGAACAAAAAAATAGGGTCATTTGAATCAGTGTTGCGTAGAAAGCAATGTTCTTTCGGGAGCATTGCTTTTTTATTGATATATAATGAAAAAGAGGGACAAATTGCTTTGCCCCTCTTTTCTGTTATAACTGGAAAATCGGATTAATCGATTTCTTCGTCTGCTTCGTAGCCGCCCATTTCGCGGAGTGCGTTCTTCAACATAACATATTGTTGGAAGAGGTGGTTAACCGGCACTTCGTTCTGAGTGTAGTCGTGCATCGGGCTCTTGAGGAAGAAGCTGAGGAAGCGTTGTGTTCCGTAGCGTCCTGCACGTGCAGCCAAGTCGCTCAACAATACGAGGTCGAGGCACAACGGAGCTGCGAGGATAGAGTCACGGCAGAGGAAGTTGATTTTGATTTGCATCGGGTAGCCCATCCATCCGAAGATGTCGATGTTGTCCCAACCTTCCTTGTTGTCGTTGCGCGGCGGATAG
>ERZ791822.1285-NODE-1285-length-11807-cov-3.178863_pt1 | contig 11807 bp, 4 predicted proteins | sample MGYA00510299_ERZ791822 | MGnify/ENA primary metagenome ERZ791822 (study PRJEB30046, sample SAMN00791945) | human gut metagenome | study: EMG produced TPA metagenomics assembly of the A metagenome-wide association study of gut microbiota in type 2...
TTTACCATCAAGGACGGGGAAAGCATCGTCATTACCCGCTTTGACGGTGAAAAGATGGTTTTCCCTTGCAAGTACATTGACGATTGCCATGTCTGCATCGGTAATTCTGCCTATCATATCTGCGAGTTTGCAGAAATGCAGGAACGCAATGGCAATATCTATGTTCCCAGAACGCCGAAAATCAGCGCCGAGATCGGCACCTATGAAATCTATCAAATCCCTGCAATCGCTGATGTAGACTACTGTTTCCGGCCTTATGCAGAGGCAAAGGGAAAACTCCAGAACGCTGATTATCGGCGTTCTTACGCCGGTATGTACGCAAAGGAAAATTCGCTGGAGGATCTGTGGGCAAAGCACAACAGCGACCGCCGCCCCTTTGCCCGTCGGATGCGTTCCCTGTCCGTAAGCGATGTGGTGGTACTGACACAGGCCGGAAAGAAAACTGCCTACTACGCCGATACCTTCGGTTTCCAAGAAGTGCCGGAGTTTTTAGCACGTCAGAGAGTGCAAAAGAAACACAGAGAGCGAGGTGAAGCCAGATGAGCTATGACGCGCAGAAAGTGACCTACCAGGAGGTCACGATTTTTGACCGACCGGCGTTGTTTACGGAATGCCGCATTGACCGAGCCACCGTACCGGAGGGCGTATATCGCTACGAGCTGCGCCATGGCGATGCAGATTGGGGTGAGCCGATAGAACTATCGCGGAGTCTCATGGTCAACTTCTATGGCACCGTCCTCACTCGTGAGCCGTTCCAGCTTCCCCTTGACGGGTGGATTCTGCTGGAGAGCGGCAGCCTTTCCTTTCAAGATGGCGGATGCCGTACCCTTGCGGAATTTCAGGAGAAATATCCCGCCAGTGATAAGGATGTCATTGACTTTTACAGCGTCAATGAGCCTGCGCTGCACGCTCTCTATTTCTCCCGCAGTGAGGATCAGGACAAGTCTGCGGGCTGTGTGGGACACCTGCGGGGTGATTTTGGCAGCGGCAAGCAGTTTTACACAACATGGTGGCCCCACCAGCAGGATGCGCTGAACACGCCGGAGTTTAAGGCCGATATTGACCGTACCGTAAACTGGCTGCGGGAGCAGCCGGACTCCCCGCTGCGGGACTTTGACAGCATGAAACGCTACTGCAACCGGTATGAGCAGATCTGCGCCATCAAGGGTGCGTTGCTTCCCTCTTGCGGATTCATGGTGAAAACAAAGCGGTATGTGTATATGCTCCGCTGTACGCCAGTTAAAGGTGATTACCAGTTTTATATTTATTGCTATCAGCGAAAACCATTTGAAAAGGCCCAAAAAGAACAGCAAAAGAATGACCGGCTTGCAGTAAAAAAGCGGGCGGAGCCGGAGAGATAGGAGGTGCCAACTTGCCTACCAAATTTCAGCTCATTACCGAGCTGTATGACCAGACCGTGCAGAGCGTCACCGGCAGCTATCAAAGCTGGACGGGCTTTCTCCGCGCGGCCTGCTATAACTACAAATGTCCCTTTGATGATCAAATTCTGATCTACGCACAACGCCCGGATGCCACGGCGGTCCTTGAGATGGAGCGATGGAACCGTCAGTTTGGCCGCTGGGTCAATCGTGGGGCCAAGAGCATCGCCGTATTTGGCGATGACGGTCAAAACTGCCTGAAGCTCTATTTTGATGTTTCCGATACCCATGCGTCCCGCTTTGCCCGTCCACTGCCCATCTGGACGATGCACCCGGCCTTTGAGCCGGAGGTCATCGAAACCTTAGAAGCCACCTTCGGCAACCTTGCCGAAAAAGAAAATCTGGCGGACGCGGTGCGCTCCGCCTGCCACAACGCCGTGGCGGACAACTTCACGGACTACCTGCAAGACCTGCGGGAGTGCCGGGAGGACAGCCTGCTGGAGGAACTGGACGACCTCAATTTAGAGGTGTTCTACCGGGACGCGCTGGAGGTCAGCGTGGCCTATATGCTGCTTACGCGTCTCGGCTTACGGGCAGACGATTATTTTTCTCCCGACGAGTTTGCCCATGTTTATGAGTTTAACACTACGCCCACAATCAATGCCCTCGGCATCGCCGCCAGCGACATCGCGGAGATGGGCCTGCGGGAGATCAGCCGAACAGTCATGCAGGCTCAGCGGGATCAATTTTTTGCAAACCGCACGAGAATCGGTTATGATGGCCGCACAGAACAACACGAAACACCCCATGAAAGGAGCGAGCAGCATGGAGGTCACTTACAGGATGCAGAACGGCTATCAGGTGCCGAACCTGCTGATGCCGCAGACGCCGGAGGTGCATCTGGGCAAGTACGCGGAGCTGCGGAGAGAGTACCTGAAGAAGCGCCGCAGAGTGCTTTACACCAACCTCAAGACCAGCGGCGCTCTGACGGAGCATCTGGCAGAGATCGAGCAGACCGCGCGGAAGATGGTGGAGCAGACCGTGGCGCAGATGGCACAGGCCGAGGGCGTGACGGAGGAGCTGAAAGCGACCGATCCCCTGCGCTGGACGGGGCTGATGAACAATCTCCGGCACAGCGCGGAGGAGCTGGTGCTCAGCGACTTGATCTACGCCTGACAACCGAAGAACCCACAGAGGCAGGAAGTGATGAGCTTCCTGCCTCTGCTGTTATAGATGCGGCACAACCAACCATAAAAGAACTGTTCGAGCAGTACAAGCAAACGGTTGCTGCTGCATTGGTAAAAGACACAGCATTTGTCAATGCCTGCCGCAATTCAGATCGTGAAAATGCCATTATGGAAGGGGCAGACGCAATCCGGCGCATTGTCAACGAAAGCGGCGATTTGCAGCTTGCAAAGCTCTACTTTGATATGCCAGCCTTCCATAACCGGCTGCATCAGGAGCTTTTAGAGGAAACTTATCCGAAGCTGGCAAACGCAGCAGACCATAGCCCGTTCAAGCCCTATCAGGTTGCAGCCTATCACCATACTGAAAACGGCTTTGACGATAAGCTGGACTATCAAACGCTGGAAGAAGCGGAGGCCGCAGCGCAGGGCTATGTTGCCGGTACGATGGAGGAAGATGGTTTTGCCTATGACGGCGCTGCCGTCTATGACACCGAAACACGCCAGTGCCTCCGCGTCTACGGTGATTACCCGGACGAAAAAGCGCGGGAACAGGCTGCGGTCTTTGCGCTGGAGCATGACACCGCACAGCAAAATACCGCAGAGCTGCCCACCTTTCTGGATATGCACCTCATTGAAGCGAATCTGTTGGATGACGGCGGGCGCAAGCACAAGCGACAGGAGATTTTTGAGTATTTTCAGAGCCACAAGAGCCTTGCGGAGCGGACGGAGTTCTTAAAAAACAGCTACAACGATATATGGGTGGAAGTCGTGACTGACGGTGTTCGGACAGGCTACCATGCCGAGAAAGACGGACTTTTGATGTGGGAGGGCAGCTACCTTTCCCGCACCTCAGAGTCCGTTTTTTCATGGTCGGTCATCACCGAAATGACCGAGGGCCTGATCGAGCGCGGCGAATACAAGATCAAGCTGGGTCTGCAAAATGCCCCAATCGTCGCAGAGCAGCTTGCCCTATTCGACATGGGCGGCGACGCCCCGGTGTACGAGGCTCCGGCAGACGCACCCTCCGGTATCCTGGCTCCTGCCCGCACGGTGCCGCAGGAGGTCATTGATCTGGCCCTCTGCACGGGCGGAAACGAACCCAACAGCGCGGAGCGCATCGCAGTGTTCTATATGCGGGAGCGGCCTGAACCGGAAAATATATCATTTCTGCGCCGGGAGTTCGGTAGGGCGAACGGGCGCGGCATTGAATACGAAGGCCGCAAGTACGCCGTGTGGTTTCTGGAGGATGGCATCCACCTCGCCCAAGGGGACAGCGTCCGCACCGGGTACAGCAAAACCGTGGTCTCATGGGAGCAGGCATCGACGCGCATCCTGGAGCTGCTGGAGGACGGCATTTACCTGTCTGCGGCAGAACTGGCGCAAGCCCCGGACAAGGTGCTGCATGAAGCGATGGACGCGCTTTTGATGACGGCCCGTGACCTGAATGAAGAAGGCCGCGCGCAGGGCCTTTTCCCACAGACATTGGCGATCCACGACCAGCACAAGGGTTATCCAGAATTGGATAAGGATATGGTGGCCTTTGCAAAGGCCGAGGGCGGTCTGCAAACGCTGGCGCAGGAATATCATGCCTTCCTTGACGCTTATGCCGCGGCCCCGGACAGTATGCGTTTCCGCATCAGCGGCTATAACACGCACCGGATCGGTGTTGTGCTGGACGGCCTGCCCTACCCGGAGCGGCACTTTAACGCCCAGTCTGATTTCCTGCGGCAATGCAAAATGTTCATCACGCAGGACGAGATCGACGGTTTTTTCCTCTGTGACCATCTGGATAGCCGACTGGCCGTATATTCTCACTTCTGCTATCCCCACACGCCGGAGGAACACCAAAAATTCATCAAGGGCAGCTTTGGCGAGTACAGCGGCGGTGGCCGTGCCGGATACCAGCACACGAAAACATCAAAAGGGCTGGAGTATGAGCGCGACTATAATTTCAAGAAATATGATACCGTCCATCTGACGATCCCCAATGTGGTCAAGGAATATGAGCGCCTGATCGCACAGAAACGATTCCCCGGCGAGGATGCCATCGCAAAGATCCCGGAATATGAGCGTGGGCAGTTGGCTCGGACCGTCTATAACGGTTTTTACAATGCGCCTGACGATGTTCCGCGTCCCTATCCCAAGGGCACGGATTATTACGATGCGCTTCCCATGATCGAGGAGCAGCTGCAAGATAAGGGCAAGACTGCGGAAATATTGGCGGCGTTGACCTCTCGGCTGGATGGGACGGACGAGAGTGACCGTTCCTATGATTCCGTCCGCCGCGCAAAGGATCGTCTTTCGGAGTATGTGGACGGCACTTTCAGCCTGTTCAACCACCGGCATGATGCTCCTCAGCAGGAACGTAGCTTTGTGGAGCAGGTCGCGGAGGATGCAGCACGGCTTGCCGCAGAGCAGCCGTCCGCCTATGAGCGGTTCAGCGTGATCGAAACGGACGACGGCTACGCCGTCTGGGACGATATTCGGGACGAAATTTATGTTGACAGCGAGGGCGTCCGTGAGACCTTCCCCAGCGAGTGGCAGGCTGAGGATTATCTGGAGCAGGTCAGAAAGGCAGTCAACGAAAAGGAAGCGGCGGAATGGCTCTATGTGGAGCAGTCCAGGAACACCGCAGCGAAGCCGGAGCAGCCGCAGTCCGAACCTGTTTCAACTGCCGATCCCGTTATCGTTGGCACACGCCTGACCATAGATGGGCGGCAGTTTGAAGTGGACAGCGTAGACGATCATACGCAAAATGTATCGCTGCGGGATGTGACCTTTGAGGCCGGAACGGGATTTCCTATCTTCCGAAAGGAATCCATCGACTATGTCCGCGCTCACATGGAGCAGCCGGACATAGTGCAGGAAACCGCAGCACCGCAGGCGGACGAGCCGCCTGCGGCGCTCACCCCGCCGAAAAAGAAAAAACGGAACGCGCTTGCCTATCCGCTGGACGCGGATGGCCGGAACTACCGCATCACCGATGACCATATCGGAGAGGGCGCACCGTTGGAGCGTTTTCAGCGCAATCTGGACGCGATCCGCACCCTGAAGGCCATAGAAGCGGAGAACCGCACCGCCACAGCGGAGGAACAGGCGGTGCTGGCACAGTATGTGGGCTGGGGCGGACTGGCGGACTTCTTTGACGAAAAAAATCCTCGTTACGCTGAACTGAAAGAACTGCTGACGGATGCCGAATACGCCGCTGCCCGTGAATCCACGCTCACGGCGTTCTACACGCCGCCTGTGGTCATCCGCAGCATCTATGCCGCCTTGGGGCAGATGGGCTTCACGCAGGGCAACATTCTGGAGCCGTCCTGCGGTATCGGCAATTTTCTCGGTATGCTGCCGGAAAGCATGAGCGGCAGCAAGCTCTACGGCGTGGAGCTGGACGATCTCTCCGGGCGCATCGCCCGCCAGCTTTATCAGCGCAGCAGTATTGCGGTGCAGGGCTATGAGAAAACTGCCTTCCCGGATAACTTTTTCGATGTTGCCATTGGCAATGTTCCCTTCGGCCAGTTCCATGTAGCGGATAAACGCTATGACCGGCTGAATTTCCCCATCCATGAGTATTTCATCGCCAAAGCACTGGATCAGGTCAGTCCGGGCGGCGTTATCGCCGTTGTGACCTCCAGCTACACCATGGACAAGCGCACCGCCAGCGCGCGAAAATACATCGCGCAGCGCTCGGAGCTGCTGGGGGCGATCCGCCTGCCCAACAACACCTTTAAGAGTGCCGCCGGTACGGAGGTCGTGTCGGATGTTCTGTTTTTGCAGAAGCGTGAGCGCATGGTGGATATAGAACCCGAATGGGTACACCTTGCCGAGAGTGAAGACGGTATCCAGATGAATCGCTACTTCCTCGACCACCCAGATATGGTGCTGGGCGAGATGAAGATGGTGTCCGGGCCGTTCGGCCCCACGCCCACCTGTGAGCCGTACCTGGAGCAGCCGTTGGAAGCGCTGCTGGCGGAGGCCGTTCAGAATATCCACGGCGAAATCACCGCTTACGACCGGGAGGAAGAATTGGAGGGCGAGGATCATTCCATTGAGGCCGACCCCGCTGTCCGCAATTTTTCCTATACGCTGGTGGACGGTCAGATCTATTATCGGGAAAACAGCCGCATGAACCCGGTGGAGGTATCCAAGACGGCAGAGAGCAGAATCCGCGGCATGATCGAGCTGCGGGACTGTGTGCGGACGCTGTTGGAATACCAGACCGAGGACTATCCCAATGAAGAAATCAAGGCGCAGCAAGCCAAGCTGAATACCCTCTACGACGCCTTCACCAGAAAATACGGACTCATCAACTCCCGCGGCAACGCCATCGCCTTCGATCAGGACAGCTCCTACTTCCTGCTGTGTTCACTGGAAATTCTGGACGAGGACCGGAACTTGAAACGCAAGGCAGACCTGTTCACCAAGCGCACCATCCGCAGCCACAAACCTGCTGAAAAGGTAGACACGGCGGTGGAGGCGCTGGCGCTGTCCATTGGGGAAAAGGCCCATGTGGATATGGACTATATGGGCAGGCTCACCGGCAAGGACGAGGAAACGCTGTTTGCCGAGCTGACCGGTGTGGTGTTCCTGAACCCTGCTTACACCGGCGAAAACGATGGGCATGAGAAATACCTGCCCGCGGACGAGTATCTTTCCGGCAATGTGCGTCAGAAATGGGCGATTGCCAAGGCAAAGGCGGAGCAGGACCCGCAGTATCAGATCAACGCCGAGGCATTGGCGCAGGTGCAGCCCACCGACCTCACCGCCAGCGAAATTTCCGTGCGGCTGGGTGCGACATGGCTGGACACGGCGTATGTGCGCCAGTTTATCTTTGAAATGCTGGGGACACCCCGCAGCGCGCAATGGAGCATGAAGGTCCACTATTCCGGCATCACCGGCGAGTGGCGTATTGAGGGCAAGAGCAAGGATCGCGGCAATGTGAAGGCCATCAGCACCTACGGCACCAAGCGCATCAACGCCTATGAGATCATTGAGGACACCCTGAACCTGAAAGATGTCCGCATTTTTGATTATGTGTACGATGCCGATGGCAGGAAAACCGCTGTCCTCAACAAGAAGGAAACCGCTATCGCCCAGAGTAAGCAGGAACTCATTAAAGACGCTTTTGCCGAGTGGATCTGGAAAGACCCTGACCGGCGCGAAGTCATCTGTAAGACCTACAATATCCTGTTCAACAGCAACCGCCCCCGTGAGTATGATGGCAGTCACATCAGCTTTTCAGGCATGAACCCGGAGATCACGCTCCGCAAGCACCAGGTCAACGCCATCGCGCACATTTTGTACGGTGGAAATACCCTGCTTGCCCATGTGGTGGGCGCGGGCAAGACCTTCGAAATGGTAGCCGCTGCCATGGAGAGCAAGCGGCTGGGCCTGTGTCAGAAATCTCTTTTTGTGGTGCCCAACCACCTGACAGAGCAGTGGGCCACTGAGTTTTTGCAGCTCTATCCAGCAGCGAACATCCTTGTCGCTACCCGTAAGGATTTTGAAACCAAAAACCGCAAGAAATTCTGTGGCAGAATCGCCACCGGCGACTACGACGCCATTATTATCGGGCATTCGCAGTTTGAGAAGATCCCCATGAGCGTAGAGCGCCAGCGGGCCATTCTGGAACAGCAGATCGACGAAATCATGATGGGAATCCGTGAGGCAAAGGAGGCAAACGCTGAACGGTTTACCATTAAGCAGATGGAGAAAACCAAAAAGGGCCTGCAAGCCAAGATCGACAAGCTGAACGACCAGAGCCGCAAGGATGATGTGGTCACCTTTGAGGAATTGGGTGTTGACCGTATCTTCATTGATGAGAGCCATTATTTCAAAAATCTCTTTCTCTACACGAAAATGCGGAATGTGGGCGGTATTGCCCAGACCGAGGCGCAGAAAAGCTCAGACCTCTTTATGAAGTGCCGCTACCTCGATGAGATCACGGGAGGGCGCGGTATTATCTTTGCCACCGGCACCCCCATTTCCAACAGCATGGTGGAGCTTTACACCATCCAGCGGTATTTGCAGATGTCGGCATTGGAGGAGCAGGGCTTACAGCACTTCGACGCATGGGCGGCCAACTACGGCGAGACCGTCACCGCCATCGAGCTGTCTCCCGAGGGCACCGGCTACCGGGCCAAGACGCGGTTTGCCAAGTTTTATAACCTGCCGGAGTTGATGAGCGTATTCAAAAATGTGGCGGACATTCAGACGGCGGATATGCTCAAGCTCCCCGTGCCGGAGGCGCATTACCACAACATCGCCCTGAAACCCTCCGAGTATCAGAAAGAGATCGTGGCGTCGCTGGCGGAGCGCGCTGAAAAAGTTCGCAACCGCGAGGTGGACAGCAGCGTGGACAATATGCTGCTCATCACCAACGATGGCCGAAAGCTGGCGCTGGATCAGCGGCTGGTCAATCCCATGCTCCCCAGTGACCCCAACAGCAAAGCCGCCAAGTGCGCGGAAAATGTGTTTGAGATCTGGCGGCGCACCGCTGGCCAACGCTCCACCCAAATGATCTTTTGCGACCTCAGCACACCAAAGGATGACGGCACATTCAGCGTTTATGATGATATTCACGCGAAGCTGCTGGAATTAGGCATTCCCGAAAACGAGATCGCCTTCATCCACAACGCCAAGAGCGAGGTACAGAAGAAAGACCTGTTCGGCAAAGTACGGAGCGGTCAGGTGCGTATCCTGCTGGGCAGCACCCAGCGCATGGGCGCTGGCACCAACTGTCAGCAAAAGCTCATCGCCCTGCACCACCTCGAATGCCCGTGGCGTCCGTCCGACCTTCAGCAGCGGGAGGGGCGCATTATCCGGCAGGGCAACGAAAACCCGGAGGTAGACATTTACAGCTATGTCACCGAGGGCACCTTCGACGCCTACCTTTACCAGCTTGTGGAGAGCAAGCAGAAATTTATCAGCCAAATCATGACCAGCAAATCGCCTGTCCGCTCTGCCGAAGATGTAGACGAACAGGCGCTTTCTTATGCCGAGATCAAGGCGCTGGCCAGCGGCAACCCCATGATCAAGGAAAAGATGGATCTGGACATTGAGGTGTCCAAGCTGAAGCTGCTGAAAGCCAACCACCTTTCTCAGAAATACGCGCTGGAGGACGCCATCAGCAAGGGCTTTCCGAAACAAATCGCGGAAACGCAGGCACGGATCGCCGGTTATGGCGCGGATATTGCCACGGTCAAGGGAAATACCCACCCAAACGCGGACGGCTTCTCCCCACTTACGCTGGCGGGTGTCACCCATGCCGACAAGAAGGAGGCGGGCGCAGCGCTGCTGACCATGTGTCAGTCGATGCTCTCCCCAGAGGCGACACAGATCGGCAGCTATCGCGGTCTGACGCTGGAGCTGGCGTTCGATACCTTTGCGCGGGAATACCGCCTGACCATGATCGGGCAGCTCCGCCATACGGTCACGCTGGGTACCGATGTGTTCGGCAATTTACAGCGCATGGACAATGCACTGGAGGGACTGCCCATCAAGGAGCAAACCTGCCGCGAGCAGCTTTCCAATCTGCAAACGCAGTTGGAAACCGCAAAGGCAGAGGTACAAAAGCCGTTCTCCCGCGAGGCAGAGCTGAACACTAAAACGGCACGGCTGGAGGAACTGAATACCCTGCTGAATTTAGACCACAAGGAGCCGGAGATCGTAGACGCCGAGCCGGACGAGGATCAAAGGCCACCGGAGCGCCGCAGACCGCAGTTGGAGCGGTAAAACCAATAGAAAACGGAGGAAATTATGGGTTATCAGGAAAGTTGGTTCTATATCGAGCCGCAGCATAAATTCAAGAAATTGATCCAGGCATACGAAAAGGCGGAGCAGTCCGGCTACTATGAGGTGGCCGGGGCGGAACCCCGTTCCGTTATTGTTTTGAAGCAGCCCTTTGGGGATATTCCTGCAGGAAAGAAGCTGCTGTGGGTGTGCGGCGACCGTGGCTTTCACTGTGCCGCTGGCGTATTTGGCGGCGAGCTGAAATGCTCTGGCAGGCTCCGCGTGATCCCGGTGGAGGCGGTGCTGGACGGCACCGATGATCCCCGCATGGAGGGGCTGGACTTTGACAGTCCGGCCCCCAGCGAAAACGCCTATATGAAACGATACAGTGTTGCCAATTACGCCCACCGGATGCGGGCGGGTTTGGCGAGATAATTTTTGAAATGGAGGATCGTTTACAATGAAACAGTTGGAAAGAAAGCAGGAAAAAGAACGGTTAGAATGCCAGATACATCAGCAGATGCTAAAAGAGCAGGAAAGCCTCATGAAAGAATTACGCACGATGCTGCCCGAAGCAGCAGCTTCCTTTTCTTCGGAGCGTATCGTTTGCCTTTGTCATGTTGTTGACCTGTGGGCCTGCATTGTGGCCCTGTTTGAAGCACCAACTCCGCTTTCCATTAGCAAGCTGAGACGGCTGGCAGACTCGGATATGCCATTGATATTATTGAGCAGCGAGATCATGGAAAAAGAGAGCGATTTCCGTGTTATTGAGTTATAAGGAGAACATCATGCCTACAAAAAATGAATTGGAAAACCGGATATACGAAAAAATGTCACAGGAAAATGCGGCGTTCCTTGCAGAGATGAAAATGAAATCACCTGACGAAATTATTTCCCGCGCCTACGAGATCGCTTGCCGTGATAATCTGCTGATACTTTTTGAGGATGAAACAAGCCTCTCCGAGCGGCAGCTTACGGTGCTGAACGAGTTTGAGCATCCCCTGTCACAGCTTTATACGGACTGGCTCTCCCGCGATACGGATGAGATGGATGCCTTTCGTGACAGCATTGCGTGCTGTGCGGATGATATTCTGCGGAAAAGAGTCGAAGAAAAATATCGAGATCCCGCACAGCCCATATATCCTAATACCCGTTCTGAGGCTGTGGTTCGCGGAGAGGCCTTTGAGTGGATGGCCAGCAGGGATCGGACGCTGACCTGTGCGGGAGCCTTTGAGAAGGGTGCGACCAACGCCTACAACGATGGAAAGCTGTCTGCTTTTTTGAAAGAGTGGACAGCGGCTTATGGCAAGGACCGCTGTATGTTCGTGCTGGCCTGCACCATGGCGCAGCGCACGGGAGATGAGCGATTCTACCCACCGGCGCGTCAGGCTGCGGGGCGATTTGCGGCGCTCCAGAAGCAGATGGGCGGGCATACGGACATTTACGCTGTGGACAATCACTCGTGCGTGATCAATGCGGCAATGGAAGAACTGGCTAAGCCGGAGCGCAG
>ERZ791822.1296-NODE-1296-length-11724-cov-15.956980_pt1 | contig 11724 bp, 6 predicted proteins | sample MGYA00510299_ERZ791822 | MGnify/ENA primary metagenome ERZ791822 (study PRJEB30046, sample SAMN00791945) | human gut metagenome | study: EMG produced TPA metagenomics assembly of the A metagenome-wide association study of gut microbiota in type 2...
GCCAGCGGCATGAAGAGCGCGATGGCCACGAATCCCCGCCAGTCGAACGGGTGCGGCGCCGGGCTTTTCCATTCTTTCTGGATAAAGGCCGAGAGCAGGATGGCGAACACTCCCACGGGGACGTTCACGTCGAAGATTCTGTGCCAGCTGTATGCGTCGACCAGGTAGCCGCCCAGCAGGGGGCCGAACGAGATCGACGCGGCGGCGGCCATTGCCCACAGGCCGAGCGCCAGGCCGAGCTGCTCGGGGCGGAATTCGCGGGTCACGATCGCCAGTCCCAGTGACTGGATGATGCCGCTGCCGACGCCTTGCAGGGCGCGTGCCCCGATCAGAAACAGGTCGCCCGGGGCTTTGCCGCAGAGCCACGACCCGAGCGTGAAGAGCGCCAGCCCCAGAATATAGATGCGTTTGTTCCCGAAGCGGTCGGCGAACCAACCCGCCGAGGGGAGCATGACGGTCATGGTGATCATGTAGGCGGTGATGACCCATTCGGCCGTCGAGATGCCGATGCCGAAAGCCGACATGATGGCCGGCAGCCCGACGTTGACTACCGTCACGTCCAGCACGGCCATGAACGTCCCGAGCATGATCATGCCCAGGATCCACCATTTGTAAGCGTTGCTTTGCCGGATATGTTCGCCGAGGGTCGCCATCGGCGGGCGATACGTCAAAAAAAATGCCATGCTGCCGATGCCTGCCGCATGGAATGCCCGTCCTTCTGCGTTTTTCTTTCCCGGGCTTCTCTGCTTCCCCGGGTACTGCTCCCGCTCCCGCCGTCCGTCCCGTTGCGGTAGCGGCCCGAAAAAGGGGATGCCGCTTTTTGGCGGCATCCCCGTACGTGCAGGCCCTGTAAGCCGGGTTCTGTTCCCGGGGCGAACCCCGGGCCCCTGTCATTTATCTAGGGCGGCAGTCTCCTGCCGTCTCAAGCAACCTACCCCCCGGCATCGGGCGAGCAACCCTTAATTGCCGGTATACACGGTCTTGCAACCCGCGAGACGTACTGCCGGGCGGCATCGCTGCCCCCGCGGTGGGCTCTTACCCCGCCTTTTCACCCTTACCCGCCGGGATTACGAAAATCCCCTGCGGGCGGTCGTTCTCTGTTACGCTCCTATACCCTCACGGATATCAAGTCGTTAGCTTGCGCGGTGCTCTGTGTTGCCCGGACTTTCCTCTCCCGGCCTCGGCCGGCAGCGACAGGGCGGGCCTGCCCCGCAAAGGTAATAAAATTCGGCGGATTCCCGCTCCGCGGTTGCGATTTCCGGACATAAGCCGGGAATATCCCGGCTTGCCGCCATGGTATTCGCGTCCATGCCGTGCCCGGGCTCCCGGCCTGTGCCGTGACGCATTCCCGCCGGGCGGCAGGGTGCTCCCCGAGGCGGCGGCAATACGCCGCCGTCCCCGGCTTCCGCCTTTTCCCTGTCGCCGGATACGGCGCTGCCTGCGCCGTATCCCCCGTTCCCTTTCGGCATACTCCGTCCGGACACACCGTATGCCCCGTACGGAATCTTTTTTGCAAATATTGGATAAAGTTGTATTTTTGCTTTGTCCCTCCGCCGTTCTTCGGGGCGGCGGGCCCGAAGAATATACCGGCCGATGGCAGATAACGCGCATACGATCGACATACACGACAACCGCACGGTTGTCGGATTGCTCCGTGCGGGGGATGAAAAATGTTTCGATGCGCTTTTCCGCCGCTATTACAAACCGCTCTGCACCTATGCCACGCGCTTCGTGCCGCCGGTACGCGCCGAGGAACTCGTCCAGGACACCCTGATGTGGGTGTGGGAAAACCGCACCTCGCTGATCCCCGAGATGCCGCTCAAATCGCTGCTGTTCACCATCGTAAAGAACAAGTCGCTAAACAGCGCCTTGCGCGACACGCTCAAGAACCGCATCATCCGCCAGCTGGCCGAACGCTACGAAGAGACGTTCGACGACCCCGATTTCTACCTCGAGGGCGAACTGGTGCAGCGGCTGACCGAAGCTCTGCGCAAAATGCCTCCTGAATTCCGGCAGACCTTCCGTATGCACCGCCTGGAAGGTATGACCCACAAAGAAATAGCCGTCCGCCTCAACGTCTCCCCGCAGACGGTCAATTACCGTATCGGGCAGACGGTTCGCCTGCTGCGCGAAGAGCTCAGCGATTACTGGCCGCTGCTCGTGCTGTTGCTGTGGCCTGACCTCTCCTGATAAGGAAATCTGAATTTTTTTTCGCCGTTCCGTTAGCATCCTTTGCTGACGGATTGTATTACTTTATAGACAAGCAAACAGCATGGTAAATTTCGAAATCGACGAAGAGGTATTGGTAGCCTTCCTCAAGGGCGAGCTGGACGCAGCGCAGGCGGCGGCCGTAGAGGCGTGGTACGACCGCTCGGCCGCAAACCGCAGGATGCTCGGCCAGGTCTATTATATATTATATGTCAGCGACCGTATCAACGACGCGGCCGGTATCGACGTCGAGCGTTCGCTCCGGCAGTTCAAGCGCCGCATGCACGCCGGACGCCGTATCTCCCTGCGCCGGAGCGCGGTGCGTATAGCCGCTGCGGCCGTGATCGCCGCGGTGCTCCTGGCCGGCGGGCTCACGACCGTGTTGCTTTCCAAGCGCCTGGCGCAGCCCGTGACCGTCGTCACCCAGCTGGGCGAGCGGTCGCAGGTGGTGCTGCCCGACGGGACGAAGGTGTGGCTCAATTCGTCGAGCAGCGTGGAGTACGTCGCCCCCTTCTTTTCGCGCCAGCGCCGCGTGAAGATGGAGGGTGAAGCCTATTTCGAGGTCGAGCACGACCGCCGGGCGCCGTTCGTCGTGTCGACCAACGGCCTGGACATCGAAGTCCTCGGCACGCGTTTCAACATCCGCAACGACGACAACGAGCATCGTGTCACCACCGTCCTGCTCGAAGGCGCCGTCAAGGCCTATGCTTCGGGACGCGAGCAGGCCTCGGTGCGCCTGCACCCCGCGCAGCAGCTGGTTTTCGACACCCGGACGCACGCCATGCGCCTGACCGACTGCCCCTCGGCCGAACGCTCGATCAACTGGATCGACGGCCGCTTCTGCTTCGAGCACGATACCTTCGGGGAGATCGTCGCCGAGCTCAAGCGCTACTACAACGTCGACATCCGCTTCATGGACAACCGGCTCCGCGACATGCGCTTCTCGGGCAATTTCCGCGTCGAGGACGGCATCTACCACATCATGTCCGTATTGCAACTGACCTATAAATTCAATTACAGGATCGCCGGCAACGACATCGAACTCTACGCAAACCCTGAACGATAACCGAATACGAACTTAAAAACCTTCGATCCGCCTATGGAAAATTAACGTCTCTTTTTTCCCGGATGCCGCACTTTTCGGCGGCCTGTTTCGACACCTAACCATTACACTAACCTAAAATCTGATCCATGAAAAAAACTAACCTTGCGACAGGCAGGGGAGGACGTGTTGTCGCTACATGTTTCCGTTGTCTGTTCGTTATCCCGATGCTGCTCCTGGGATGCTTCGGCGCCACCTCTGCCGCAGCACAGACGCAGCAAGCCCTCTCGCGTGTGAGCCTCGATGCCCCGGACGCGACGGTCATCACGGTTTTCCAGGCTATCCAGCAGCAGACGGGCTGTTCGTTCGTCTACAATACGTCGGACATCGACACCGACCGCAAAGTGAGCCTTTCGGTGCACGACGAACCGCTGCAGGCCGTGTTGGACAAGCTCTTCGCGGGCTCCGACATCGCTTATACCCTTCGGGACAAACACATCGTGCTCTCGAAGAAAGCTAAAAATTCCCCCCCCCACAGCGCTCAGGGCGGCGTTACCGGAGTCATAAAGGACGATAAGGGCATGCCCCTGGTCGGCGCCACCGTGCTTATCAAAGGTACGACAACCGGTGCTGCCGCCGACATCGACGGCAATTTCTCGCTTCCGCAGGCCAAACCGGGGGACACGCTCGAAATTTCGCTCATCGGCTATACCAAACAGGAGCTTCCCGTCTCGGGATCCGCCCCGTTGTCGGTGGTCATGCACGAGGACAACGAAGTGCTCGACGCCGTGGTGGTTACCGCCCTCGGCATCAAAAGGTCGGAGAAAGCGCTGACCTACAACGTGCAGGAGGTCGCGGGCGACATCGTCAACACGGTCAAGGACGCCAACTTCATGAACTCGCTTTCGGGCAAGGTCGCCGGCCTTCAGATCAACGCCAGCGCCTCGGGCGTGGGCGGTTCCACGCGCGTGGTGATGCGCGGCGTGAAGTCCATCAGCGGCAACAACAACGCCCTCTATGTGATCGACGGTATCCCGATGCCCGACCTGCGTTCGTCGCAGACCGAGGGCACCTACGAAACGCCCGACGGCGGCGATTTCGAGGGTATCTCGAACCTCAACCCCGAGGACATCGAATCCATGACGGTGCTTTCGGGCGCCACGGCGGCCGCGCTCTACGGTTCGCAGGGTGCCAACGGCGTGATCGTCATCACGACCAAAAAGGGCGAGGAGGGGCGTGTGCGCGTGAACTACGCCAACACCACCACCTTTTCGTCGCCGTTCGTCATGCCGCAGTTCCAGAACACCTACGGCACCGAAGCTACGGCACCGTCCATGAGCTGGGGTACGAAGCTCTCGACCCCGACCTCGTACGACCCCTCGGATTTCTTCCAGACCGGCTTCGAGGAGACCAATGCGATCTCGGTTTCGGGTGGTACGCGCGTGAACCAGTCCTATTTCTCGGCCGCTTCGCTCAATTCGCGCGGCATCATCCCCAACAACGTCTACAACCGGTACAACTTTACCTTCCGCAATACCACGCAGCTCATCAAGGACAAGCTGACGCTCGACCTGGGCGCTTCCTACATGCGCCAGTACAAGCGTAACCCGCTCGTGCAGGGCCTCTACCACAACCCGCTGATTCCCATTTACCTTTTCCCGCGCGGCGACGACATCTCCAAGTACGAGGTTTACGAGCGTTACGACGCCACGGCGGGCTATATGAAGCAGTTCTGGCCCCTGGAGTTCATCACCGGCGTCGAGAACCCCTGGTGGATTACCAACCGCGAGCTGTTCGAGAATACGGCGCACCGCTATACGTTCAACGCCACGCTCAAGTGGGACATTGCCGACTGGATCACCCTCACGGGGCGCGTGCGCACCGATAACATGGTGATGAACTATACGCGCAAGATCTATGCCTCGTCCGACAAGCTGTTCGCTTCCGAATACGGCAACTACCAGAACAACAAGATCCACCACAACAACCTCTACGCCGACGCCCTGCTGTCGATCAACAAGAGTTTCTTCGACGACAAGTTCTCCCTGTCGTTCAACCTGGGTGCGAGCATCCTCGATGACAAGAACGACGGCGAAGGCTTCGAGGGCCACCTGGCCACCCTCGCCAACAAGTTCTCGGTCTACAACGTGGATATGAGCCATTCGCAGACCAAACCCTACGCCGACCGCTACCACGACCAGACGCAGGCCGTCTACGCCACCGCCCAGCTGGGATATAACGGCATGGTCTACCTCGACGTGACGGCGCGCAACGAGTGGGCGTCGCAGCTGGCCTTCACGCCCCATATGAACATATTCTACCCGTCGGTGGGCCTTTCGGCCGTCATCTCGTCGATGGCCGACCTTTCCAAAGCCGGCATTTCGTTCCTCAAGGTGCGTGCCTCCTATGCCGAGGTGGGTAACGCCCCGCAGCGGTTTATTACCGGTGTCAATACGCCCTTGCAGACGGGCGGTATCGTTTCGTCGGACTCCTATGCCCCGGCTGTCAACCTTACGCCCGAGCGCACCAAGTCGTTCGAAGTGGGCCTGAACGCCAAGTTCCTCGGCAACAAGATCTGGACGGACGTGACCTATTACAATACCAACACCTACAACCAGCTTTTTAGCTACGATGCACCGCCCAGCACCGGCTACAAACGGGCATATATCAATGCCGGCAAGGTCAACAACTGGGGTATCGAAGCGGTCGTGGGTTACAAGAACAAGTGGCGCGACTTCTCGTGGTCGACCAATGTCAACTTCTCGATGAACCGCAACGAGGTGAAGGAGCTGGTTCCCGAAGGCACGCGCGACGTGGCCGGTAACCTGGTGACTGTCGACGAGGTGAACATGGACTACGGCGGCTACCGCATGAAGGTCAAAAAAGGCGGTTCGATCGGCGACTTCTACGTGACGGGGCTCAAGACCGACGACCAGGGACGCATCTATGTCGACCCCAATACCAATACCGTCACCACCGATCCCAATACGTGGCTTTACGGCGGCAATACCGAAGCCCGCTTCCGCCTGGGGTGGAACAACCGGTTCTCCTACAAGGGCGTGAACCTCGGCGTGCTGTTCGATGCCCGCATCGGCGGCCAGGGCGTTTCGGCGACGCAGGCCCTGATGGATCGCTGGGGTGCCTCGCAGGATTCGGCCGATGCCCGGGAAAACGGCGGTGTCTGGATCTCCGAGGATCAGAAAGTCCCCGATGCCAGGGTCTTCTACGCCAACAACGGCAACGGGCTTTCGATGCTTTCACACTACGTTTACAGCATGACCAACGTCCGCCTGCGTGAACTTACTCTGGGCTACGACCTTCCTTCCAGGTGGTTCAACGACAAGATCGGCATGACCGTGTCGCTCGTCGGCCGCAACCTGTGGATGCTCTACAACAAGGCGCCGTTCGATCCCGAGATCACCGCGTCCACGGGTACCTATTACCAGGGGCTCGACTATTTCATGCAGCCCAGCGCCCGTACCATCGGTTTCAGCGTAAGACTCCAATTCTAAAATTTCAGACCAATGAAACGATTCAATCATACAATAGGATTTTTCGCCGCTGCGGCGCTTGCCGCCTGTACCGGGGACTTCGAATCCTTCAACACCAATCCCGATGCGGTGCAGTCGGTCGACAAGAAGACCTACATCACCACCATGCAAATGGATGCCGTGATCCCGTGCAGCGACGTGGGGGCCAACGAGTTCCAGCGCGCTTGCAACCTGATGGGCGACGCCTTCGGCGGCTATCTCTCCCCGATCCAGGCCTTCAACGGCGGCAGCTATACCTGTACCTACGACCTCGACGGTACGGACTATAACAACGTGCCCTTCTCGGTGGCTTTCACCAATGTGATGCCTGCATGGCTCAACCTCAAGTACGCCTACCAGAACGGGCAGGTTACCGACGACGTCTTTGCCGTTGCCGAGGTCATCAAGGTGATGGCCCTCCAGCGTACCACCGACATCTACGGCCCGATCCCCGTTTCGAATTTCGGCCAGACCGAAAACCCCTACGAATCGCAGGAGACCGTCTACAAAAACCTTCTCACGGATCTGAATGCCGCCATCGTGGTGCTCAAGGAGTATGCGGCCAATGCCGCCGACGCCAGGCCGTTGCAGAAGGTCGACGCCGTTTACCAGGGCGACTATACGAAATGGCTCAAGCTGGCCAACTCGGTCAAGCTCCGCATGGCCATGCGCATCCGTTTCGTCGAACCTGCTCTTGCCCGAACCTATGCTGAGGAAGCCGTCAGGGACGGGGTGATGACCGCTTCGGACGACGGTGCGTGGCTCAAGAGTTCCGGTTCGGTACAGGTATACAATCCGCTCGAAGAGGTGTGGAACGCCTATAACGATACTCGTATGGGTGCGACCATCGACGCTTATATGAACGGTTACGCCGATCCGCGCCTGCCGGCCTATTTCAAAACCTGCGAGGATGGCAAGTACCACGGTGTCCGCAGCGGTCTCAGCTCGATGCTGAAGGCGGACTATACCGGACTTTCGGTGCCCAACGTCGCCAAGGATACGCCCGTCGTGTGGTTCCTCGCTTCCGAGGCCGCTTTCCTGCGGGCCGAAGGCGCCATGCTTGGCTGGGACATGGGTGGTGACGACGAATCGTTCTACAAGACGGGTATCGAACTGTCGTTCCTCGAACGCGGTCTTACCGCGGCCGCTGCGGCCACCTATGCCGAGAGTGCGAGCGAACCCCAGGCATTCGAGGACGCTTCGGCCGCCTCGACGAAATACAACGCTTCGAAACCTTCGTCCGTCTCCCCGAAATGGAATGCCGGCGCCGGGGACGAGGAGAAACTCGAACGGATCATCACGCAGAAGTGGATCGCCATGTTCCCCAACGGGCAGGAAGCCTGGTCGGAATTCCGCCGCACGGGCTACCCCAAGGTGATCCCGATCGTCAACAACCTCAGCGGCGGCAAGGTCGATACCAACGTCCAGGTGCGCCGTATGACCTTCCCGCGTTCGGAGTACTCGAACAATGCCGCCGGCGTGGCGGCTGCCACCGCACTGCTCGGCGGAGCCGATACCGGCGGTACGAAACTCTGGTGGGATAAGAAATAATGAACCTAAAAACAACACGAAAGATGAAAAATTTCTTGAAATACGTCGCGGCCCTTGCGATCGTGGGTGCCTTTTTCGTCGCTTGTTCGGATTGGACGGATCCCGAGCGTGAAATTACGCAGCATCCCGACCAGCAGTCGCCCATCCTGCGCGATAATGCCTACTACCAGGCCCTGCGCGAATACAAAAAGACCAAGCACAAGATCGCTTTCGGCTGGTACGGTTCGTGGACGGCCGTCGGCGCATCCTACCAGACCCGCCTGCAGAGTGCTCCCGACTCGATGGATATCATCTCCATCTGGAGCCAGTGGCATTCGCTGACCCCCGAGCAGATCGCCGACAAGGAGTTCGTGCAGAAGATCAAGGGCACGAAGGTGACCTTCACGATCTTCTCGGACAAGATGCCCGAGCCGTTCCTCACCGAGATCGGCGGCGGCGAATATACCGACGAGGCCATCGAGGCCTACGCCAAAGCCTACTGCAAGGACTCGATGGACAAGTACAGCTACGACGGCATCGACGTCGACTACGAACCCGGCTACGGCGCTTCGGGGCCGTTCGTGGGACATGACAACGAGCTGTTCAGGAAGCTGATCCTGGCCATGAGCAAATACGTCGGCCCCAAGTCGGGGACGGGACGCCTGCTTATGATCGACGGCGTGCCCTATGCCGTGCATGCCGATGTGGCCGACTGCTTCGACTACGGCATCGTGCAGGCTTATAATTCTTACGGCTATACCGATTTGCAGGATCGCTTCGACGATGCCTATAAGAAAGGCTGGAAGCCCGAGCAGTATATCTTCGCCGAGAACTTCGAGTCCCTCTGGAAAACCGGCGGCGTGTCGCATGAATGCCGCGACGGCCAGTGGGTCAACTCGCTGCTGGGCATGGCGCGCTTCAACCCCACGCAGGGTTTCGGCGCCGGTTTCGGTGCCTATCACATGGAGTATGAGTACGCCAATTCGTCGATGCCTTACAAGTATATGCGCGAGGCGATCCAGGATGTGAACCCCGCCGGCGGCGACCTGATCGTCGGTCTGACCTCGACCGGCTTGTCCAAATACCTGTTCCTGGTCGGGGACGACGGTACCATCACGGGCGAGGTGGACGAAAAAATCCGGGTCGAGCTGGCTCGTCCTGCCCCGGCCGACGTTTCGTTCCCGCTGGCTATCGACAATTCGCTGGTCGATGCCTACAACGAAAAGCACGGCACCTCCTACGAGCCGATCGACCCCGCGCGTGTTTCACTCGGCACGCTCGGCGTGGCAGCCGGTGCGTTCTTGTCCGACGAGGTGTCCGTTACCGTAAGTTCTGCCGGGATCGAGAAGGGTTACTACCTGATCCCCATCGTCGTGGAACTTCCCGCGGAAGATATTTATACCTCGAAGGAGCCATTGGTACGCTACCTGCTGTTGACGGTGTCGGCGATGGAGATCGACGTCGATGCGACGGCGCTTACGGGCGTGAAGATCGAACCTGCCTCCGGGTGGACGATCGTCTGCTACCAGGGCACCGCTTCGAGCGGCGCCAACGGCGTCTGGAACCTCGATTCCGATGCGCAGAAGGCCTGCATGTTCGACGGCAAGCTCGACTCCAACTGCTGGTATGCCGCGAATGCGTCCTATTCGTGGGGGAACGGCGGCAACTTCATCATCACGCTGGACAAGGCCTACGACATCAACGGCTTCCGCTGGCATATCTACTACGAGGACTCCAACCCCGAATGTACCGATTTCCAGTACAGCGAGGACGGCACCAACTGGTATAGCCTCACCAATGAAATTTCGTTCGTGCCCAAACTCTCGGCCGACAACTGGAAGATATTCCAGTTCAAGAAGACCGTCAAAGCCCGCTATCTCCGGGTATACGTCGGCCGGGTAACCGATTTCACCAGTATGAACGAGGCCGAGATTTTCGCCCCTGCAAACTAAACCTAAAACAAGAGAACTATGAAACTGAAATATTTGGTCGCTCCGCTGTTGTTCGCCGCCGCTGCGGCGACGGGCTGTCAGGAGTCCGCGGAGACCTATCCTGCGATCTACATGACCGATGCGCAGAACAATCCCGACAAATCAATGACCATCGACGAACCCCCTGCCGAGACCTCGATCACCGTATCCTCCTCGGTGGTTATGGAGCACGACGTGCGGATCCAGTTGGAAGTGCGGCCCGAACTGCTGGCTGCCTATAACGACAAGTACGGCAAAAACTACCAGATTCCGCCCGAGGAAAGCTACGCCCTGAGTTCGACCGAAACGACCATCCTGGCCGGCTACAACACCTCTTCGGCGATCGACTTCACGGTGTCGTCCGTCTCGGAGTTCGCCGAGGGCGTGACCTATTGCGTCCCCGTGGGCATCAAGACCGTATCCGGCGGAATAAGCGTGCTCGAACCGAGCCGCACGCTCTTCATCGTGCTGAAGACCCCGGTGATCAGCAAGGCGATCTACCTGGGATCGAGCAACATCTACAAGGTGACTTCGTTCCAGGAGAATTCCGACCTGGCAGCCCTTCCGCAGCTCACGCTCGAAGCCCGCGTATACATGCTCGGCTTCCAGACCCGCGATCCTTATATCAGTTCCATCATGGGTATCGAGGGCATCTGCGGCGTACGTTTCGGCGACGTGAAGGTCGATCCCGACTGCATCCAGATCTGTCACGACTCCTACCAGCCCGCAGCTACCGACAAGCCGTTCGACAAGGAGAAGTGGTACCACGTCGCCGCAGTCTGGACGGGCTCTTCGTGGGACATCTATATCAACGGGCAGTATGCCACGGGCGTGGAAACGCAGGGCGAGACCATCGACCTGACGAGCGACAATTCGGGCGGTTTCTACCTGGGAGCCTCCTATGGCGGCGGCCGTACGCTGAACGGCTATGTCGCCGAGTGCCGCGTATGGACACGCGCCCTCTCGCAATCCGAGATCGCCAACAACATGAACTATGTCGACCCCACGTCCGACGGGCTGCTCGCTTACTGGCGCATGAACGCCTGGGAGCCCAACGACAGCGGTTCCGGCAATATCGTGCGCGACCTCACGGGCCATGGTTACGATGCCGTCGGCGGCAGCTCCAACCCGACGATGATGGACACCAAGTGGAATTAGTCCGCTTATAGACCGACAGGGGCCGTGCGACCCCGGCATAAGCCGGGTTGCACGGCCTTTTTTCATACTCCTGCTTCGGGCTGTCCCTGCTTCGGGCTGCAAACCCGCCCCGGATGGCGGCCTGTCGTGGCCTGTCGGCAGTCTGTCGGCGGTTTCGGTTTCCGGCTGTCCCCGTTCCCCGACGGTTTTCGGCTGCGGTTTGCCTTTGGCTGGCTGTTCTCCGGCGGCGCCCTTCCGGCTGCGGCCACGGCTCGCTCCGCCCTCCTCCGGCTTTGCCGGTTCATCC
>ERZ791822.1302-NODE-1302-length-11685-cov-2.204729_pt1 | contig 11685 bp, 8 predicted proteins | sample MGYA00510299_ERZ791822 | MGnify/ENA primary metagenome ERZ791822 (study PRJEB30046, sample SAMN00791945) | human gut metagenome | study: EMG produced TPA metagenomics assembly of the A metagenome-wide association study of gut microbiota in type 2...
ATGGCCGTACCGCGTTCGCTCATCACCGTACGCAAGTCTTCAAAGTCAACGTTGATCAGGCCCGGCGTGTGGATGATTTCGGCAATACCGTTACAAGCCTTGTAGAGCACGTCGTCGGCAGCGGCAAAACACTCGACCATCGTGGCGTTGTCACCCACTTCCTCTTCGAGCTTGTCGTTGAGAATCACGATCAGGCTGTCGACCTGTTCCTTGAGATTTTCAATGCCGGCCTGAGCCTGACGCATACGGCGCGAGCCTTCAAACTCAAAGGGCTTGGTGACGACAGCCACCGTCAGAATGCCGAGTTCCTTGGCAATCTTGGCGATCACGGGAGCCGCACCGGTACCCGTTCCGCCGCCCATACCAGCCGTGATGAACAGCAAATGCGTGCCTTCGAGAGATTCGCGGATCTGTTCGGAAGCGTCAAGAGCGGCCGCCGCCCCCACTTCCGGCTTGGCACCGGCACCCAAACCGGTTTTGCCGAGCGGAATCACAATATCGGCACGGGAGCGATTGAGCGCCTGTTGGTCGGTGTTGGCAGCGATAAAGGTGATGCCCTGAGCTTTTTTATCAATCATGTGCTCGACGGCATTTCCGCCGCCGCCGCCGACACCGATCACCTTAATGATCGATTCTTCTTGAGTTGCATCAGGTAATTTCAATGAAATCAGGTCGTCTTCAATTTCCATAACTTGAAAAATAAAAGTTAAACATTCCGGAGCCTAAATACCGAAGATCTTACCGATTCTTCTGACAATCTTTTCTCCGATACCATTAGGGGTCTCCTTCGGTTCTTGCCGGGCACAAAGCAACAGTCCCAGAGCCACCAGATACTCAGGTGTCCGCAACACTTCTTCCCGGGGGGCCTGAATCCGACGTGCCGCAGCACTTTCTACAGGATGTCCGGACATCCGCCGCAACAATTCATCTACATCCTGCAACCGGCTGCCTCCTCCTGTCAACAATACCGGATCTTCGACATCATCGAATCCCCATTGCTGCAACTGGAAAATCACACCCTCCAGCAATTCTTCGCACCGACTTTGTATAACCGTAGCCAAATCCCGGCTTTCCAACGTTAAGCGGGTATCCGGTATCGGCAATTTTTTATTTTTACAGATCGACCTTAAGGCCTGTCCGTATTCGTGTTTCAACTTACGGGCTTGTCCGAAACTCAAGGCAAAAGCAGCCATCGTATCGGTATCTATCGTCCGTACCCCGATCGGCAAATGCGCTTCATATTCCAACATTCCATCACGGAAAAGGACGACGTTCACTCCCATCGCTCCCAGATCCACCAAAGCAAAGTCACGTTCAGCCCGTTCTACATCCAGTGCTTCAGCATAAGCACGAACCGCCGGATAAAACTCTATCTCCTGAATCCCGCTTCCCTCGAACAGCCCCTGAATATCGGCCAAATAATCATAATCGGCCAGATATACCTGATAGGTCACCTCCAGATTCCGTCCGCTTCTACCCAGCGGATCGGCGATCATTTCCCCGCGGTCGATCGCATAACCTACCGGCAGGATATCCACCACTTCATCCTGTCCTCCGCCATAAGCGTCTATGCAACGTTGTTCTGCCCGGAATAAATCACTTTGTTCAACGACTTTCTTTTGTATAGGTACGACTATTCTTCGTTCGACGATCCGCAAAACAGCTCCCGACAAGGCCACATTCATCACCTCGATTTCCCGGTCTTTCATCAGCTCCGACATCAGGCTACGAATACACATTCTCACCTTCTCCTTATCCTTGATTACGCCATGTTCGATGCCTTGTGAGGCCATAATCTTTATTCCTTTCAAATGGCAAACGCTCCCTTCTCCCGAAGCCAGCGCCATAACCATTTTTTCAGATCCCATATCCAAAGATGCAGTCCAACCCATAATCTGCTATATTATCTTTTAACACATACTATCTGATTCTTAAACTTCAGATTTATTTCTTTATATACGTTCCATCCCTTTAAAACTATACCTTCCCGAAGGAAAAGACGTAAATTTTCCAATTTCTCGTTCATATCGTCCAAAGTCCCTAATACAATCCTGAAATTCCCGACTTTCGGGATCAGTACAACTTCATTTCCTTTTTCGACAACGATCTGTTCCACCAAAGCATCCCAGAACTCATCATTCCGTAAAGTCATTATAAAAGGGTATAAACCATTACAAGCAAACTTTCTGGATATATTTCCGGTAGCCACGACTACGCGCGACGTATATTTCCGGGACAACGGCATGATTTTACCATCTTCATCCACATAATAACCTTCACCTGACATAATTCTCAGTACAGGCTTTCGTTGTGTGATTTCTACATGAAAATAACCGTCCAAAGTGTAGTAAACCTGAGCCGACTTAATCACCGAATTTCTGACCAGAATATGCTCCAAACTGTCTTTATCGACACTGACTATATTGCATCCCTCGATATCACCATATCCGCGTTTAATAATCCCCAACACTTCCGTCTCGTCGATAAACGCATTTTCTTCGGTACCGTCAACGACAACCTGCAACCCCTCACATTTTACCTCCCTCAATTTTGCCGATGCAAAGGTAAACACAATTATCAGGTATACAAACAAACTGACAGATAATATGTAAGGCAATGTTTTTTTCATTCTTCCCGCCTTTATAGCTTATAGCATATAGCCTTTAACTTTTTACTTTCTACCTTTTTACCTTCTCCCCAATCTCTCCCACCAACCGATCGATATCCCCTGCTCCCATCGTCACCAATATACCTCCCTGAAAATCAGGTATAATCTGTTGTAACAGTTCCTCTTTTGTCACAATATTCCCCGGAACAGTAAGCCTTTTCCGGATCACTTCCGCAGTAATTCCCGGAATAGGTCGTTCCCTGGCCGGATAAATCTCCAGTAAAACCACCCGGTCGGCCAAACTCAGGCTCCGGGCGAAATCCTCCTGAAAATCCCGGGTCCGGGTATATAAATGAGGCTGAAAAACCACCGTCACCGGCCGATCGGGCCACATTTCCCGGACAGAACGCAGCGTAGCCTCGATCTCCCGCGGATGATGAGCGTAATCGTCGATATAAATGGTCTTTTCAGTATACACTTGTATATTAAAACGCCGGGCTACTCCCTTAAAGTCAGGCAGTGCCCTGCGGATTTCCTCAGGCTGTACTCCGGCTTCCAAAGCCAACGTGATGGCTGCCGTTGCATTTTCAACATTCAACCGCCCCGGTATTCCCAGTATCAATCCTTCGATATCTACCCCACGCCCATGATAATCGAATACATAACGTCCCTGTTCGATCCTCAACCCATCGGCATAACAATCGGCTTTCACCTCTACGCCGTAATAACCGGTTACCTGCGTCTGCTTCAACTGCAATCCTTTTTTCAGAAACAGTCTCCCGCCCTGTGGGTTCACTTGTCCGGCAAATGCTTCGAAAGCCTCCAACAGATTGGCTTTATTCTCATAGATATCCAAATGATCTTCATCCATTGCCGTGATTACCGCTATTTCCGGACTCAGATGTAAAAACGAACGGTCGAATTCATCTGCTTCGATAACGATATACGAAGAATTACGATCCAGCAATAGATTAGTTCCAAAATTCGCCGCTATTCCGCCCAAAAAAGCATTACATCCTACGGTTGAATTTTTTAACAAAAAGGCAGTCAGCGTAGATACCGTCGTTTTCCCATGTGTACCGGCTACACAGATCGCCTTTCCTTTCCGGGAAATCATACCCAGGACCTCCGCCCGTTTATGCAAATCGAAACCCGCCCCTACGAAATAAGCCCGTTGCCGGTTATCCCCGGGTATCGCCGGAGTATATACCACCAACGTCGTCGTTTTATCCCGGAATTCAGCCGGAATCTCTTCCTCTTCATCGATATAATTAATCCGGATTTCTTCTTCAGCCTGCATTTTTTGAGTCAATGCCGAAAGAGTCCGGTCATAACCGGCCACTTTGTACCCTTTAGCCTTAAAATAACGGGCCAAAGCACTCATACCTATTCCTCCGATACCCAGGAAATAAACGTTTTTTATCGTCTGTTCTAACTCAACCATACTATTTTCAAACACTTAGCCGATCACCTTCAATATTTCTCTCGCAATCTGCTCATCCGAATCCCGGATAGCCAATTTCGCTATATGCTTTTCCAGCTCTTTCCGTTGTTTTTCATCCGATAGCAAACCGGTGAGCACCTGTTCCAACCGTTCTTCAGCTTCCGTATCCCTGATCATGACAGCAGCCCCTTTATCGACCAGCGCCATAGCATTCTTTGTCTGATGATCTTCTGCCACATTAGGCGAAGGAATCAATACCGCCGCTTTTTCCAATAAGCAAAGTTCGGATATTGTCCCTGCTCCGGCACGGGCAACGACAATATCCGCAGCAGCATAAGCCAAATCCATCCGCTTCAGGAAAGCCAGTAATTTTACATTTTCCGGTAATTTACCGTCCAGCTGTTTTTTCAGATCCTCATAATAATAACTACCACACTGCCACAATACCTGTACCTCTTGCCACTGCCCTATATCCTTTAAACAACGCATCACCGCTTTATTCAATGTGCCGGCACCCAAGCTTCCTCCGGTCACCAATATCGTCTTCTTCGAGGCATCCAGTCCATAGAATTCTATTCCTTCAGCCCTGATTTCCCGGGCCTGTAACAGATCTTTCCGCACCGGGTTACCGGTAAAGATAATTTTCTTTTTTTCAAAAAAACGCTCCATCCCTTCATAAGCCACACAAATCTTACAAGCTTTTTTCGCCAGTAGTTTATTCGTCACCCCTGCATAGGAATTCTGTTCCTGCAAAATCAAAGGAATACCTGCTTCTGCAGCTACCCGTCCGATCGGCCCACTGGCATATCCACCGACTCCCACCACAGCATCGGGTTTAAACTCCCGGATAATCTTTCTGGCTTTACGCAGACTCTTCCAAAGATTATACAATACTTTCACATTTTCCAGAGTCAGTTTACGTTTTAGTCCCCTCACCGGTAATCCTTCGATGCGATAACCCGCTTCAGGCACTTTTTCCATCTCCATCTTCCCCTCGGCCCCGACAAACAAAATCTCGATATCCGGTTGCAACCGCTTCAATGCATTCGCAATCGACAACGCCGGAAAGATATGTCCTCCGGTACCTCCTCCGCTAACAATCACTCTTTTCATATCACAAAAGTATTAATCTATCTTCAAATCAAAAATCCGTATATAACTTAAATTTATAAACTTCCAATTTATCTTCCCCTTCGCTTCAGCTCATTCAATACTTCCCGGCCTTCACTTTCCAGCTCGTCCCTGATCTCTCCGATTCCTTCCTCACCGAGAATATCGAAATCCCGATCTTCGTCGTACTCTGCCGGTTTTCTCCCCCGCCGTCTTCCTGTCGGAGGCGTTACGGTCCGGGGTTGCATCTCCGGCAATTCCCCATCTTCCACTTCATCGACCAGCACTTCCTCGGGTTCGTATTCTTCCCGTCTGTTCTTCCGCCCCTGTTTTTCACTTTTCATCTTCAGCCGTTCGCTCTCTTCCTTTTCACCCTCCGGTGAAAAGGTATGGGCAATACTGAGAATCACACCGAAAGCTGCACTGGTAAACAAAAGCGACGTACCTCCCATACTCACCAAAGGCAAGGTCTGTCCGGTCACCGGTAATAACCCCACACAGACTCCCATATTGATCATTGCCTGTAAAACGATCGTCAACCCTAAACCGACAACCAGCAAAGCCGGAAAAATATCCGGCATACCCCGATCATTCAACACTTCCTTCCTCATGCTCTTTCGCCCGATCACTCCTACCCGGAACAAAATCACCGCATACAGCAACATGATGAAAGCACCGCCTCCCAATCCGTATTCTTCAATCACAATAGCATAAATAAAATCGGAATAAGGGTGAGGCAAAAAATTACGCTGCGTACTGTTACCGGGTCCGCTCCCCATCAATCCCCCCTTAGCCACCGCAATACGAGCCTGTACCGACTGATAGGAATAACCGTCTCCATCCTCTCCGCCTTTGGCAAAATCTGTAATACGGTTAACCATCGTACCGATCCGGCCCCATTTTTGCACCTGAGGTATATAAATTCCCAGAATCAACACCAAAGCAATCGCCGCCAAAGCGGTTCCCAAGGTCATCGCCAACAACCGCCAGCGCATCCGGGCTATCATAAACAGGATAAAACATACTGCCCCGATCAAAGCCGAGGTAGAGAAATTATCCATAAAAATCAACAAAATCACCGGTCCCACAAAAAGCAGAAACTTCTGTAAAACACTATCGTCACAATGCGTGTCGGTCTGAGCCTCGGACAAAATCCGGGCTGTAAACATCATGATAGCGATTTTCGCCAGCTCGGAAGGCTGAAAAGTAAGACCGATCAAAGGCAAACGGATCCATCGCCCGGCTCCGTTGATATTCGTACCCCCAAAGGCTGCACAAACCAATAAAATCATAGATACGAACAACAACACTCCGGCATATTTATAAAAATACCGGTAATGAATCGACTGTACGATAAACATCACTCCAAAACAGCCTCCGATCAAAAATAATTGCTTGATCAGATAGAAAAACGTATTCCCCGCCTTCTCGTTATAAGCCAGACGTCCTGTAGAGGAATACACCACCATGACAGAAGCGATCATCAGCATGATAACGATATACCAGAGAATCTTATCTCCCTTAAATGCTATTTTTTCTTTCCAGTCGTTCATTTCAATCGAATCCAGATTTCAGTTCACAATTTCCTACAGCTCTTTTACGGCAGCTTTAAAAAGTTCGCCGCGGTTTTCGTAATTTTTAAACAGATCGAAGCTGGCACAACAGGGAGAAAGCAGAACCGTATCTCCTTCCACCGCATACTGCCGGGCAGCTGCCAGCGCATCTTTCAAACTATGTGTATCGACTACCTGACAAATTCCGGAAAAATTATCGATCAATTTCCGGTTATCCACGCCCATACAAATCAACACTTTGACTTTTTGACGTACCAGATCGAACAAGACACTGTAATCATTTCCTTTATCCGTACCTCCGGCAATCCAAATCACCGGAGTAGTCATACTATCCAAGGCATACCAGGCAGAATCGACATTGGTGGCTTTCGAGTCGTTGATATAAGTCACCCCCTCCACAACCCGTACGGTTTCGAGCCGATGTTCCACCTGCGGGAAGGTCCGCAATCCTTCAGCGATTTTTTCGTCCGAAACACCGACCTGCATACAAGCCAGAATCGCAGCCATCGCATTATAGACATTGTGTCTCCCCTGAATACTGATCTCCTGTTTGGCGATCCGGAACTGCCGGTTTTCCAACTGCACGACCACCTCTTCTCCTTCCATCCAGGCACCGCTTCGACATGTATTTTTCTCCCATATACTCCGGTCAGCATAAGTAAATCCGGCCATCCGGGGTACAACTCTCACCTGCCGGAGTCTATGCCCTACCGCCTCGCTATCCAAACCGTAAATAAACAAATCCTGAGGACGCATATTATTCAGTATCCGGAACTTCGAATCGATATAATTTTCGAATTTATGGTCGTACCGATCCAAATGATCCGGGGTTATATTCGTCAGAACGGCAATATCCGCCCGGAAATCAAACATCCCGTCGAGTTGAAAACTCGAAAGCTCGACGACATACAGCGGATGTGCATCCTCTGCCACCTGTGCAGCCAGACTACGCCCCACATTTCCGGCTAATCCGGCATCGATCCCCGCTGTAGTCAAAATATGACAAGTCAGCAAGGTAGTCGTCGTTTTCCCATTGCTCCCGGTAATACACACCATTTTCGCCTCCGTATGCCTGCCGGCAAATTCGATTTCCGAAATCACCTCGATCCCCCTTTCGCGCAGAGCTACGACCATCGGCACCGTATCGGGAATCCCAGGACTCTTTACCACCAATTCAGCAGCAAAAATCCGATCCATCGAGTGCTGCCCTTCTTCAAACGCAATCCGGTGTGTAATCAATTCGTCCCGATAAGATTCAGCCAATTTTCCCTTATCCGACAAAAATACTTCATATCCTAAATGACGGCCCAACAAGGCTGCACCGACCCCACTTTCTCCCCCTCCTAAAACCACCAATTTCATAAACTTCAATTTTTATATTTATTTTCCTCCCTTTCTTTCCCCTCCTTCTATCCCATAACTTCCAGCCTTCAGCTTATAGCTTATCGCTTTTAGCCTTTTAGCCTTTCAGCCTTTTACTTTCTACCTTATCTTCAGCGTCACAATCGTCACCACCGCCAGAATAATACCTATAATCCAAAAGCGGGTAACAATCTTAGGTTCGGGTATACCTTTCTTTTGGAAATGATGATGTAGAGGTGCCATCAAAAAAATCCTTCTTCCTTCTCCGAATTTCCTTTTCGTATATTTAAAATAACTGACCTGCATCACGACAGACAGATTCTCCATCAGGAAAATCCCGCACAAAGCCGGTATCAATAATTCTTTATGAATGATAATAGCGAAAACGGCAATGATCCCTCCCAATGCCAGACTTCCGGTATCCCCCATAAACACCTGGGCCGGATAAGAGTTATACCACAAAAACCCGATCGTCGCTCCGATAAAGGCAGAACCGAATACCACCAATTCTCCGGAATGCGGAATGTACATGATATTCAGATAATCGGCATAGACCATATTCCCCGACACATAGGCCAGGATTCCCAGCGTCGCTCCGATAATCGCCGACGTTCCGGTAGCCAGACCATCCAGACCATCGGTCAGATTCGCCCCATTCGACACAGCTGTAATGATAAAAATAGTAACCAAAACAAACAACAGCCACCCCAGCTCGTCGGCATATTTTCCCGCAAAAGAAGTAAACCAGGCATAATCGAACTCGTTATCTTTAAAAAAAGGAATAGTTGTTTTTGTCGATTTGATATCTTTCGTACGGACCTGCTGGGTACCCTCGGCAGAAAATCCTTCATCCACCGTACTGGTCACCACACCGATTTCACTCACCGCAGCCCTCTCCCGGATGACGACCTCATCATTCATATAGAGGGTCAGTCCGACAATCAATCCGAGCCCTACTTGTCCGATCACTTTGAAACGGCCTTTCAACCCTTCCTTATGCTTCCGGAATACTTTGATATAGTCATCGGCGAAACCGATCAATCCCAACCATATTGTCGAAATAATCATCAGTTGGATATAGACATTATCCAAACGGGCGAACAAAAGTACCGGAATCAGGATAGCCAGTAAAATAATGATCCCCCCCATCGTCGGCGTTCCTTTCTTCTCCATCTGGCCCTGCAAACCCAAATCACGGATTTCCTCCCCGATCTGCTGTCTCTGCAGCATCCGGATCACTCTTTTCCCCACCACGGTGGCAATGATCAAGGACAAAATAATAGCACAGGCCGAGCGAAAAGTGATGTATTGAAACACCCCGGCTCCCGGAAAATCAAAACTCTCTAAATATTGAAATAAATGATACAACATTACGTTTAAAAGTTAGGAATTAGCGATTAGAGAGATCAAAAATCTCCCGGATAACTTCCTTATCGTCGAAGTGGTGTTTTACTCCTTTCACTTCCTGATAATTTTCATGTCCTTTACCGGCAACCAATATGATGTCTCCTTTTGAAGCCATACCAATCGCTTTCCGGATAGCCTCTTTCCGGTCGGTAATGGCTTCTACCCGGTACTGAAATCCTTCTTTCACTCCGGTCAGCATATCACGGATGATCTGTTCGGGATCTTCACTCCGCGGATTATCGGAAGTGAGGATGACATGATCACTATAACGGCAAGCTGCATCAGCCATCTCCGGACGTTTGGTCTTATCGCGGTCGCCTCCGGCTCCCACAACGGTAATCACCTGATTATCTCTGCCCTTCAATCCGCAAATCGTCGACAATACATTCTCTACAGCATCCGGAGTATGGGCATAATCGACCACCGCCATCACTCCTTCGGTCGAAATCAAAGTTTCGAAACGTCCGGACACCGGCACCAGCATACTCATCACGGGCAACAATTCCTCTTTCCTGAAATCCAGCAATCGTGCACTCGCATGAACCGCCAGCAAATTATAAGCATTAAAATCCCCCACGAACCTCGTCCACACCTCGCTGCCGTCCAGCAGCAATAACGTCCCGTCCAGATGCCGTTCCAACGTCTTACAATTGAAATCTGCCATCCTCCTACAGGAGTAAGTATATTTACGGGCTACCGTGTTCTGCAACATCACCATCCCGTTCTTGTCATCCCCGTTCGTCAACGCAAAAGCCTTCTTCGGCAAGTGGTCAAAAAACGCCTTCTTCGCTTCGATATAAGCCCTGAATGTCTTATGGTAATCCAAATGATCGTGCGTAATATTTGAAAATATCGCCCCATCGAAATCCAAACCGGCAATACGTTTCTGATGAACCGCATGAGAACTGACTTCCATAAAGCAATATTCACAGCCGGCATCTGCCATCCGCCGCATAAAACGATTGATCTCCAAAGCATCCGGAGTCGTATGAGTGGACGGGCATTTTTCTTCGTCGATATAATTACAAACCGTCGATAACAAACCGGCCTTTTTCCCCATCAATCGTACCAATTCATACAATAAAGTCGCCGTCGTTGTTTTCCCGTTCGTACCCGTTACCCCCACCAGTATCATTTGTCGCGAAGGCTCTCCGTAATAACAGGAAGCGATTTTCCCCAAGGCTTCTGAAGAATCCCCGACAACAATATAGCATACCCGGGTGTCCAATTCTTCCGGCAACTCTTCACAAACAACAGCCACAGCTCCGGCTGCTATTGCCTTCCCGATATAAGCATGCCCATCCGCACTCACTCCCCTCTGGGCCACAAACAAATCTCCACGACCTACTTTTCTGGAATCGAAATGTACCGATCCGACAGCGATCTCCGTCGTTCCCCGGACTTCTTTACAATCGACTTCTGCAATTAAATCTTTTAACTTCATGATACTATTTTTATATATACGGCTTTACCGTACCGTCTTTTATCGCAATACAATCTGTATCCAACTCCCTTCCCGCACTTCCGTTCCCGGATTAATCGACTGGCTTTGTACCATCCCGGCACCGCTTACCCCGACTTTTAAACCGGCATTCTCCAGCACAAACAAAGCATCCCTTAATCCCATACCTTTTACATTCGGCACCTGTGAGTTAGTAATCCGCCGGGGTTTCAACACCACATGCTCACTTTCTGCACTGGCTGTCAACACCCAATCGTTTTCCTCCACCTCATCCACCCCTTCCAGTTCATAATCCAGTTCACCGAAAATCTCCAGAAAATCCCTTTTAAGTCCGTTTTTACATACCGGCAAACCTTTTACCGGTTCCGTCTTCACTTCCCCATATTGCATATAAGCAATCGAATATACCTTATCTGCAATCTCCCGGAAAACCGGACTGGCCACCTGATTCGCATAAAATCCTTTCGCAAGAGAAGGATTATTCACAACAACGACACAAGAATACAAAGGCTCGTCAGCAGGAAAAAAACCGACAAAACTGGCCCTGTATTTTCGTATACCATACCCCTCAGTTCCTGTTGCAATTCGGGCCGTACCCGTTTTTCCGGCAATCCTGTATTTATCCGTCCGGATATTCCGTCCGGTTCCATTCTCAACCACCCCTTCCAACATTTCCCGAATTTTCCTCAATGTGCTCCGGCTGCATATCCGTCCTCCC
>ERZ791822.1312-NODE-1312-length-11578-cov-2.400417_pt1 | contig 11578 bp, 8 predicted proteins | sample MGYA00510299_ERZ791822 | MGnify/ENA primary metagenome ERZ791822 (study PRJEB30046, sample SAMN00791945) | human gut metagenome | study: EMG produced TPA metagenomics assembly of the A metagenome-wide association study of gut microbiota in type 2...
GACTTGGAAAGTAATCGGCAGGCCGCTTCTTTGGCTGACGCTTACAACCGTATCGGCGATTGCCGCTATTATGCACGCGACTATGCCGGTGCGCAGTCATACTATGACAAGGCTCTTGCCGCAGGAACGGTTCAAGGCGACTATTCGATGTATCAGAAAGGTTTCATGCTGGGCTTGCAGCGCCGTCATGATGCGAAAATTTCCGCTATGAACGAACTGATTGAAACCTATCCGTCGTCGGCCTATGCTTCGAAGGCACAGTATGAAAAAGTACAGGCCTATATCGCGCTGGAAGATTACGACAACGCCAAGAAAGGGTTCCGCCGTTTGCTGAGCGACTATCCGCAGACAGCCGAAGCAAGAAAGGGACAGTTGCAGTATGCCGTGCTTCTGAATACCTTGAAGCAGCGCAGCCAGGCAATAGAAGAATACAAGACCCTCGTGCGCAACTATCCGACGAGCGAGGAGGCCAAGGTGGCACTGGAGGATTTGAAGGTGCTTTATATCGAGGACAACAATCTGTCGGCGTTCACGCAGTTTGTCGCTTCGGTGAACATCGACTATAAGATTGACGCCAACGAAGTGAACCGTCTTACTTTTGAAAATGCGGAAAACGCGTATGTGGCCGACGGCAGCACCAAACAGTTGACAAATTATCTGGAAAAATATCCTTCCGGTCCTTATTCCGGACAGGCAAACTATTATCTTGCCGAAAACGCTTACAAGAAAGGCAAGAAGAAAGAAGCTCTCAGCTATGTGCAGAAAGCGCTGAAGGAAGCTCCCGACGGAGGTTTTGCTGAAACGGCTCTGGCTATGGAAGGCGAACTCCTGCTGGCTGACGGCAATCTTGATGCGGCTCAGCAGAGCTACGAAAAGCTGCTGACTAAGGCAACAACGGCGGCCAACAAGAAGGCTGCACAATTGGGTATGCTCCGCATTGCCCGCGACAAGGGTGACGATGCCAAGGTGGTAGAAGCTGCCAATGTGCTGCTGGGTGCCGGTCTTGACAACGATACGCGTGCGGAGGTTGTCTATGCCCGCGGTACGGCTTATCAAGAGTTGGGCAATGAAGCGAAAGCCATCGACGACTACAAGAGCCTTACTTCAAGCCTGGAAACCCTTTACGGAACGATTTCGGCCTATCGTCTGGCTGAACTTTACCACGAACGCGGCGATAACTCGAAGGCACTCGATGTGCTGAACAAGCTGTCGGATTCGGGTACACCTCACCAGTACTGGCTGGCTCGCGGCTTTATCCTTCTTTCTGATATCTATGCGGCGCAGGGCGACAAGTTCCAGGCTCGCGAATATCTGGAAAGCCTGCGTGAAAACTATCCGGGTAAGGAAGCCGACATTTTTGAAATGGTCGAAACAAGGTTGAAAAAATTGAAGAACTAATTCGTTTGGAGCAGTTATGAAGAAAACGTTAATAGTATATATGTCATTGGCCTTGTCGGGAGTGCTTTTCCCGGCCATGGCACAGTCGGGCGACGAGGAATTGCAGAAGGCAATCGTGGTGGAAACTGACTATCAGCCCGAACTGCTGAAGTCGACACGTTTGGGCACAAACCCGGCTACACTCGAAGAAAAGCAGACGAAAATTTCGCTGGACTACAGCGACTGGGCGATTCCCGCCAAAGTGGACCCTCTTGTGGTGACACAGACCGTGGACGATTTTGCCGAGAAATTCAAATATTCCGACAAGCGTGGCTATGCTACGTTCGGCATGGGCAACTATCTGAATATTGTCGGCAATGCCGGATACCGTATTGTTAATACTGACAAGACAGACTTTGGGGTATGGTTGCAACATAATTCAACGAGCGGCTTTATAGATGGTCTCCATAATAGCATCAATGAGAAATATTATAAGTATTCCCGCCAATATGTGATAGAGGACCGCGTGGGACTGGATTTCAGCAATGTGTTCAGCAAGGGTGTGTTGAAGGCGGAAACTTCCTATCATTTCGACCGTTTCAACTACTACGGATCAGGGACTAGCCTTCCGGGCAATACCCGTCAGGTTGTCAATGAGTTTAACATAAACGCTCTGTGGCGCGGCGAAAGCGTAAATGACAATCAGGTAAGTTATTATATCGGTGCTGAATACAACTATTTTGGCAACAAGTTCGGCTTCCGGAATTTTTGCTATGATACCGGCTTTTTTGATGAAGGATTGACGGAAAATATTTTGAATATCAATGGTGGGGCAGAGTTCCTTTTGGGCGGTAGTGATTTTGCTGGAGCCGATCTTGCTTTTCAGTATTTAGGCTACAGAAATTTGCAGGGTAATGTTTCAGGTGGTATATATGAAACGACAGAAAACATAGGTGGTAAGAGTTTCGGTATGCTGAGTGTCACTCCATATTACAGCCACCGTACCGATAACATGAACCTGCGTATCGGTGCGCATGTCGACCTTTCGTTTGACAACGGTACCTTTTTCCGTATCGCTCCCGACGTGCGTTTCGACTGGGAAATGAGCCGCATGTTCAGCCTTTATGCTTCGGCAACGGGCGGCAACGAGATTCATACGTTCCACAACGTGGCAGCACGCAACCGTTATGTGAACCCGTCGCTGATGCTTCCGACAAGCTACACGATGGTGGATGCGGAGGCCGGATTGAATTTCGGACTGTTCAAGGGCTTTACCATTACGCCGTTTGTTGGTTTTGCGGTTGTCAGAGATGCATTGGTGACAGCTTTCACTTCCGCCGACAACAATATGAATTACCCGGAACCGACAGCCGCCACTACCTATCAGGCTGTGGATATGAACGGGGCTAAAATGGGATTGAAAACGGCTTACAACTATTCTGACAAGGTGGAATTTAAGGCTGCCTATACGTTTGCTCCTCAAGGCACGAAGTCGGGCTATCAGCTTGCCGACAACCGTCCGGAGCATGTGGTGGATGCCAAGTTGAAGGTAACGCCTATCCGTCAGCTTGACCTTTATGTCGACTATCGCTTTATGGGCGGACGCCGTGTTTTGAATACGCACTACTATCCGATGATGGGTTCGGAACAGCCGGCCACCATGATGTCGGAAACGACAATTGATTTGGGCACATTCTCTGATCTTGGATTTGGTGCCGCTTATCGGTTTACGGATATGTTCTCGGCTTATTGCCGTCTGAACAACCTGCTGAACCGTCATCAGCAATTGTATTACGGAATGTATGCGCAGCACTTTAACTTCCTTGTAGGGGCTGCTGTGAATTTCTAAGATAAATGGTCGCTGTTGGGCGGCTGAAAGTCGGCAGGGCGGAAACGCTCTGCCGACTTTTTTTGTCCGGCGGTTTGCTCTTTTTTACGATATATGTGGGGCGGGGCATTGTAGCTTTGCAGTGTTGAACCTTAAAACTGAAAACGTATGGAAGAACAGAAAATGGAAAAAACGCAGCCGGCTGTTGACGACCGCGTGCTGCAATTTCTTGCCGAGCGTCATGCGGAAGCGGAGGACGTGCTCGACAGTATGGTGGAGGCGGTGGGCGGTGTGCCGGAAGTTACGGACAATCTGCTTGAACTGGTCTACCGAGGGCTGCGCCATGAGGCTGATGTGGCACAGGCACGTCAGGAAGGTTATGTGGAGGGCAGGAACGAACAGATTGAAGTGCGCCGCCGCTCGTTCGACACCGTAAATCCCCGCGACGACGGCGGGATAGAAGAGGACCCCGACTTGCCGTTGCTTCGACATATCCGCCGGAGTGTGTGGGATTAGATTTTGTGAAACGATAAATAACCGTCTGATTAACTTAAACTATTAAATGCTATGAAAAACACAACGAAAGAAAAATTTCAACAACTGATTGACCGTCTGCTTTGTCCCGAAACATTGTTGCTTCTGCTCGTGCTGTTGGCGGTGGGCGTGCTCGTGTTCTGCGATTCGTCGGAGTTGTCGCTCGCGATGGCTGTCATTCCGGGTGTCGCCGGCGGAAAGCATGTGACGGAAGAACCCCTGACGCGCGCCCTTGCGCAGCGTGAATCTCCCGAACTGCTGCTGAACGAAATCGACCGCCGTATCGTTAAGATTCGTCCGATGGCTACGCCTATCGACCAACTGTCACGCTGGGCGGGTGCAAAGCGCAGCGGAAGCATGGTGGTGGACTACTATTCGGTGGATACCCGTCCGACATCGGCACTGACTACGACCGAATTTACGGGTGTCGACGCGACGGGCGACAAGCGTTTCCAGCGGGCACGCCTGACGGTAGACAATATCGACATGTTTGAAGTGTCGGAAACCTTGCTGGTGCGTGGTGTGCGTGGCTTTGAACCCGACGGCGTGACACCGTCCTCGCAGGATATCGTGCTGTATGTCGTATCGAAATCCACTAGTGAAAACTATTTGGAGGCGGTCAGCCCGAATGGTAAGACGGTCGACGGATTCACCAACTGTATTCCGACCATTCCGACTGGAACGATGCTCGTGAGAATGGGGCGTGCTGCCGGAGAACTTGATGTTCAGACGGCGCAGTTTGAAGCGTTGCCGGTGAAGTGTCAGAACTATTGCCAGATTTTCAAGATGCAGATTGAACAGAGCACGTTGCAGAAAATTGCCAACAAGGAAGTGGGTTGGACGTTCAGCGACCAGGAGGAAGCGGCGGTCTACGACATGCGTCTGGGCATGGAGAAAAACTTCCTTTTCGGTGTCAAGGGCCGTGTGGAGGACCAGACCAAGCATGAGGAAATATTCCTGACGGGTGGAATCTGGGGACAGGCCGGCGGCGAATTCACCTACAAGTCGGGCGAGTTGAATCAGGATGCCGTCATTTCCATGATGCGGCAGGCGTTCACGGGTAATGCCGGCAACAAGCGCAAGGTGCTTATCGGCGGTTCCGGACTGATTGAACAGCTCAACAAACTGGAATCCACGAAAGTAGTGATGGCCGGCGAGGATATCGTGAAGTGGGGTATCGACTTCTCGGAAATCCGTTCGAAGTTCGGCAAGCTCTATGTACTGCTGTCGGAGGTGTTCGACGAATGCGGAATGGAGAACAACGGTATGATTATCGACCCGGAATATTTGCAGAAATACAGCCATATTCCGTTCTCCACCGAGGAACTGAACCTGAAGTCGGCCGGCGTGCGCAACACCGACGCCATTGTGCTGACCGAAGCCAGCTGCATGACCCTCCGCTATCCGAAAGCCCATCTGCGCATCGTGCAGACGGCATAAACCCAATTAGTTCACTGCTAAGTATTGCAAAAGCCAAGATTCCGGTCTTGGCTTTTGTTGTTTGTTGAAATTATTTTGTGCTTATAATCGCTTGTGTGATAGTTGTTTATTGATAAATGTAAGAATAAGCGAAATTTTTATGCTTATTTTTACATTATATTATCTTCCTCATTTGTCTTTTTTTGTGTGTTATACAAGTAGGTGGAAATCCAATAAGCGTACAGAGCAGCTGGGATAAACAAAATTTGTCCTTTCGGACTGTCGTATACTTTGCTGATGGTTTTTGATGTTACGATTATTTTCCTGATACCTGGATTGTTATCCAAAAAATGGTAAAGAGACTTCAGCTCTGTTGGAGCGTCTGCAAACCGGTCCGTCCATTTGATTTCCGCTAACGAAAATGCCTTTTGTGTGGCAGGGTTGGTCCATACAAGGTCGACTTCGCCTTTTTCTCTTCCTTTGGCCCAATTGGCATAATAAAAATCGCTTTTTCCGCCTTGTATCCATTGTGAGAATATGGCAGTCTCTACCATATTTCCGATATTTTCATCATTATCGGTGATTGGTGTGAATAGGGCACAGCGAAGTGAAGGGTTGGTCAGATAGATTTTAAAGGATGTAACCCGTAGCATACGTCTGGCATTTTGGTCAATACGGTTGACAACTTTGATGAGGAATGCAGCTTCGAGATATTCGAGATACTTTTTGATTGTTTCTTTCTTAATTCCGGACCCTTGTGACAAACTTTCGTACGAAAATTCATTTCCGGAAAGGAAAGCTATGTGGACAAATAGTTTGTTTAACTCTTGAATATCCTTGATTCCGTAAAGGCTGGGCAGGTCGCGTAACAGTACTTTGTCAATGATGTCATGGCGGATATATTGCCCGGGGTTGGCACGTATTTCGTTGGAAACAACCACTTCTGGATATCCGCCATAATTTATGTAATCAATGAAATGCTGGTTGAGGCAGGTAATGTCAATCGTGTCGACAGGTATTGCCTTGTTGTTTTTGACAATGATACTGTCTTGACCGATGAGTTTGAGATATTCGAAAAAAGTAAGAGGAGGTAGGGTGAAATCGGAGAAACGTCCGGCTCCACTTTCGTTGCTTTTCATTTTCAGTGCAGCTGCAGCAGACCCGGAGGCAACAAATTTTACAGCGCGATAGCTGTCAACAAGGGATTTTAAATGTATTTCCCAATCTTTGAGATATTGTATCTCATCGAAGAACACATAAAAACCTTCATGACAATCTTCTTGTTTCAATGCTTGACGTGCGTAATGGAATAAATCTTCCAGTGATATGTTGTTGTAGATAGGTGTATCAATGGAGATGTAGATGATTTTCTGCGGATTGATTCCGCTTTTGATAAGGCGGTCAATAGTGTGAAAAATCATGACGGTTTTTCCCACACGCCGAGGTCCCATTAGTATCGTTGCACGACGGATGGACATGTTCGCAACCATAGCGTAAAAATCAGAAAGATAGGCACGCGGCTGCATGGTGTTATAGTCGTTGGAAATGGAGGAGGAAATCCACCAAGGGTTGTCGAACGACATTCTTTTGATTACTTGTTCTTTGATTATTTCGTTAGGCTGTTTCATGCGTATTCGGTTTTTATACAGAGCAAATATATAAAATAATATCTAATATGACAATATTTGTAGAAATAAGCATGTAAAAATATGTCTATTTCTACAATTTGGGGTTGTATTGGCTGTTTTTGGTGTAAAATAAGGTGGAATTAGGGTGTGCTAAGGCGTGTTTTGAAATTATTTTACACTTATAATTTCCTGCGTGATAGTTGTTTATTTTAAAATGTAAGAATAAGCGAAATTTTTATGCTTATTTTTACATTGGTCTTTGATGGATGCAAAAACTCCCGAGCGACAGAGTTGCCCGGGAGTTTTTCTGTATGGTAATTGCGGAGATTACAATCCGAATGCTTCGCGGATTTTGTCGACATAGTCGAGCTTTTCCCAACGGAAAAGTTCCACTCTCACTGTCTTGTCGCCGTTGTAGAACGACTTGAAGTGCTTGTCGACCACTTCCGGCTTGCGTCCCATGTGTCCGTAGGCTGCCGTTTCTTCGTAGATAGGCAGACGCAGTCCGAGGCGTTTTTCGATAGCTGCCGGGCGCATGTCGAACAATTGGCTGATACGGGCTGAAATTTCAGCATCCGACAGGTTGACTTTCTCTGTTCCGTAAGTGTTTACACACAAGCTCACCGGTTGAGCTACGCCGATGGCGTATGCCACCTGTACGAGTGCTTCGTCGGCAAGTCCGGCTGCAACGATATTTTTCGCGATGTGGCGGGTTGCATAAGCTGCCGAGCGGTCAACCTTCGAAGGGTCTTTTCCTGAGAATGCGCCGCCGCCATGTGCACCGCGGCCGCCGTAAGTGTCAACGATGATTTTGCGGCCTGTAAGTCCTGTATCCCCGTGAGGGCCGCCGATAACGAATTTTCCGGTTGGGTTCACGTGGAGAATCAGCTGGTCGTCGAACATAGCCTGAATGTGTTCCGGCAATTTTTCGATGATGCGCGGCAGGAGAATGTTTTTAACGTCGTTATAGATGGTGTCCACCATTTGCTTGTCGGCTGCGGCTTGAGCTGCATCCGTGTCGTCGGCAGGCTGAATGAAATCGTCGTGCTGTGTGCTGACAACGATGGTGTGAACACGCACCGGCTTGTTGTTTTCGTCGTATTCCACTGTCACCTGGCTTTTTGAGTCCGGGCGCAGATAAGTCATCACCTTTCCTTCGCGACGGATATCAGCCAGTTCGCGGAGAATGGTGTGTGCCAGGTCGAGAGTCAGCGGCATGTAGTTTTCCGTTTCGTTGCAGGCGTAGCCGAACATCATGCCCTGGTCGCCCGCGCCGTTGTCGAGCTCGCTCGCGCCGCTCTCCTTCTTTTCAAAGGAGTTGTCCACGCCCATCGCAATGTCGCTCGACTGCTCGTCGATGTTCGTGACGACGCCGCAGGTGTCGCAGTCGAAACCGTACTTCGCGCGGTCATAGCCGATGTCGCGGATCACGCCGCGCGCGATTTTGGGGATGTCAACGTAGCAGTTCGTGGTGATCTCGCCCATGATGTGGACAAGACCGGTGGAGACCGCCGTCTCGCAGGCCACGCGGCCGCTGGGGTCTTTTTCAAGGATCGCGTCGAGCACCGCGTCGGAGATCTGGTCGCAGATCTTATCGGGATGCCCCTCGGTGACGGATTCAGAGGTAAATAAACGTTTTGCCATGATTCTTTCTTCCTTTCTTTCGGGAAAAACAAAAAATACTCTGTCGAACCGACAGAGTATCGCACTTTCTGCTCTTCCTCATCTTTCGATTCGTTCGTCGGATTTGGCACCTTGCCTCTTCGGGCAGGTTGTCGTGGTGTCATAGGGCCGATCCCTCAACCACTCTCGATGAAGTATTCACTTGTGGCTTTCGCCGAATCGTATTGTAGCACATTTGTGCGTTTTGTCAATCAATATTTTGTAATTTTGCGCAAAACCTTGACTTTGACTGGATTTATGCTACAATATTGCCCACGAATTGAATGTCATCGGAGGACTTGCGGCCGCAGCCGCAGCAGTCGAAAAGATGTCGGATGCGTCCGGTCAGGCAAATGACCGGGCTTTTTTTATGTACGCTCAACGAACCGGAGGCTTTGGAGGCTTTTTATGAAGATTTCCCTTTCCGATCATTTCACCTATCAAAAGCTGCTGCGCTTTGTCGCGCCCAGCATTTTCATGATGATCATCACCTCTATTTACAGCATTGTCGACGGCTTTTTCGTTTCGAACTTTGTCGGCAAGAACCCCTTCGCCGCGCTGAACCTCATCTTCCCCGTCATCATGGCGCTCGCCGCCTTCGGCTTCATGATCGGCACGGGCGGCAGCGCGCTCATCGCCAAAACGCTCGGCGAGGGCAAGCAAAAAGAGGCAAACGAGATCTTCTCCATGCTTGTCGTGGCGCTCGCGGTGGGCGGCGCTGTGCTGAGCGGCGTGTGCCTTCTTTTTCTTCGTCCCATCTCCTACGCCGTCGGCGCGACCAACCTCACGATCGATGACTGCGTGCTCTACGGGCGCGTGCTGCTCGCGTCTCTCCCCTTCTTCATGCTGCAAAACAGCTTTCAGAGCTTTCTTGCCACGGCGGAAAAGCCGCACTTCGGCCTGCGCGTGACGGTTTGCGCGGGTCTTACGAACATGGTGCTTGATTTTCTGCTCGTCTTTGTCTTTCCGCTGGGGCTTCTCGGTGCGGCACTCGCAACGGCCTTTTCCCAGCTTGTCGGCGCGCTGATCCCGCTTGTCTACTTTCTGCGCCCGAACGACTCCCCCCTCCGTCTGACGCGCCCGTGCTTTGATCTCCGCGCGCTCGCGTGCGCCTGCGGCAACGGCTTAAGCGAAATGGTCAGCAACCTTTCCACCTCACTCGTCGGCGTCCTCTACAACATCCGTCTCATGGCCATCGCGCAGGAAAACGGCGTCAGCGCTTACGGCGTTCTGATGTATGTGAGCTTCATCTTCATGGCCTTTTTCTTCGGCTACTCCATCGCGGTCACGCCTGTCGTCGGCTATCACTACGGCGCGCAGAACCACTCGGAGCTCAAGAGCCTCCTCAAAAAGAGCCTGACCGTCACGCTCCTCTCGAGCCTTGCCATGACAGCCTCCGCCATTCTGCTTGCCCGGCCCATCGCCCACGTTTTCGTCGGCTACGACGCGGAGCTCTGCGACATGACGGTCAACGCCCTGCGCATCTACTCCCTCTCGTTCCTCATCTGCGGTTTCAACATCTTCGGCTCGGCGTTTTTCACAGGGCTCAACAACGGCGCTGCCAGCGCGCTCATCTCGTTTCTGCGCACGCTCGTCATTCAGGTCTCCGCCGTGCTGCTCCTTCCAGAGCTGCTCGGGATCGATGGCATCTGGCTTGCCATCACCGTTGCCGAAACGCTCACGCTGCTCGTTACGGGAGCGCTGTTCCTTGCGGGCCGTGAAAAATATCACTACGCCTGAATTTCCATCAACAGCCAATGAACGGCCGCAGCGGTCCCCCGCCGCGGCCGTCCTTGCGCATTTCGGCAGGCTGTGGTAAGATCATTTCAACAAATCGGAATTTGAAGAGGTGATTAAGATGCTTATTTTATGTTCGAACGGATTATCAAGTGACATGTTACTGTCACAACTAAGTAGCAAAGTGGTTGATTGCAAGACTGCCGCATTAGTTGTAACAGCAGATAATGAATACAAGGAAAACAATTATCACGTTCCAAGATGTGTTGCAGAATTACAATCTCTAAACTTGAATGTTGATATATTTGATTTGGATAAACAACCTGCTGATTTGTTGCTGAATTATGATGTGGTTGAATTTATTGGAGGAAATCCATATTATTTGCTACACGCCATTCAAAGTAGCAATTCAATTGACATTTTAAGAACGATTGCTGAAACTAAAATTCTAATTGGTTGGAGTGCCGCCGCCTTTGTTTTTGGACCAACACTTGAATTAGTAAATTGCTATTCACCCGAAATGAATTTTTTAGAATTAACAGATTTAAGCGGTCTCTCATTGACAGATGTTCAAGTGTTACCACACTATAGTAGGTTTCTTTCGAGATTTGAGAAATTTGAAGAGAAGTGCTGTATTTATGAAGAAGGACACGGTGTAAAGGTTATCCGTATAAATGATGGTGATGGAGTGTTTATTGATAAAGAAATCATTATATGTAAAAGGTAAATTCCAGTCTATCAAACTGCCGCGCACGCGCTTTCTTCACCGGCCGGTGCAATCGCCGGTCGGTTTTTCTGCGTTTTCCTCTTGACATCTCATATTGTTGTGATATTATTTTGATATCAAGTTTGGAGGTGCTTTTTATGGAAGAAAAGATCATCACCGGTCACAAAAACGGCATGCTCGTGCTGCTGCTCGAGCTTGTTCTCTACATCGCCGCGGTCGTTTTTCTGATCGTCGGCATCAATGCGGGCTTTCTGCCCCTTGTCGTCCTTTGCGTCATCGTGCTCTCGCTCGGCTGGATCCCGCTGTGCGGCCTGCGCGTCCTAAAGCCGCAGGAGGCGCTCGTGCTCACGCTCTTCGGCAAGTACACCGGCACGCTCAGGGGCGAGGGTTTCTACTGCGTCAATCCCTTCTCCACGTCCTTCAACCCCGCCGCCAAGACGAAGCTCAACCAGTCCGGCGACGTGGACGGCGGCCACAAGGGCGCCAATCTCCTTGTCGCCATGCAGGGCTCGTCCGCCGCGGTCGAGGTGGGCGGCAGCAAGAAAATCTCGCTCAAGATCATGACGCTCAACAACGCCCGCCAGAAGATCAACGACTGTCTCGGCAATCCTGTGGAGATCGGTATCGCCGTGATGTGGCGCGTGACCGACACGGCCAAGGCGGTTT
>ERZ791822.1314-NODE-1314-length-11551-cov-4.519746_pt1 | contig 11551 bp, 7 predicted proteins | sample MGYA00510299_ERZ791822 | MGnify/ENA primary metagenome ERZ791822 (study PRJEB30046, sample SAMN00791945) | human gut metagenome | study: EMG produced TPA metagenomics assembly of the A metagenome-wide association study of gut microbiota in type 2...
GAGGAAATTATGAGTATAAAAAACTTATTTCAGCAAGAATCGGAATCTGTAACGGGCCAGCCTGTCAAGATTCCATTTGAATTTACTAACCGAGATTCTATTCCTGAAGGGAAGAACCCCGGCGACTGTATTGTCATAAAGCCTATCACTGTCAGGACATGGTTTAAAATTCGCCCGCTTCTCCTTGAAATTGAAAAGGAAGATATCGATAGGATGATTGTAAAAGAGGGGGAACTGCCGGAAGACTTTCCGGAGTTAATGAACAAGTACGGAGAATTACTTCTTGATGTCGTCTGCCTGGGGATTCACAATAAGCCCAACAATCCACCGGAATGGTTCAAACAGGTTCTTGCAGACAATTCTACATGGGAAGATATAAGGATATTATTCAACGCAATCATATATCGCATAGGGTATCACCCTTTTTGCACCTCTATCACGATGCTTCGGAACGTGAGCCCGCTACGAGAGACGGAGATAATAGCCGCTCAGAAGAATCTGCAAAGCTGGAAGGATACAACCAAAGCCGATTCTTAGTTATTGCAAAAGAAGCCCTAGGATTGACTTTTAATGAGACGTTGGATAGTAGCTACGGATTGATAGAGATATTGCTTCAGGAGTATTCCTTTGTAATGAGAGAACGTAATAAGACGGCTGATAAAGATGGAGAAGTCGAAGGAAAGGACTACGAATGGGTAGAACTCCCCAATTTTGATAATCCGGACGAAAAGATTCGGATGAAGAAATACAATGATATTGGCGGAAAAGTCAGAGGATAAGGTAATTTGCTGTTGTGTTTATACTGTTTTTTTATTAAATTGGTTTAGAGTGTGTTTTCTAGTCCCTTGTATCTGTGAAGATATGGGAGATTATTTTTTAATATCTTGGAGCTTCTGATTGAGAGATACATTATCTCGTTTTAGATTATCAATCAATCTCTTTTGGTAGGCGAGCATTCCTTCAATTCTTCCTTCATTCTTGCCCTTTTCGTAGGCAGCATTGATTTCCTCTATCGTGTAGCTACTTTTATTCGCTACGGATACGTCTTCATTTTCCTTGGTCATGGCGCTAATGAATAGTGATTTATATATTATAGCAAAGGCTATCTTTTCCCTTTATTCCGACCAAGGAACATAATCTTTCAAATGCTTTGGGACTATGTAGCAAAGGGAATTGATAGCCTTATATTGTATTTCTAGGCTTATCAACTCCCCAAAGCATTTATCAAAAATTGTTCCTTGGTCTTAGAACACTGCAAAGATGCTTATTCTTCTCGATATAGCCAAATTTTGACTCCTCTTTATATTTTAAGAATAAATGCTATATGGGTATTCAGAACAAAGATGGAGCGTTGTATTTCGCGACAGGAATAGATAACTCAGGGTTATATTCCGGACGCAATGAAGCTATGGGTATTATAAAGGCGATGGCCGGTGAAATTACCGCTTTTGATGTTTTCGGAGGAATTGGCATAAGTGCGGGCATTGCTTTTGCACAAGCAGCCAAAGGTGCGTATGAATTCGAGAAGCAGTTTCAGCAAAGTATGAAAGAAGTTGCTACCCTTTCAAGTGGGATAAAGGGTAGTTTGACAGACTACATGAATCAGGTTATGGAGATAACCCGAGAGATTCCAGTACTTGCGAATGATGCGGCTAAAGCATTGTATCAGATTGTATCTGCCGGCCATGATGGGGCCAACGGAATGAAAGTTTTAGAAGTGTCCGCAAAGGCTGCTATCGGTGGTGTTACTGATACGGCAACAGCGGCCGACGGAATTACGACTCTTCTAAATGCCTATAAACTCGATGTTTCAGAAGCAGAAAAAATATCAGACCAGTTATTTACAACTGTCAAACTAGGTAAGACATCATTTGGCGAATTAGGTAAGAGTATTGCACAGGTGGCGCCTATTGCTGCTGCCTATGGCGTAGAAATAGACCAAGTGTTAGCTGCTGTTGCTACACTTACTAAACAAGGTACACCAACAGCACAAGCCATGACACAGATACGCGCTTCCATTATTGCAGTATCTAAGGTGCTTGGTGATGGTGCATTTGATAACAGAACCTATCAGGAAGCACTAGCAGAGGTTGCTAGACAAGCCGGCGGTTCGGAATCAAAACTGCGTGAGTTAGTACCGGAAGTTGAGGCTGTTAATGCGGTTCTCGGATTAACAGGTATAAATGTCAAAGAAGCTGCCGGGCATTTGGAAGAAATGCAAAACGCAACAGGTACTGCAGAAGCTGCTTTCAAAGAAATGGCTTCATCTGCCGAAAATCAGATGAAACTACTAGGCAATAATATAACGGCGGCTCTTCGTCCGTTAGGACAGGAAATTTTGAAAGAGATATCCAGTGCGGCACAATCAATGAATGAAGCCTTTGCCGATGGAAGCGCTCAAGAAGCATTAAAAAATATAGGAGCTTTAATCGTTGTCGTTACGACGGCTCTTGCTGGATATAAAGGAAGTATTTTGGCTGTAAGTACTGCTAAACAAGTATATGCAACAGTTACGGCTATTGTTAATAAACAGCGTGCTATTGAAGCGGCCAATTTGGTATTAACCAAGGGTATGTATGCCATTGAAGCCACTATGATTGCTAAGAATATGACTGCACGTATCTTATTAACAAAGGCTATAAAGGCTCAAACTATCGCTCAACTAAAAAACATAGCTACTTTATTGACTAACCCTTATTTAGCTGCAGCTACAGCATTTGCAGGACTTAGCTATGCTATATATAAAGTCGTTACTGCTGAAACAGCTGTGGAAAAAGCGCAAAAAAGATTCAACAGATCAATCAAAGAACAGCAATCTTATATTTCCTCATTAAAAAATGAGACAAAAGATTTATTGAGTATTATACGCGATGAATCGAAAATATATAAAGAAAAACATGCTGCCTTATTGAGGTTGCAAAATATAATGCCTTCCGTTTTTAAAAATCTAGATATAGAGAAAATAAAAAAAATGGAGATATTAGATATAGACCAGAAAACGACTGAAGAACTCGAACTCCAAGAAAGGGTAATGGCTAGGACACAGCTTGTTTTAAAGCAAAAAGCACTCGCTCAAGCTGAAAAAACTTATAACGATTTAAGTGATACACCAGGAGTGTCACTTAACTCACTAAATGACCTTAAAAAAGATGTAGATGCTGCCAAAGAAGAAGTAAGGCTAGCTCAGGAATATCTTAATGAATTACTTAACACCCAAAGAAAAGTCAAGAAAGCTGCCAAAGACGCAGAAAATAAAGAATTGGAATCAACCAATCTTGAAAAGATTAATAAATTAAAGAAGGAACTGGTAAAGGCACAAAAAGAGTACAATAAAGTGATGGCTCCTAATGTACACTCCACCAAAGAACAACGTACAACTGCCAAGAATAAGGTCGAAGAAATAAAAGTAAAAATTACAGAACTTACTCCAAAACAGGATGATAAAGTGCAAAAATTGCGTGAAGAACAGGAAAAATACAAGCTCCTGCTCAATAAGCAAACACGCGAACAGGAACGAATCAAGATTGATTCTGCAAATGAACTCGAACAGCTTGAAATAAACAAGCTCAAAGAGAGTAGCGAAAAAGTCCTCAAGCAAAGGGAACTCAATCACCGGCTAGAATTACAGGCTATCGAGCGTGAAACTGAGGACAAGAAGTTAAAAGTGATTGAGGATGCCCGTTCTGCATTTGATGCTAATCCTGCAAATAAAAAGAGGACATTCAACGCTGATGTTTTCATCAAGTCTGAACCGGTAAAGAAGCAGTTTGATAAAATTGATAGTGATGCTAAGAAAGCAACAGAAGCTAAGAATGTGAAATACAATCGCGGAGACGATTTTTCTGATTTACTGAGTCAATATCAAGACTATACAGACCAACGTCTTGCGATTGAACGAAAGTTTAATGAAGATATTGCTACTCTACAAGAACAACGCAAACAGGCGGTAAAGAATGGAGATACAGAACAGGTAGAGCAGATTGACCGCTCTATTGCCCAGGCGACGAAAAACAAAGGAATGGAGTTAATGGGGCTTGACTATGATAAGTTGAAAGAATCTCCTGAATACGTTCGTGCATTTGAGAATCTGAAAGAAACGTCTTCTGAAACATTAAATTCTCTGTTAACTCAATTAGAGAATGCAAAACAGACAGCAGCACAGGTTCTTTCTCCTGACCAGCTTCGTGAATATACAAGCACTATTCAGTCGATTATGGATGAATTGGATTCCCGTAATCCGTTTCAATCATTATCAGACAAGAAGAAAGAGTTAGCAGAAGCAGAAGAAGAGTTAGCTAACGCACAAAGAGAGCTCGAAAATGCAAAACAAATGGCGGAAGCAATCAAAGGTGGCGCTAAAATTGAAAACGGTGTCAAATCCTCTAAATTCAATCAAAAAACAGGCAAAATAGAATCTACTAAGGCTTATTTATCCGAAGCGCAAGCCTTGGAACAGGTTCAGAAGAAAACTGAAAAATACAATACGGCTAAAGATAAGGTCGTAAAGAAAGATAATCAGGTTAAAAAGGCAGAGAAGGAAGTCAGAACACAAATTTCTGAACTGGCAGACACAATAGATGAGCTTGGGAAAACAATTGGCGGACCTGCTGGTGAGATTATTTCCCTGATTGGTAATATTGGAGCATTTGCAATGACTGCTATGTCTGGCGTTGAAGCGGCAGCAGATACATCGGCGAATGCTATTAGTACGGTTGAGAAAGCGTCTGTTATTCTTGCTATTATCAGTGCAGCTATGCAAGTAGCGATAAAAATCGTCGATTTGTTCAGAAAGGATGATACAACAGAGAAGTACGAGAAGGCTAAAGAAGCATATGAGTCCTATATTAGTATTCTTGATAGAGTGATAGAGAAGCAACTGGAATTAGCAGAAGCTCTAACTGGTGATAATGCCAATGCTGCATATCAAAAGGCTATTGATACAGTAAGAGAACAAAGTGCAAATGCGCGAGTTTTGGGGCAGCAGTATCTAAATTCCGGTGCATCAAGAAAATCTCACTCGAAAGGATATGATGAAGTTGATGATATGTCTTGGGAGGGGTGGAAACAGGCGGCAGATACGTTAGGAATAACTGTTGATGAGTTTAAAAAGAAAATGGGTGGCCGTATGACCGGTCTGTTTGATTTGACAGATGAACAGCTTGCTAAGCTACAAGAAGATGCCGGTATATTCTGGTCGCAGCTTGATTCAGATACTCAAAAATACGCAGACCAAATAGCAAATGGCGTCGAAAAAGTTGCGGAGGTTATGGAGCAAAGAATAACTGATGCCACGCTCATAGATATAGACAGCCTTCGCTCGGACTTTCAAGATTTACTTTTTGATATGGATTCCGATAGTGCTGATTTTGCTGATAACTTCGAGGAATATATGAGAAATGCCATTCTAAATTCCATGCTGAAAGAGGATTATATGGATCGGTTAACAGCATGGAGAGAGAAGTTATATAATGCAATGGATGATGGGGTAACCGAGGATGAATATAACGATTTAAAGGCCGAAGGTCAACGAATAGCTGATGAAATGAAAGCAAAGCGAGATGCAATGTCAGAAATGTATGATTGGGGAAAAGATGATAATGAACGTGAAGCATCAAAAAAGGGCTTCGCTTCCATGTCCCAGGATTCCGCCGATAAGCTAGACGGTAGTCTTGCTGTTATGATTTCTCATACATATTCAATCAATGAAGGGGTGAAGCTTATACAATCAGGCACAGATAAGATTGTAGAAAAACTTGCGTATCTCTCTAATCTGGATAAAAACATAGGGGAAATAATGAAGCATAGTAACCTTGTTATTACTTATTTATCAGACATTAGCAGCCATACAGCACGTCTTGAAACAATTGAGAAGGCTATCGAGTCCATAAGGCTGGGTATTGATACATTAAACACTAAAGGCATAACGTTAAAGCGATGACAGGACAATTCTACATAGACGGAATAGATGCATATATCAGTCTAGGTGTATGCATTGCAAAAGGAAGCTATAATAATCTTGTAGCATTTCCTGCCATGAAGGAACCTGATAAAAATGATTGGCCGGAAGAAGACGGACAGGAATTTGATCTTTCCAGTCCTACACTGGATACGACTGAAGTAAGCATTGAGTTTGCATATATAGGTAGTCTAGGCATTGGCGGACTTATTGATAAGCTCTCGGACTTAAGTTATCATGAGTTCCGTTTTCCATTGATTGACAGAACATATACCTTACGACTATCTTCTCAAAATAGCTATGTTATCAATACAGGTCATGAGGTTGCTAAGTTTTCTTTTACCAATGATTTCCCCCGTCCGGCTGATTACGTCTACCGGGAACCTGCTAACTATATTCCTATGCCAAAGGGGTATGAGATAGATAATAAGGATTTGTCTGATTATGGCGTGGTAGTTCTTCAAGGTAGTAATGCCGAGATATTGAAAACTCCGGCAGTAAAGAAAAACCTATTACAGAGTTTCAAACGTCAGGACGGAGCAACCTATGACGGTGAAGTTGTGAAATTCCAAACCAAAGAAGTATCTCTCAAATGCCTGATGCGGGCCGGGACGATTGAAGGGTTTTGGCGCAATCGTGATGCGTTACTCCATGACTTGACACGGCTATCCGCCAAGACTGATGATGAAGGATATGAGTATTCCGATGCGGAACGTATATTTTATTGTGACGAGTGGAGTGAAAGCTATCCCTGCTATTATAAGAGTTGCCAGACCAATGATTTCATGCTAAATAATGGCATCTGGTGGGAGTTCACTTTAAAGCTTGTATTTACCTGCTTCCGGATCGGAGAAACGGAGTTCTTGCTTGCCTCCGAAGCTGGTGAGTTTATCATGACAGAGGACGGAGAGTTTTATATTGACTTAAATTGATGTATTATGCCATTAAAAAAGAAAAGAATATCAGAGTTGAACGAAGCCAGCGACATGAAAGGCTTCTACACTATCGGCTACCGGATAATCAACGGTGTTAGGACAAGCCTTAAATTCGGTTTAGAGAAGGTTCAGACAGCCTTGGATAATATGCTCAAGGCTACGGATGATGCCAAGTCTGCAACTAGCGATATGCGTCAATTAGAGGCTACTGTTGAAGGTAATGAATCAACCCGTGAAACTGCTGAATCCCGTCGTAATGCTTCCGAACAATCCAGGCAGACAGCCGAGACGAATCGTTCCCACGAAGAACAAGCCCGGGAAGCTGCTGAATCAGTACGCGTTACTAATGAGAATGTACGTAAGATTGTAGAAACTGGACGTTCTACTGCTGAAACTACACGGGATAATGCAGAAAAGAAACGTGTCACCACTGAAGGTACACGTGAATCTAACGAACAGGTAAGAAAGACTGCTGAAACGGGGAGGGGGGCGGCAGAATCCGAACGAGTATCTGCCGAAACTGCCCGTAAATCTGCCGAGACAGGTCGGGTAACAGAGGAGAACAAGAGAAAGACTGCTGAAACTTCCCGCTCTATGGCTGAAACCGGTCGTTCCTCTGCCGAGAATATAAGAGTTCAAAATGAGAACGCACGTAAATCTACCGAAGAATCTCGCGTTATAGCAGAAGGCAAAAGGGTGACGGCTGAAAACGGACGTACTGATGCTGAATCAAAACGTGTCTCTAACGAACAAACACGCAAAAGCAATGAAGAAACTCGCAGAACAGCCGAAAGTGGGCGTTCTTCTGCTGAATCGGAACGTGTGAAGGAAGAAGATAAACGAAAAACTTCTGAAACGACACGTTCTACTGCTGAATCCACCCGTGTTTCTGCCGAGGATAAGAGAAAGGCGGATGAAGCGACAAGAGGAACAAATGAAAGCTCACGTGTGGCTGCCGAATCTAACCGTGTTGCCGTTGAATCCGAACGAGTATCTGCCGAAACTGCTCGTAAATCTGCCGAGACAGGTCGGGTATCCGAGGAAAACAAGAGAAAGGCTGCTGAAACTTCCCGGGCATCAGAAGAAGACAAGAGAAAGCAGAATGAGGATGCTCGCAAAACTGCGGAAGGTGCCCGTTCATCAAATGAGGCTAAGCGTGTAAATGCCGAAACGGAACGTGTAGAAGCCGAATCTAAACGTAAGTCAGAGTATGCCGGTATTGTGCAGGAAATGACAACTGCTACGGAAGAAGCCGGTGCAGAGCTTGCAGCCGTTAAGAAAGCAACTGACGATGCAAATGCAGCTAAGAACGCATCTGTTGAGCAGACGGCTCTTGCTAAGAAAGCTACGGATGCGGCTAATACTGCAGCTGGTAGTGTTAATGCTGCTAAAGATGCTGCAACTACTGCGGCGAATAATGCTAATGCAGCCAAAACAGCATCAGAGGCACAAACAGTTCTTGCTAAGAAGGCTACTGACGATGCGAATGCGGCCAAGGATGCATCTGTAGCACAAACAGGTCTAGCCCAAAAGGCTACTGATGAGGCAAATGCTGCTGCATTGGCTGCTAACAATGCTGTATCGGGAGTTGACGCAAAGGTGAAGGCTGCGGTCGATGCACTTGTAGCCGGAGCACCGGACGCCCTCGATACGCTTATTGAATTGGCTAACGCTCTTAACAATGATCCGAATTTTGCGGCCACTATGGCAACAGAGTTAGGGAAGAAACTCAATATTTCCGATATTGTCAACAATCTGACAAGTGGTGGAACCGGTAAGGTCCTTTCCGCTGAACAGGGAAAAGCGTTGAAGGCCATTTTGGACTCTCATAATCACGATACAGTATATGAGAAGATTATCAATAAACTCACTGCCTTCAATAAGAATTTCGGTACTTCTGTCGGAACTGTTTGTGAAGGTAACGATTCACGTCTAAGTGATGCTCGTGTACCGAAAGCGCACACACATAAGAAAGCGGATATTAGCGACTTCCCAACCTCTATACCGGCTAGTGATGTACCTGCATGGGCGAAAGCTGTTAGTAAGCCAACCTATACAGCGAGCGAAGTCGGAGCTTCTCCGTCAAGTCACAATCATGCGGGAACCTACGAACCTGCATTTACCAAGAACTCTGCTTTCAACAAGAATTTTGGAACGGCTAAAGAAACCGTATGTGAGGGTAACGATTCACGGTTGACTGATGCCCGTACACCGAAAGCACATACGCATAAGAAGTCTGAGATAAGTGATTTTCCTGCCTCTATGCCCGCTAGTGATGTGCCAGCATGGGCGAAGGCTGTTAGTAAACCTAGTTATACAGCTTCCGAAGTTGGTGCTTCTCCTTCTAATCACAATCATGCGGGAGTATATCAGCCTGCGGGTAGTTATGCCCCGTCTTCACATACACATGGAGCAACCGAGATAACTCCTGACTCAACTCATCGTTTTGTTACTGACTCGGAAAAAACGACATGGAATAGTAAGGCGGCCGGCAACCATAATCATACGGGAGTCTATCAGCCCGTCGGTAATTATGCCGCTTCGTCGCATTCACATGGGGCGACAGATATTTCCCTAGATAGTACGCATCGATTTGTCACGGATTCAGAAAAGTCTACTTGGAATGGTAAGGCAGCAGGTAATCACAACCACGATTCAGTCTATCAGCCCAAGGGTAGTTATGCGGTAAGTTCTCATAAACATACAGCGTCGGAGGTTGAAGAAGATTCGACTCATCGTTTTATGACGGATGCAGAACGTACGAAACTTACAGGAATAGCAGCAGGAGCTAATAATTACTCTCATCCGGTTTCTCATCCAGCATCAATGGTTGAAGAAAGTACTACGAGAAAATTTATGACGAATACGGAGAAAACTTTACTAAGTACTCTCGGGACTAAAGCAATCCAATTGACATCACAGACCTTATGGAAAGAGTCAACAAGAGATGGTTATGTAAAGTATAGTAATGGTTTGCTTATCCAATGGGGAAACTTAGCTTCTTCATATAGAAATAAAACGATCTATTTACCTATCTCTTTTTTAGACTCTAATTATATTGCAATAGTCGGAGTTAACGATAGTACAGTAGATAGTATATCAGTAGTATCATGTAAGATTAAGAAACAAAATATATCTTCATTTGTCTTAGTTCCGGTTGCGACATGGGGTGCTGACAACTATGTTTATGCTACTGAAGGCATGAATTGGTTTGCTATTGGACGTTGGAAATAAATAAAATAATCATTATGAAGTATTGGAAACAAGGATTCTACGACGAACCCCAGGAAGGTTCGATAGAAATTACAGAAGGGTATTATCAGAAATTGTTAGCAGGACAGTCGGCCGGACTAGAGATATTAGAAAGCAAGAAAGGGTATCCAATTTTGGTAGAACCTCAGTACTCACTTGAGGATGTAATAAAAAATAAAGTATCTGAAATACAAGTATTTGACAAATCAGAATGTGTCAACTCTTTTGAATTATCAGGTAGAAGTATGTGGCTAGACAAATCTACACGTGTTGGATTATTTAACTCAATTTCAATTGAGAAACAGATTGGTAAATCAGATACCGTATTGTGGTATGATGCAATAAAGTATATCATTCCCATTCCAGATGCTTTAGCAATGTTAAATGCTTTAGAGCTATATGCATTAAACTGCTACAATGTGACACAATCACACATCGCAGCAGTCAGGTTGTTACAGACTATTGAGGAAATCGAAAACTACGATTATACGATAGGTTATCCGGTAAAGTTGAGCTTTCTGGGATAACCAGTTTTGAAGTTGTATGCTTCAATTTCTTCTTTTGTTTCTAATTGATTGATAGCGTTGATATGCCTTTGTGTTGTGTCATAGCACGCAAGGGCATATAATTCTAGTTGTTGCAGCATATTAACGGCCTTCTCGATAGAGAGAATAAACTGCGTATCACCTAGCCAAATACTTGTTTCAGATCGTCCAGTTTCTCTTTCAATACTAATTGAGTTCATAAGCCCTACACGAGTATTCTTATTCAGCCATCCAAATACTCCGTTTATACTGAATTGATTCACTGCTTCAGATGAATCGAACAATCGTAATTCATCAAGTTTTTGCGCTCTGGTTTCTTCGATAGTAGCCTCGTGCACAACTAAAATAGGATATCCTTTTTTGCTTTCAGTTATTATCAAGCCGGTAGATTGACCAGCCAGTAACTCTTGATAATATTCATCCGTAATTTCTACCGAACCGTCTACCGGTTCGTCATAAAATCCATTTTTCCAATACTTCATGATATTTGTTTTTAAATTATTTCCATTTCCCTATTGCAAACCAAGTAAACTGCCAACCTGTCCAAGCTATTTCTCCTCCGCTTGCTATATACCTTGTACCTACTTTAAATGAAGAAACTGTTTTAGTATATATTGTTGGAGCATACACTATAATCTCTGTTGTATTAGCTGATACTCCCGTTAGTTGTACGATATAATTCGTATCATAGAAACTTGTAGGTAGATATAATGAGGAGAATCCTACAGCTCCAGCCTTTACTCCCCACTGGATTAATAGACCATTATTGAACTTAATATATGAATTTTGTCCGAAACTTTGACCAGATGATTGAATTGCATTAGTTCCGAGAGAACTTTGCCAAATTACAAGCAATAAAAGTA
>ERZ791822.1315-NODE-1315-length-11544-cov-2.692488_pt1 | contig 11544 bp, 10 predicted proteins | sample MGYA00510299_ERZ791822 | MGnify/ENA primary metagenome ERZ791822 (study PRJEB30046, sample SAMN00791945) | human gut metagenome | study: EMG produced TPA metagenomics assembly of the A metagenome-wide association study of gut microbiota in type 2...
TTAGCAGTCTTAGGTACAGCAGCCAGGAAGTGTTTAGCAGAGAACGGACGATACAGGTGTACGGCAACCATACCCACTTTTTCGCCGTTTGCTACCAGGTAGTCGATAGCTTCGCGGGCAGCTTCTGTTACAGAACCCATAGCGATAATTACGCGTTCTGCATCTTCTGCACCATAGTAATCGAACAAACCGTATTTACGACCTGTGATCTTAGAAATTTCATTCATGTATTCTTCTACGATAGCAGGAACTGCTTCATAGTAGTTGTTGCATGATTCACGATGTTGGAAGAAATGGTCAGGATTTTCAGCCATACCACGAGCTACCGGTTTCATCGGGTTCAGTGCGCGGGCACGGAATTCAGCCAAATGAATCCTAAGGTAATCTTGTTTTTTCTGGCTTTTTTTCCGCAATTTATAGATAAAGGGATAGAAAATCCCATTCCTCAGATGTTATTGTTAGGGCTTGTTTTTATGGTTCAGGCTTTCCTGATTTTTTCAATGGTAGCTGCTGTGGCGGATCGGTTAGCTCGTCGCTTGATGCAAAACCCTAAGGTGGCTTTGGCGGTGAATGTGGCAGAATCTTTGATTTATTGTGTCATCGGAGTCAGCATATTGTTTGTAAGATAAAAGGTTTTATTTTACATCGTGTCCGAAAGGAGTGAGTGCCAGTCCGGCTAATTTGAAATGTTGCATTCCGAATGGGATACCGATAATCGTGATGCAAAACAGGACTCCCCAAAAAATGTGCGATAGGAAAATCCAGATTCCGCCTATAAAAAACCAGATGATGTTCATCAGGGTAGAGAGGCATCCGTGGGGCGATTGTTTATGTACGATCTCGCTTCCGAAGGGCCATAATGCCAATATACCGAGTTTGACTGTCTGGAGCCCGAAGGGAATACCGATGATTGTGATAAATAATCCGATACTGGCGATGAAATATTCGACGGCGACGAAGATTCCTCCGAATAGTAACCAAATGATATTTCCTAAAATTTTCATGTTCCAAAGATAAGCATTGTTTTTTTTAATTTCAATCGGAAAAAAGTATAGCGATTGATCAAAACTATGAAAAATTTGTATATTTGAAGTGGTTAAATTTTAAATATGCACTAAGATGATGATCGTATCTCAATTTCGTCAGTTAAATCTTTCTGTTGTGAATGTCCGGACCTATTTGTTTGCGGTCCTTTTTGTCGGAGGAAATATGCTGCTTCCCCAATTGTGCCATTTAATGCCGGATGGAGGTAAAATATTTTTACCGATCTATTTTTTTACTTTGATCGCTTCTTATAAATTCGGTTTGAAAGTGGGTATACTGACTGCTGTATTGTCACCTTTGTGTAATCACCTCTTATTCGGGATGCCGCCGGCAGGGATGTTACCTGTTTTGTTGGTAAAATCTACGTTACTGGCTTTGGTGGGAGCTATTGTAGCCGACAGAAGTCAACGGGTTTCTTTATTGCATGTCGCTGCGGTGGTGGTGGCCTATCAGGTGCTCGGTGGTATAGCCGAATGGTTGATCGCTTCGGATTTGTCTGCTGCATTGCAAGATTTTAAAATCGGATTCCCGGGAATGTTGTTGCAAGTGGTGCTTGGCTGGGTAATCCTGAAAGGGTTGGCTAAATATGAATGTTAAGACTTTTGAGGAAGTAAGACAGCGTTTTCTGGAGATTACTTTCGAAGAACGATTCGATTTGATTGTTGCTGTTGCGAATGGAGGTATTATTCCGGCAGCGATGCTGAATCAGCGTTTGAATCTGGATATGCAGTTGCTGAAATTGCATTTAAGGGATGCCGATCAAAAACAATTGTACGACCGGCCCCGGTTGTTAGAGGAAATCCGGTTCGAGGTAAAAGGGAAAAAAATATTATTGGTAGAGGACCGGGTAAAAACCGGAACAACCTTGAATTATGCCCGACAGTTGTTGCTCGGTGCGGGGGCTGCTGTAGTGAAGACTTTTGCTGTCAATGGGAATGCCGACTATTGCCTGTATAATGAAATGTGTTTTCGTTTTCCATGGCGGACGGATTAAGGAGTTGTTCGTGCGTATGATGGGCCTTATAACTTTACGAACTTTATAAACAGACTTTATGGATCGTCGAGAATTTTTAAAGACACTAGCCTTGACAGGGGCTGCTGTGACAATGAAGTGGGATGGGGTGATGGATATCATGGCACAAAATACTTCTCAGGCCGGGGGATGCGATTTGGTCGCCGTAATGGGTGGTGAACCGGCAGAAATGTTCCGGAAAGCAATCGCTGAATTCGGAGGTATGGGGAAATTTGTCAAAGCCGGACAAAAAGTGGTTGTCAAACCGAATATCGGTTGGGATAAAGTGCCCGAATTGGCAGGAAATACCAATCCTGAATTGGTATCTGAAATTATTAAGCAATGTTTCGATGCCGGCGCAAAGGAGGTGGTTGTGTTCGATCATACTTGCGATGACTGGCGGAAATGTTATAAAAACAGCGGAATCGAAGAGGCTGCCAAAGCGGCCGGTGCTAAGGTGATGCCGGCACATGAGGAATCTTATTACCGGGAAGTGGAACTACCTAAGGCCAAAAGCCTGAAAACAGCTAAAATACATTCGGCTATTTTGGATTGTGATGTGTGGATCAATGTTCCTATTTTGAAAAATCACGGTGGGGCTAAAATGACCATTTCGATGAAAAATCATATGGGGATTGTCTGGGATCGCGGATTTTTCCATCGCAATGATTTGCAGCAATGTATCGCTGATATTTGCACAATCAGTAAGCCGGCGGTATTGAATGTCGTGGATGCTTACCGTCTGATGAAAACCAATGGACCGCGCGGAAAATCAGAAGCCGACGTGGTGCTGGCCAAGGGGTTGTTTATGTCGCCGGATATTGTCGCTGTAGATACGGCAGCTACTAAGTTTTTCAATCAGGTGGAAAAGATGCCTCTGGAGGTGGTTGGACATTTGGCTAAAGGAGAGGAGCTTAAAATCGGTACGATGGACATCAATCGCTTGAAAGTGAAGAGGATTAAGATTTGAAAAAAAGGTAAAAAAGCTAAAAGCAAAAAGCTAAAAGCAAAAAGCTAAAAGCAAAAAGCTAAAGGCTAAAAGCAAAAAGCAAAAAGCTAAAGGCTAAAAGCAAAAGGCTAAAGGCAAAAGGCTAAAGGTGGGGGATGTTATGCTAAAAAAATTACGTGTTTTGTTTGCGGTAGTCATGGGGGCCGTGATTACCTTTTATTTCCTGGATTTTGCCGGTTTAACTACAGGATGGCCTAATCTGGCACGGATACAGTTTGTCCCGGCCTTATTGGCGGGGAGTTTCGGAATTGTATTGATCCTGCTGGTGGCGACACTATTATTCGGGCGTATTTATTGTTCGGTGATTTGCCCGATGGGTATTTTTCAGGATGTCGTAGCTTGGATAGCGAAGAGAATAAATCGTAAAAAGCATTATCATTATACCCGTGAAAAACGCGTTTTGCGTTATGGGGTGTTGGGAATAGTGGTGTTGGCTTTTTTACTCGGTGCTACTGTTTTGTTAAGCCTGCTCGATCCATATAGTGCATTTGGACGGATGGGGGTAAATGTTTTCCGGCCTGTTTATTTGGCTGTAAATAATTTGCTGGCCTGGGTATTCAATAGTTTCGGTAATTATACATTTTATCATACCGATATTTATGTATTGAGTATGGCCTCTCTTTTCATCGGGCTCCTGACTTTCTGCGGGATTGGCTGGTTGGCCTGGAAGTATGGCCGTACCTGGTGTAATACTGTCTGTCCGGTAGGAACATTATTGGGTTTCTTATCGCGTTATTCTTTTGGGCGGATACGGATAGAGGCCGATGCCTGTGTTTCATGTGGGCTTTGTGAGCGGCAATGTAAGGCGGGATGTATCGATAGCAAGGCCAAAAAGGTAGATCAGAGCCGTTGTGTGGACTGCTATAATTGTCTGTCGGTTTGCCATAAGCATAGTATAAAATACGGATTGGGGTGGAAGAAAGGGCGGAAGACGCCGGAAAAGCCGGTGGATACTTCTAAGCGGCAGTTTGTGGCTACCGTAGGGGCTTTGTCTTTACTTCTTCCCAACAAAGTGCTGGCTCAGGGAAAGGCTGTCGTTAAAGCCAATAAATCCTGGCAAAGAGAGCATCCGTTGAGCCCTCCCGGTTCTCAAAGTGCAGAGCATTTATTGAAACATTGTACGGCTTGTCATCTTTGTGTCACCAAATGTCCTTCGCGTGTGTTGAAACCTGCCTTTATGGATTATGGTTTAGGGGGGATGATGCAACCGAAAATGGATTTCGGTCATGGTTTTTGTAACTTCGATTGTACGGTGTGTTCTGAAGTGTGTCCGAACGGGGCTTTATTGCCGCTTACCAAAGAGGAAAAGCATAAGCTGCAGATGGGACGGGTGGTTTTTGTCCGCGAAAATTGTATCGTCAATACCGACGAGACCAGTTGCGGGGCTTGCTCCGAACATTGTCCTACTCAGGCCGTGACTATGATTCCTTATAAAAATGGCTTGACGATCCCTTCCGTGAATCCCGATATTTGTGTCGGATGCGGGGGATGTGAATATGTCTGCCCGGTACGTCCGTTCCGCGCCATCTATATCGAAGGGAATCCGGTGTATCAGGAAGCTAAACCTTTTCAGGAAGCAGAGAAAAAAGAGGTAATACTCGATGATTTCGGATTCTGATGCAGACCGGGGTGTCTGAAAAGTCAGCGCTTTAACTTTTCAGACATACTTCCGCCCGTTTCAATGCTTCGTGAATGTTACTGCAAATATTTTCTTCGCCGATGGTTCGGGCAAAGGAAGATTTGACCAAAGTTGCACGAACCTGTTCGTTTACTCCGGAGAGGATGACCTGTATTTTTTCTTTCGTAGATAAACGGTAAAGGCTTTCCAGGTTGTGCAGCCCTGTCGTATCCATAAACGGTACTTTGCGCATCCGGATGATACGAATGCGGGGTTTGTCGCCGATGGTTTTCATACATTCGTCGAATTTATTGGCGACACCGAAAAAGAACGGGCCGTCGATTTCATATACTTCGACTCCTTGCGGTACGATCAGTTTTTCTTCTTCATGGTAGATTTCGCCCTCGTTCGACAGATCGAGCTGATCTTTGGCAACCGTGATATGCGTTACTTCGCTCATTCGTTTCATAAAGAGTACCAGGGCCAGTAACAGACCGATTTCTATGGCGATGGTCAGATCGAAAATGACGGTCAATAAGAAAGTAGTCAATAATACAGCGACATCCGATCTGGAGTTTTTCATCAATGATTTGAATGTACGCCATTCGCTCATGTTGTAAGAAACGATAACCAAAACGCCGGCCAGGCAAGCCATCGGAATATGTTTGGTCAAGGGGCCGAGGAACAAGAGTATCAATAATAATACAACGGCATGGATCAAACCGGCTACAGGAGTTTTGCCGCCGTTATTGATATTGGTCATGGTCCGGGCAATTGCTCCGGTGGCTGGAATCCCTCCGAAGAAAGGAACTACGATATTGGCTGCTCCCTGGGCTATTAACTCTGTATTGGAATTGTGTTTATGTCCGGTGACTCCATCTGCTACGGTGGCCGATAATAAAGACTCGATGGCTCCCAGAATGGCGATGGTGAAAGCTGCCGGCAGAAGCTGATTGATGGTTTCGATATTAAACGCTAAGCCGTTGGGAGTCGGCAGGCTGGCATTGATCTCAAAACGGTCGCCGATGGTTTCCAGGCCGGTGATATTCAGGTGATGGCGTAACAGATAACTGATAACGGTCATGACAATGATGGCGATCAACGAACCCGGTATTTTTTTAGAAAACCGGGGAGTGACGATAATGAGCAGGATACTTCCGATTCCTACCCCTAGTGCAATCCAGTTCGTTGTGTCGAAACTGTGGAAATAAGCAATCCATTTGGAGATAAAATCGGCGGGCACTTTGTCCATGGTTAATCCGAACAGATCTTTGATCTGAGTCGTGAAAATGGTAAGTGCAATACCACTGGTAAATCCGACGACGATCGGATAAGGGATAAAGCGGATGATTGTGCCTAGTTTAAATACTCCCATCAAGACCAACATGATTCCGGCCATAACGGTAGCGATCGCCAGACCCTCGATACCGAATTGTTGAATAATACCATAAACGATAACGATAAAGGCCCCAGTCGGTCCTCCGATCTGTACGTTACTCCCTCCCAGGAAGGAAACGATAAATCCTGCGATTATGGCTGTGATCAGACCTTGTTCGGGACTTACCCCCGAAGCAATACCGAAAGCGATGGCTAATGGAAGAGCAACGATTCCGACAATAATTCCGGCCATCAGGTCGGTAAAGAATTTTTCTTTCGAATAATTTTTTAGGGTATCGAATAATACCGGTTGAAAATCAATCCGTTTCATGACTAGCACACTTTTTTATAACAAGCTGCAAAATTATAAAATAAACTTTAAATAAAGAATGTCCGGCGCTAACAAAGTTGACTTTATGATGTAAAAGCCGTTTGATCGCCGGTCAAAGTGAATCATATCAGACGCTTCCCCGGTTGTTATGGCGAAATAAAGAAACCCTATCTTCTCTATATGAAGCGAATCGGCTTTCAGCGGGAAGATAGGGGAATGATTCCGATCGATGAAACGATAGAATCAGTTTGCGTCGATGTAGCTGATGGTGTGAATACGTTTACTGCTTACCTGGTGTTGGCCATCGTAAGTTGTAACGGTGATTTCCCGGATATAGCCTTCGTTGTCTGTCCGGTATTCGAAGACATGTTCGTCATTGTTGTACCCGTCTTTTTCTTTGCTCATCAGGTAAGCACTCCGTTTTCCGAAACAGCCGAAGGCTTTTATGCCTGATTCCTCGAATGCCAGGCAATCCAACCATTCGGTCTGGGATAACAGGTAATTGAAATCGACGTTACTATTATTGGGGATATGGCTGTATTCTATGTTCGTTGTGGCACGTGGCTCATCGGTTTCTCCTGCTTTTACCAGATTACCGTCTACCCAAATAGCCTGGTCTGTCGTTGGTCCGGAATTGCTGACTTCAGTTCTTGAGCTTGAAAAGTATCCGTTTTCATAAGACAGTTCACCCTGATCGATTTCCGGTTTTCCGATTTCGTTATATTCACAGGTCCATGTTTTTACGTTTTGTTCTTCGTCCAGTTTATATATGGTTTTATATTCGAATATCTGATTCTGATCTTCGACTTTTTCCAGACAAGTGATCGTATTGCCGGAATAACTGTAGGAATCACTCCAGTCCAGCATACGTTTATTGTCCGTATAATCGTATTCCTCATAGGTGGAAATCCGGTTGAGTTCATCGTAAGTGAAAAGGCGTTCCGATTTATGGGTCAGATTACCGGAAGAACCGTAATGTGTGTTGGTTATCTCTATTTTACTGACCAACTTCTTGTACTGATCAGGGCGTTCCGGATCGATAGGCGTATTTCCTTCTTCGGTTTGACCTTTTTGTTCGATCGTTACCGTAATACTACTACCACCACAGATAATCCGGATCGTAGCCTTACGGCCGGTTCCTGTATAATTGGGAGATAAGAGAATCTTTACGGTTACTGTTCCGGCTTCACCACTGGGTGGGTCGAGGGTGATCCAGTTCGAAGTATCTGTAGCCTTCGTAGCCGAATTGTAATTTATTTCAGTCTTCCAGGCTTCTTGTGCAGTGAAAGTAATGCCTCTTTCCGAGGCGTTTGCATAGGCACTTTGGTTCAGCTGATCTTTTGAAATGCTGATGCTGTCCGAAGAATTATCATCGTTGCAGGATAGGAAAATAATACTCAGACAGAGGGTGAATAAGGATAAGTAATGTTTCATTGCCGTAGAATTATTCATAAATGATTTCACATTCCAGTTTTTCTTCTGCATCGGTCTTGCCCTGCGCGGACTCCCATTTGCTGTAGATTTGGACCACATATCCTTTAGAATCGGTTACATAGCGATAAGTAGTCGTGCCATTGTCTTTATTCCACCGGTCTCCCGAAGTAGTTACTTTTTTTATGAACCGGGCAGGAACATTACCGTTATAACCAAATAAAGTCAGATCTTCACCCGCCAGTTCTTCCGGGTAATATTGTAGTTTTATTACCGATGGTAATGGCCGGATTTCATCCAGGTCGTAATATTCGAATTCCGAGGTGATGATATCGTTGGAAACATTGTCTTCCGGATAGTAATGCATGGTTTTCACCACTCCGTTTTGCCAGATATAAGTGGTGACAGTCGAATCGAGAACTTCGACGGTTGCTCCTGTATTTCCTTCCTGATCGACACTTCCCATCGTAATCGTATATCTTTCGATATATTTGGTCATATTGCCTTCTGAGTCGTAGTACCAGGTGTCACAATCGAAATTGTCGGTTTCCGCCCTTGCTTTGCCGATACGGCCTTCGGATAGCGAATAGGTTGTTGTTCCTGTCGTATAACTGTCGTTGTAAGCTTGGGTTTTCTTGACGATCCGGTCTTCTGAATAAGTCAGGGTCGTCACGTATTCTGTTTTTTTCTGACCGGAGATTTCTTTATACAGTGAGTATTCTTGTACACGTCCTTGTTCATCGTAGGTAAATACGATGTGATTCGGTTCGCCGTCGGTGGAAGTAATGATTTCAGAGATTTTACGTACTCCATCGGCCGGAGAATCTTCATCCGGCACCTCTCCGTTTTCAGTTTCTCCTTTTTGTTCGATGATGACCGTGATCGTCGTACCTCCGCAAATGATGTGGATCGTCGCTTTTCGGTCAGTACCGGTGTAATTGGTGGATAAGGCGAGTTTAATGGTGATTTCGCCTGCTTCGCCACTGGCTGGATCGAGACTTACCCATTTTTCTACGGTTTCCGTTGCTTTTGTTGCTGTGTAGTCGACTTCGGTATGCCAGGCTTCTGTCGCTTCGAACCGGATGGTTTTTTCTGTATCGTCGGCGTAAGCTGTCTGGTTTTGCTGATCTTTGTCGATGACAATAGAAGAGGGACCTCCGTTATCGTCATGGCAAGCTGCCATAAATAATGAGGCCAGCAGAAATAAATGGAATAAAATTTTTTTCATGATGTTTGAGCTACTATCTAACTCCGGGATAGTGATTCGTTAATATAAAGAAAGTGTGGAGTTATCGGTTTATTGTGCTGAAGGTTCTGGTAAACCTGTAAACAAATAAACAATACCCCACACTTGACAGTATTACGTGATTTGACGCAATAACGTGCAAGTGATGAGTGTTTTGTATTGCTTCTCCTTGTTTACTTTAAATTTACCAGATTTTCAGCACAGGATAAAAGCGAAACACTTTCATCGAAATATGTAAGTCCCCGAAGAGACCCTACAAAAATAATGAAAAGTTTGCTAAACAAACACTTCCGGGGTATTGTTTTTATCTGAATGCTCAAGTGCGCGCTTGGCTAAAGCCTGTTTTTCCCGGAATTGTGAAATAAGACAGGTATAACGGTTCGTATTGATGCGGCTACCTGCTTCAAAAATAAATAATTGACCGATGACCTCTTCCAATGAAGCAATCATTTGTTGTAAAACAAGACGGGAGGCTTTAGGGTGATCGAGCGCCTGATCGATTCTGAATGAAGCGTAGCGTCCTTGTTCGACGGTCGCTTCCAGTTTAGAGGTTGCATTTTCTATTCGTTTCCGGTACATTCGGCTAATGGCTGCCAGGGCTGTATTGTCGAGCCATACTTTTCCGCGACATACCGAAGCGGCTAATTCATAACGACTTTTTGAATTCATAACATTTGGATTTTATAGTTAAACATTTTATTTTGAAAAACACAACATGTCAAAGAACTGTTCGGACATACTTTACCCTCTTTAGCGGATAATCCGAATTAAAATGTTGTTTTTCAAATGTTTAACATCCAAAGATGTTACGTTCGTCGTTTCATAACTCTTTTTTTGAATACACCCGATACAGGCAAAAAAATCTCCAGGCACTCCTTCTGTGCTTAGTAGATCGGCTTTTTACGCATATAGATGTGATTTTCGTTGCAAATGTAAGTATTATTTTGGAATTTTGAAAACAGATCTTGCTTTTTATTTTCTTACCGGATAACTTGCTTTATAAGAACCTGCTCTTGCGGGGAGAATTTGAACGCTTTCTGCTTTCTACTTTTTACTTTTTTTGTAATTTTGTAGCCTTAAATCAATGACTACAATTATATGAGCGGATTTTTTGGTTGCGTATCACGCAAAGAGTGCGTTGCCGATGTTTTCTACGGCACCGATTACCATTCACATCTGGGAACGAAGAAAGCCGGTATGGCTTTTTATAACGGAGAGGATTTTGTCCGGTCGATTCACAGTATAGAAAGTGCTTATTTCCGGAATAAGTTCGAGCCGGAATTGGGACGTTTCATTGGTTCTTACCTGGGGATCGGGGTGATCAGCGATATGGAGTCGCAGCCGATAACGGTAACTTCGCATTTGGGGCGTTTTGCCGTAGTGACGGTAGGGCGAATCGATAATCTGGAAGAGATATCCGCTCAGTTGTTGAAGGAAAAGATTCACTTTGCCGAAATGTCCGGGTCGGCCATCAACCCGACCGAAGTAGTCAGTATTCTGATCAACAAAGGAGAGACATTCAAGGAAGGTATAGAGAACGTTTACCGTATGGTCAAGGGGTCTTGTTCTTTTTTAATTCTGACAGACAGTTGTATTTATGCTGCCCGTGATAAGTTCGGCCGTACTCCCATCATTATCGGTAAGAATGAATTCGGTTATGTTGTGGCCAGTGAAAGCTCTTCGTTTACCAATTTAGGCTATAATATAGTCCGTGATCTGGGACCGCATGAAGCGATACGGGTTTCGAAAGACGGGATTACACCGATTATTGCTGCCGGTTGCAGGAAACAGATATGTTCTTTTTTGTGGGTTTATTATGGCTATCCTTCTGCTTATTACGAAGGGATCAATGTAGAAGATGCCCGTTACCGTTGTGGGGCTGCTATGGCGAAACGTGATGAATTGACTCTTGATTTTGCTGCCGGAATTCCGGACTCGGGTGTGGGACATGCTATCGGATATTCCAACGAGAAGGGGATTCCTTATAAAAGACCTTTTGTGAAATATACACCGACCTGGCCGCGGAGTTTTATGCCGCAAAATCAAAATATGCGTGATTTGGTCGCTAAGATGAAGTTGTTACCGAACGAGGCGTTTACGCGGGATGCCCGGATCGTTTTTTTGGACGATTCTATCGTTCGGGGTACCCAGTTGAAAGACAATGTCGTGAAATTGCGTGAATGCGGAGTGAAAGAGGTACATATCCGGATCGCCTGTCCTCCTTTGATCTACCCCTGTTGTTTTCTTAATTTCTCCACTTCCCGTTCGACCTTTGACTTATTTGCCCGCCGTGTCATCCGCGACCTGGAAGGAACTTCCGAACTGACGGACGAAATACTGAAACCTTATTCGGATCCGGATTCAGAGAAATATAAGGAGATGGTGAGGGTGATGTGCCAGCATCTCCAGTTGGATTCTCTGCAATTCCAACGCTTGGACGATCTCGTGAAAGCGATCGGTTTACCTAAAGAACAGC
>ERZ791822.1325-NODE-1325-length-11492-cov-2.265192_pt1 | contig 11492 bp, 9 predicted proteins | sample MGYA00510299_ERZ791822 | MGnify/ENA primary metagenome ERZ791822 (study PRJEB30046, sample SAMN00791945) | human gut metagenome | study: EMG produced TPA metagenomics assembly of the A metagenome-wide association study of gut microbiota in type 2...
CGATTAGGTCGGCAGTCACATACGGATAGAGCAGCCGATAGTCGGATGTTTCGTTATAGCCCACATTCCGGCGGACTCCGTTTGTATATGCTGCCTTGCCCCAAATGTCGTTTTTCCCTTTGCGGATATAGGCATTGGCGGATGCAAACCCGACAGACTCATCGTTGCCTTCCTGTGCCACGATGGCCTGTTGTTCCCGGCGGCTGTACCATCCTGCCTGCAATTCGTTGAGCGTACTGGCATAGCGTCCGGACATCATGGCCGGATTGGCATACACCGTTTCTGGCGCATTGTGTTTCCATTCGCTGTTCCGGAGCATGCGGTCGAATATGCCGGTTTGCCGGAGCGAATCGTTCTGCGCCGTAGCTGCGGTCAGCGTGCACAAGAGGAAAAGTACGGTCGTTGTTCTCATAAGTCTTTATTGTTTAACGGGTTGTACGCCATCGTAGGTGACGGTAGTGGCTTTTGTGCCTGCCGCATCAATGGCTGACTGCTGAAGTTCGATGATAGAAGGCACACATTCCGGGTTGAAATCGTTGGTGGAGTTGTTCGTGTCTTTGAGTTTCCGACGTCCGTCGGCTGTCAGGTAGAGCATTTTTCGGCGGACGCTTTTGAAATAGCGTGTTTTGTCGCCGTCCGTTTTTCCGCAGTAGGTCCAGCCGGCATCGACGGTCGGGGGCAGGATGTTCCACTCGCGGGCAGCTTCCACACTACAGTTCACGCCGTCGACAATCCATTCGTTCGGCAGCTTGTAGGCCGACTGTGTCATCGGGAATGTGCCCGAAGGCAGTACGAGTGTATAGTCATAGCTGTAATAGTAGTCCTTCAGATACTGTTCCTTCGCGATGGGAATGCGTGCCAGGGCATACGACTTGAAGCCGCGGTTGTGGAGCACGAAGTACGACTGCGTGTAGCTGTACCATTTGTCCATGTTCGGAACTGTCGGGCTGTCGATATCTGTCTGGCTCGGATTGGTCGAAACGTCATACCATTCGAAACCGGCATTGTTCAAGTCGAACGAGTTGGGGTTGGCGTTGCGGTGGTCAATGCCCGTGTCGCAGATGACGAGCGATTCGCCCGGCTGTACCGGGTGCTCCTTTCCGCTGCCGGGAACTACGTAGATGGCATGGACGGTCATGGCGTTTTTCCGCAAGTCGGGAGTGTAAGCGAGATACTGCGTGGAGGTGAATTTTGATTCACAGAAAGCCAGTCCGTCGGCGTACAGCACCTTGTCGGTATTGTTGTAGATTTTTATGTAGTTGTCGCCGTAGTACTGCGAACCGGAGCTGCGCAGCGTGCCGGTGAAGAAAATTTCTTCGATGATGAAGTCTTCATTGTCGAGCACCAGTGAAGTGGTGATGGAGAACTCAAGGTTGCCGCCGGTCACTTCCATTGACTCGATGCCGCCTACCAAACGGCCTTTCACAGTGGCTCCTTCGTCAGCGTTGCCCTCTCCGGCAGAACCTTCGGAGGGATTGTTGACATAGGTCACCTCGGCTTCGTAGCTGCATTCATAAAGTCCGGTAGGCAGTTCGATGCCGGCTGTGGAGGTAAATTCCGTCACAGTTCCGTTGGCCACGTTGCGGAATATGAGCCGTTCGCTTTCAATCGTCAGATTGGCGATGTCGGCAGGACGGACTATTTCGATGGTCGTAGGGAAGTACGGCAGTTCTTTCTTTGTTTCGCAGGCTGTCGCCACTGACAGGAGAAGCAGGGCGGACGTTGTGCGGAAAATGCTTTTTTTCATTCTGTTCATAGCTTGGCGGGTTGTTAAAGGGTAAATGATGCTTCCACTCCGAAATAGGGACTAACGTTCCGGCGGATCAGCTGGCCGTTGGAATAGTAGTCGGGAGTGTAGTCAATTATTTTGTTGGCGAAAAACGACAGCCGCATCCATTTCCCGATGGCTTTCGTGGCCTTCAGGTTGACGTTCATTGAAAACGGCACCGTCTGTTCGCGGAACGAGTCGGCGTTATAGTCCTTGATAAGATGGCGCAGGTAGATGTCGGCTGCCGATTCTTCGGTGTAAGGATGCACCTGTCCGTCGGCTACATCCATATAGGCGGTCGGAATGCCGTTCTTTTCCATCAGGCGGGTTTTGACAAACCATACGCATTGTACCGATGTAGCGAATATCAGCCCCCATTCGGGAATCTGTGTGTCAAGCATGAGGTTGGAGGTCAGCGTGTTGTTGATGCGTCCGTCGTTCCAGTCGTAGAGGCCCACATAGCGGTCCTGTATGACAACATTGTCGACGACAGCCGATACGGTAGAAAACATTGGCAGGCTGTTGGTGTAGGTGGAACGGAACCAGGCTCCGTTCAGGTTGATACGGGTACGCAGCGGACGGATACGCACGGATGTGAACTGAAATTCCACACCTTCCTTGTCCAAGCGGCTTCCGTTGTCTGCTTTCGTGTATCCGTCGAGCTTGGTGCGGGTCGTGAAGGGGAGGTTGTCCAGCGACGGTTTCCCGGTGAGTGCGCTGGCATCGATGGCCGTTTCGTCATAATCGTTGTAGGAATAGGGCGCGAATACAGCCATATAGCGGAAACCCGAGTTCATGTTTTCGCGGAAATAGCCTACCGACAGTTCGTTGCCGGAAAATGCCACGTCGAGGCGAATTTCCTTTTTCAGGTTGGTTGCCGGTCGTAGATTGTAGTTGGTCGGGTCCTGAATGTAGGAACGGACCACGAAGCGGCTGTATTCCGCGGGGCGGTTGATGTCGTAGTAGCTGAGTTCCGTTATGTCGTTGTAGTGCAGATCGGGGTAGAGGTAGTTGAGAGTGGGCATTTTCGTTGTTTTTCCTATGCCGCCCACAACAGCAAGCCGCAGCGGTTCGCCTCCGACGGAAATCGACGGGAGGCTCCATTTCAGACTGGCGCGCGGGTCAAGATAGATTTTCCCTTGCATTTCATAGCGGCGGTCAAGTCCGAGCAGCGAGGCCGTACGGAGGCCGGTTTGAAGTTCCAGTCGGTGGTTGCCGACAGCGGCGGTGGCGTTGTATTCCAGAAATGCCGAAAAATTCTGTATGCCGGGAATCGAACTGTAGGCACGTGGGCGCGCTCCCCATCCGGACACGGACAGCGGTTTGTAGAGGTCGTACACCTGACCTTTACCGAAATTCTTGGAGTAGTTCCATTCCGCGCCTGCGAGAAAACGGTTGTCGACGCTTCCCGTCTGGATACCGAACAGGGCCTTTGCTTTGGCAAAAGCGTTGAAAGGCTTTCCGTCGGTGAGATAGTCGGCTATGTATTCGGAAAAAACGATGTGTGCATCGTGTACGCCTTCTTCCGTGGAGGTCGGCACAATGCCGTAGCGTTGCGGGGCAACCAGCCGGCGCTGTTTCAGCCGGTCGATTTGCTGCGAAACGGAGGAATTGAACGTAAATTCCTTAAAAAAGTATTCACGGTGCGGGCGTACCGTGAAATTGTTGGTCAGTGAAATGCGGTTGTAGACTGACTTGTATTCGTCAATCCTTCCATAGTTGAGGTTAGGGTCCTGTTTGCTGTTGTCGAACGAACCCGTGTAGTCGGCGGATGAGGTGATGCGGATTTCCGCCTTTTCCTTTCTGACGGTATGTGTCAGCCGGAGCGAGGCATTTGCGCGCCGATAGTTTTCGAGGTTGTCGGTCGGGTCGGGCTTTGCGTCCAGTATGCCGCCGTCGATGTTGAGTATCGTGCCGTTGTGCCCCAGTTTCAGCCCTTTGCCCACGGACACTAATTTGCTGTAACCGTCAGCCTTGAAGCGTGCGGTGAAAGGCGTTTCGCGGCGGATTTTGTTGATTTTCACCATGCCGCTGGTCAGATTGCCGTATTCCGCGGAAGGGATTCCGCGCACTATTTCCACGCTCTCGATGTCGTCGGTCGAAATGCTCCGCATGTCCACGCCCCGGTTCGTCACGTTGCGGCGGTCTTCTGTCGTGCTGCCGCCGGTGGTGCTCTGTACGGCTGACAGCGGAGAGTATTGAAGGTTGGCATCCGTGTTGATGGGAGCTCCGTCCACCAGAAACAGCGTGCCGAGCGACGAAATGCTGTAATCGTTGTTCGTCGTGGCATTGCCTTTGGAGTCAAGCGTTCCCGTTTCACGCAGTCCGATGGTGTTTGCCGAATTCAGGTTTGGGTCTTTTGAAATGCCGCCGGGGAGGAGTTCCATCAGGTCGGAAAGGCTTGTCGGCTGGAGAAATTCCATGGCCGTGCGGTCGATGCGTGAGGTGGTGACCGTACCTTTGGCTTCTTTTGCCGTCACGGTCACTTCCTGCAATTCCATGTTCTGCTCCAGTTCTATTTCTACAAGGCGGTTGGCTGTCAGGGTGAACCCGACAGTGTTTTTTGAATAGCCGGCGTAGCTTACAGTGAGGATATAGTCGCCGTTTTCCAGTCCTGCGAAATGAAACAGCCCGTCGGCATCCGTCATCGTGTACCGCTCCGCTTTTCCGTTCAGCAAAACCGTTGCAAACGGCAGCGTTTCCCGCGTGTCCTTGTCAGTGACAATTCCCGACAAGGCATAGCGCGTTTTTGCCGACAGGGCAAGTCCGCATGCCGTACATACCATTACTATCAATACGATTGTTCTATACATTCACGTTTCACTTATTTTCTTGGGGGCAAAATTATTGCCAGGCGAAAATCTTTTCAATCGCATGAAATCGGTAAAAATAGGAGTAGGGCTACTAACTTATGGTGATTGACAGCCTCGGAAAAAAGAACCCCGAAGTCCCAATGGTGGAGACTCCGGGGTGCGACGTATGTTTGAGAAAGCTCTGCTAACGGTCTGATTCTGAAACCAGTTGGTATATTTGCCAGACGGTGAAACCGGTTATTCCCACCAGCATGGCGAATCCTAAAAGCATGGAGTGGTCGGCATTTAATTTGCCGTTGTCGAATGTGAGCAGTTGCGACATGTCGGCGGTGAGACCGTAATATGTCCAGAAGCCGGCGCATACGAGCAGCACGGCGATGTAGACCGCCCACATCAGTCCGCTGTAGTTCTTTCCTTTGCTTTCGGGCAGACGGTTCATCACCTTTCTTTTGAAAAAAGGATGTTCCGGCGCTTCCTGCCGTCCGGTTTTCAGCAGTTGGCGAAGTTCGTTGTCATCGATATTTTTGTTCATAGTCCGTTCTGTTTTTTCAGTTCCTGCTGAGGAAGTCGGCAAGTTTGTTTTTTGCTCTTGACAAGTGGGATTTCACCGTGCCTTCCGGCAGCGATGTAATCGCCACTATGTCCTTTATCGGCTTGTCTTCCATGTAGAAGAGTATGATAATGCTCCGTTCTGTTTCGTTCAGGGCTTTCAGCGCCACCGCCACGTCCATGCGGGCATCGTCGGCGCGTTCCCTGTTGTCGGGCGGTTCGTCGCGGAAAGCGGTGGCATCCTCGCTGTCGCCCAGTTCCTCTTTCCGTTTCCGTGCCCAGTCGTAGTATTCGTTGTAGGCTATCCGATAGAGCCATGTCTTGAATTTCGACAACCCCTTGAATCCCCGAATCGACAGATATGCTTTCAAAAACGTTTCCTGTGCGAGGTCGTCGCTCAAAGCGGCGTTGCCTCCGCTCATGTTCAGGAAAAAACGCCTCATTTCCGATTGATCCTCTTCAACAAGCCGCCCGAATGCATCGCGGTCGTCAAACAGCGTGCACCGGGTGACCAGTTTAAGTTCCTCAATCTTTGAAAGCATTGTCGTCGTTTGCAGCTAAGGTTTGCGTTTCTTCTTGTTTCTCCTCATTCTCTTCATTTTCTTCTTTCTTGTTGTTCTTGCGTTCCACAAGATATACCACCAGTTTGCCCAATCCTATCAGAAAAATCATGGAGCAAAGGGCAGCAACTTCCGTCTCGTTTTCAAGGAAGAAGAACAGTGACACGCCGATTCCTGCCGCCATGATGGTACAAGCCGAGCGGAGTGTCGTTGTTTTTGACATGGGTTTCGACTGTTCTTGGAACACGTATGCCGGCAGCTGATAGTGGTTTTCGATGGCTTTTTCTACCATGCTGTATTTCATGCGGCGGCGTCTGGTGGTGTGCCAGAATGCAATGGCGACAACTACACACACTACCAGGAACGGCATGATAATGGCCGACAGCGGAATCATCATGGCAAGAATGTCTTCAACGGATTCGGAATTGCCGTCGTAATGGTTCATTTCCTGACGGACAATGTCCTGAATGGTGGATGTCAGTTCTGCCTGACGGATAGAATCGGCAGCAGCGATGGCTGCACTGTCTGCTTTTTCGGCAGCTGTTCCCGGCATTGCCATCAGAAGGGCAAACGCCATTACTGCAAAAATAAGAAATCGTTTCATATCGTTTTTGTTTGTTGGTTTTTTCGGTTTTCTGTGCATTAGACGTGACGACACAGCCGAAAAGTTGCACCAAGGTAAGAAAAAAATGAGAATTTTTTTCACTGATTTATATTTCCTAAATTTGCAGTCGAATTGAAACCTTGTTTAAATGAAGTTGCGGTATGGAACAGTTTTCGTATAAAAAAATCTGGTTGATAGCTTATCCGATATTGATTAGTCTGGTGATGGAACAGCTCATTGGTTTGACCGACATAGCTTTCATGGGACGTGTGGGCGAAATCGAGTTGGGTGCTTCGGCCATTGCCGGCGTATATTTTCTGGTGATATTCATGGCGGGGCTCGGCTTCAGTGTCGGCGCGCAGATTCTGATGGCGCGGCGAAACGGAGAGGGCAACTACAGTCAGATTGGTGGCGTGTTCTATCAGGGGCTCTTTTTCCTGTTGGGACTGGCTACGCTGTTTTTCACGTTGTCGCAACTCTTTTCCGACGAAATACTGTCGTGGATGATTGCTTCCGACAAGGTGCGCGAGAAGGCGGTCGACTATATCGACTGGCGTGTCTATGGCTTCTTCTTCTCGTTTGCCTGCGCCATGTTCCGTGCCTTCTATGTCGGTACGACACAGACAAAAACACTGACACTCAACTCCGTAGTGATGGTGCTGTCGAACGTGGTGTTCAACTATATTCTCGTGTTCGGTAAGTTGGGCTTCCCTGCCTTCGGCATTGCCGGTGCGGCAATGGGCTCGTCGCTTGCCGAACTGGTGTCGCTGCTGTTCTTTATTATCTATACTCGCAGTCGCATCGACTATCGCAAATACGGATTGAATATCGTGCCGCGGGTGAATTTCCCGGAACTGAAGAAAATTCTGAATGTGGCCTTGTGGATTATGGTGCAGAACTTTATTTCGCTTTCCACATGGTTCATCTTCTTCGTATATATTGAGCACCTCGGCGAACGAGCTCTTGCTATTACCAACGTGATACGCAGTCTGTCGGGATTCCTGTTTATGATTGTCGTGGCATTTGCTTCCACTTGCAGTTCGCTGGTGAGCAACATCATCGGAGCCGGAAAAAAAGAGCTTGTCGGTGAAGTCATAAAACGTCACGTCAAGCTCTCCTTTGCCATTATTGTTCCGTTGATTGCCGTTTTCTCGCTGTTCCCTCAGCTGTTCATTGCCATCTATACCGATATTCCAGAATTGATTGAAGCGGCAGTTCCGTCACTGTGGGTGATGTGTTCGTCGTATGCGGTCATCATTCCTGCCAATGTCTATTTCAACAGCGTTTCCGGTTCGGGCAACACAAAAACGGCATTCGGCCTCGAACTGATAGCGCTGGTGGTGTATATGATATACATAACCATCACGATTCTTATTCTTCGCATCGACGTTGCCTGGGCATGGACTTCGGAATGGGTCTACGGTGCGGCAATGTTCGTGCTTTGCTACCGCTATATGAAGAGCGGCAAGTGGCAGAACCGTGTGATTTAACAATTCTGTACTTCAGTAATCAATTGTTCTACAGCCTCGTCGGTGGTTGCCCAACTGGTGCATATGCGGATGAGTGTCAGCCCTTTGCCTACCTCGGCATTCGATATTGAGAAAATAAAGTTGTCCGACAGGCGGCGGAGTATTTCGTCGGGCATCAGTACAAACTGCTGGTTGGTGGTCGACGCGTTGAGCATTTTTACGCCTTTGGCTTCCAATGCCTTCCGTATGCGCATAGCCTGTTCGTTGGCATGGCGGGCGATTTCCGTATAGAGTCCGTTTTCAAGCAGCGTGGTGAACTGCACTCCCAGCAGACGGCCTTTGGCAAGCAGTCCGGAGGTCTGTTTTATCATATAGCGGAAACAGTTGTCGATGTCGCTGTCGGTGATGACGATGGCTTCGCCGAAAAGTGCGCCTACTTTTGTTCCGCCGATGTAGAACACGTCGCTCAGGCGGGCAATGTCGGCCAAAGTCACGTCGTTGCCTTCGGCTGTCAGTCCGTAGCCCATCCGTGCGCCGTCGACAAACAGCGGCAGGTCATATTCGCGGCAGGCTTCGCTCAGCTCTTCCAGCTCGTCTTTCGTATAGAGTGTTCCCACTTCCGTAGGAAAAGATATGTAGACCATTCCCGGCTGTACGCAGTGTTCCTGGTCAGGGTCGGTGGCATGGGCGCGGCAAAGGTCACGCACCTGTTCTGCCGTGATTTTTCCGTCGGTGCCCGGCAATGTCAGCACTTTGTGTCCGGTCGATTCGATTGCTCCCGTTTCGTGCACGGCAATATGTCCGCTGTCGGCGGCAATCACACCCTGATAGGGGCGTAGCGTAGCGGCGATGACGGTTTTGTTGGCCTGTGTTCCTCCGACGAGGAAATGCACTCCGGCGGCAGGAGCATTGCAAAGTTTTCGGATGAGTTCGGCTGCATGTTCGCAGTAGGGGTCGTTGCCGTATCCGGCAGTCTGTTCCATATTCGTTTCGCAGAGCCGCTGTATGATGGCAGGATGGGCTCCTTCGGTGTAGTCACATTCAAAGTGTATCATAATAGCTTTTTTCTATGTAGAGTGATGCAAATTTAGTGTGAGCGGAAAACATGGTCAAGGGCAGTGTGAATTTTTTGATTTTTTTATACTTGATGCGTTGTGCTTTGTGGGTAATCTATTACTTTTGACGGAAAAATACAAACCTCGATGAATGGAATAGCCAAAATTGTGTTGTGTTCCTGTCTGTTGGGCGCATCACAACATATAGTTGCGCAGAATGATTACTTTGTAAAAGGCGTGCTTGTGGATTCTTTGCTGAATGAGAGTGAACCCTATGCCACGGTCCGCATATTTCCGGCCGGAAACAGTGAAAAACCTCTGAAAGTGGGTGTGACCGACAATGACGGAAAATTTAAGGAAGCCCTTCCGAAACCGGGCGAATACCGGCTTACCATCAGCTCGCTGGGAAAACAGACGGTGGACCGTCGTTTTTCTGTTTCGGCTGCTGTAAGGACGGCCGACCTCGACACGCTCTACACGGCTGAATCATCAGTCGTGCTGAAAGGGCTGGATGTCGTTGCACTGAAACCGTTGGTAAAGGCGGAGATTGACAAAATCAGCTATAGCGTGAAGGACGACCCCGACGCGCAGACCAATACGGCATTGGAAATGCTTCGGAAAGTGCCGATGGTGACAGTCGACGGCGAGGATAATATTCAGCTTAACGGTTCCAGCAGCTTTAAGGTATATGTCAACGGCAAGCCGAACACGCTGATGAGCAACAACCCGAAGGAAGTGCTCCGCAGCTTGCCGGCAAGTTCCATAAAGTCGATAGAAGTCATTACCGACCCCGGTGCAAAATACGATGCCGAGGGAGTGGGTGGTATTCTGAATATCGTCACGACCGACATGAAAATGCAGGGCTACAATGTTTCGTTGGGTACGGGTGTGACTAACAGGGATGTGAATGCCTATGGCTACGGAACGGTGCAGTATGGAAAATTCACGATGTCCGTCAACTATTCCTATAACCATCAGATGCCTACGGATTCCTATTCTACCAGTTTGCGTGAGAACTTTACGAGTGACGATTCCCGCTACCTTTCTACGTTGGGTACTAACGACACTAAGGGTAATTTCCAGTTTGCCAACATTCAGGGAAGCTATGAAATGGATACGTTGAATCTGCTGACGTTTTCACTAAATCTGTTTGACGGGAAATATAACACCGACGGATCGACGTTGACGAAAATGGAGGATGTGCAGCGAAATCCGATTTACAGCTACAATATGCTGACCGACACTCGTATGGAATTCGGAAATGTCGGTGTGGATGTCGACTATCAGCACTCGTTCAAGCGTAAGGGTGAATACCTCACCGTTTCCTATAAGTTCAACAATTCTCCGAACAACTCGGAAACATTGAGCGACTATTCCGATTTGACGGATGTGCCGTTTACGTTGACCGACCAGTATTTCGACAAGCGAGCGCACACGATGGAACATACCGGACAGGTGGACTATGTGAACCCAATCACCGATATGCACTATGTGGATGCCGGCTTGAAGTATATTTTCCGACAGAATGCCAGCGACTCGAAATATTACGACATTTTGGATGATGGGACAAGAACGGAAAATCAAGCCATGTCGTCCGACTACGACCAGCGACAGAGCATTGCCGCCGTCTATGCTGACTATCAGTTGAAATGGAAAAAATTGGGTTTTAAGGCCGGAGTCCGTTACGAACACACGTTTACCGACGTAGCCTATGCGCTTACTCCCGAACGGAATTTTGATGCCGGTTTCGACGATGTGGTGCCGTCGGCCAATCTTGCCTATATGATTACTCCGGCTTCCAACCTGAAGCTGAACTACAATATGCGTATCAACCGCCCGGGCATCTGGTATCTGAACCCGTTCCGCGACACGAGCAATCCGAATGTGGTGAGCTATGGTAATCCGGATTTGGAATCCGAAAAGTCGCACAATGTCAGCCTGACTTACGGCAGCTTCTCAGCCAAATTCAATATCAACGCCACGTTGAGCTATATGTTTGTCAACAATGGCATTGAAGGCTATTCGTTTATGAACGGCGACATTATGGAATCAACTTTCCGTAATGTGGGAAAGACAAAGAAGGCACGGCTTTCGCTATGGGCGAACTGGAATCCGAGCGTGAAAACCCGTCTGTCGGTCAATGCTTCTTCTTCGTATGCCGATTTCCGCAGTGTGGAACTGAATGCCGAGAACAGCGGTTTTGATGCCAACGGTTTTGTCAATTTCCAGCAGACGCTGCCATGGGATTTGAATCTGAGCGTGTTTGGTGGCGGCGGCAGCCCGCGCGTGATGTTGCAGGGAAAATCCGGAAGCTACTATTACTACGGTGCAAGCCTGTCGAAAGGTTTCCTGAAAGAAAAGCGTTTGAACGTGTCGCTGCATGCTTCCAACTTTTTCAGCGACAAGATGAGCTATAAGAATGAGACAATTACGGATACGTTCCGCAATATTACTACGGTCGACTATTCTACGATGCGCTACGGAATCAGCATCAGTTGGCGTTTCGGCGATTTGAAGGCACAGGTGAAACAGACTGCGCGCAGCATCACTAACGACGATGTGAAAGCCGGCGGCGACCAGCAGCAAGGCGGCGCTCCCCAGAGAGGAAAATAGTTTTACGGACAGAAAAGAGGGTGACCCAAAAGCCATTCAGAATGGCAGAAGGGTCACTTTC
>ERZ791822.1338-NODE-1338-length-11426-cov-8.040190_pt1 | contig 11426 bp, 5 predicted proteins | sample MGYA00510299_ERZ791822 | MGnify/ENA primary metagenome ERZ791822 (study PRJEB30046, sample SAMN00791945) | human gut metagenome | study: EMG produced TPA metagenomics assembly of the A metagenome-wide association study of gut microbiota in type 2...
ACCGCAACCGTTCAGTATTGGTACGCGTACCTCTAGGATGGGCAGCTAAAACAGATATGTGCATGACTGCCAATCCACTGGAAACGGAAAGCCATTATGATACCACACAAAAACAAACGGTGGAAATGCGATCACCGGACGGATCGGCCGATCTCTACCAACTGATAGCAGGACTAGCTGTAGCCTGCCGCCATGGTTTTGAAATAGAAAATGCACTAGACATTGCAGAAAAAACTTACGTAAACGTCAATATTCATCAGAAAGAAAATGCAGACAAACTGAAGGCATTGACCCAGCTTCCCGATAGCTGTACGGCTTCCGCAGCCTGTTTGCAGCAACAGCGCGAAATATTCCAAAAACATAATGTGTTCAGCCCTACTATGATTGATGGAATCATCAGCAAATTAACTGGCTATAACGATCTGACTTTACGTAACGACTTGAAAGATAATCCGGAAGGAATGTTAGCGTTGGTCAATAAATATTTCCATTGCGGATGATTTGACTAAAACAGCGGGAGGAGGGTATATCAATATTTATTGATTTGACCTTCTTCCGTTTTCTACATTCACGCCATGATAAATAAAAAAGATCAATGTATTTCTACACTGGTCTTTTCTTTTGAGCGGAAAACGAGACTCGAACTCGCGACCCTAACCTTGGCAAGGTTATGCTCTACCAACTGAGCTATTTCCGCATTCTGTAATTAGCACAAGCGATTTTTCGATTGCGAGTGCAAAGGTAATGCTTTTTCCGAAACTACCAAAACATTATAATACTTTTTTCATCAAAAGCTATTATATTGTCTTTTTCAACCCCATTTTGAAGCAATTACACAAGCTTCTTTTCCTCCAAAAACAAGATTCAGGGAAAGTAGAAAAAAACTTCAGCATATTTAAGGAAAAACATCTCGATATTTTTTTATTTTTTGTACAAAAGCCAGCAACCTTTGTACGATTTTTTTTGAAAGATAACGACAGCTATCCCAACCGTCAGGCATCTTCAATAAAAAACGTCCGCACAAGCCTGTTCGAAGGTGTACGGACGCTATGACTTACAATCAGAAGTAACTTATAATCAACACATTCTGTCGCGATAATCTTCATAACGGAAGGTTTTATACACCTCCAGTTCTCCATCAGTGTGGAGCAAAGCAACAGAAGGATGATGAATTCCATTAAACATGTTTGTCTTCACCATCGTATAATGAATCATATCTTCGAATATGATGCGTTCGCCTATCTGCAATTCATGATCGAACTTCCAACTGCCCATATAGTCACCACTCAAGCAGCTGTTTCCGCCCAAACGATAAACATGGTCCTCACGAGCAGCAGTCTTCACAGCATCAGGCGGAAGGGTTTCGGCATTGCGCACCTTAGGCTGATAAGGCATTTCCAGACAGTCGGGCATGTGACAGGTAAAGCTCACGTCAAGAATAGCCGTACGTATACCTCTGCTCTCTACCACATCGACAACCGATGCTACCAGCGGTCCGGTCTGCCAGGTAAAGGCTGATCCCGGTTCCAGAATAATCTGAAGATTCGGATAGCGTTCACGCAAACCTTTCAACAGTCCGATAAGGTGTTCCACATCGTAGTCTTTACGTGTCATCAGGTGTCCCCCACCCAAATTCAGCCATTTCAATTGAGGGAACCAGCGAGAGAACTTTTCTTCAATGTGTTTCAGTGTACGTTCCAGCTCATACGAACTCGACTCACAATGACAATGACAATGAAAGCCTTCAATTCCTTCGGGCAAACGGTCGGGAAGCAAATCGGCAGTCACACCGAAACGGGTTCCGGGAGCACAAGGATTATAAAGTTCTACTTCCACTTCCGAATACTCTGGATTCACACGAATACCACAAGATACATGTTCCGGATAAGCCTTTGCCTGCGGATAAAAACGCTCGAACTGCGACAGCGAATTGAACGTAATATGACTGCTATACTTCAGAAAAGCAGGAAAATTGGTCTCTGTATAAGCAGGAGAATACGTATGAGCCTTGCTGCCAAACTCTTCGAAAGCCAGTCTGGCTTCGTATTCAGAACTTGCTGTTGTGTAATGAATATATTCACGGAATATCGGAAACGATTTCCACATGGCAAAAGCCTTGAAAGCAAGAATAATTTCCACACCGGCACGTTCTGCCACACTTTTTATCAGACTCAGGTTCTTTCTGAGCAAATCTTCTTCCATAACATAACAGGGAGAAGGAACTTTTGTTACATCCAACATATATTTATCAATCTTTATTCTATTATTTTAAACCGTGCAAACTTCAGCAGCAACTGCTTTTCTCCCGCATTACGGAAGCGTACCGTTGCCTTACAGTTATCTCCACTTCCTTCAACTTTAATAATCTCGCCTATACCGAAACGTTCGTGTTCTATCTGCTTTCCGGCACAAACTCCATTTACAGCAGGAGAAGAAGCAGAAGTTCCGACAGAAGTTTCCGCCGCAGGGATTCTACGCAGTACACGTGGAGCAGCCGGCTTGACGAAGCGACGAGGTTCTTCGGGAATTTCACCTCCATCAAACATCGACGGCGAATTACCAGATATATACCGCGGAGTGTCCGAATCCATTTCACGGCGAAAACGCTTCGCCCCCTCTTCTACCTTTCGGGAAACGATATCCTCCTGAGGCAGGTTCAAATATCTGGCATCTATATCTTTTAAGAAACGACTGGGATTACTGAATTCCACCTTACCGTATTTAAAACGAGTCTTGGCAAACGACAGAAAACAGTGTTCTTCCGCACGGGTAATAGCTACATAAAACAACCGGCGTTCTTCCTCAAGCTGCTTGTATGAATCGCCAGCCATCGGACTAGGAAACAAATTTTCCTCCAAGCCTACAACAAAAACATTCTTAAACTCCAGTCCCTTTGCCGAATGAATGGTCATCAATGTCACCTTGGGTGCATCATCAGCCCCTTCACTGTCCTGATCAGTAAGCAACGACACTTCCGACAAATAATCAGTAAGCAGGATATGCGTATTGCCTTCTTCTTCCCGACCGGCACAGAAATCGTGCATACCGTTTATCAATTCTTCAATGTTTTCCTGCCGGCTCAAATTCTCAGGCGAACGGTCCTGATAAATATCATTGATGATACCCGACTGACGGACAATGTCTTTTCCCAACTCGTAGGCTCCGGTATGCGAAACCGCTTCTACAAATCCGGCAATCAAATCACGGAATGCCTGCAATTTGGTGTGAGTGCCTTTCGTCAAAGATACTCCATAAGTCAGCGGTTCGTTCAACACCTTCCACAAGCTTACTCTATGCACATTGGCTGCATCAATAATCTTATTTAATGTAGTATTGCCTATCCCCCTTGCCGGATAATTGATAACACGCTTGAAAGCCTCCTCATCATTCGGATTGACAGCCAAGCGGAAATAAGCTATCACATCTTTTATTTCCTTACGCTGATAGAAAGACAAGCCTCCGTAAATACGGTAAGGAACTCCCCTCTTGCGTAATGCCTCTTCGAAGATACGGCTTTGGGCATTCGTACGATACAATACAGCAAATTCATCGTATGAATATCCTTTTTTGGTCCGGAGCTGGGCTATCTTGTTTGCAACAATCTCCCCTTCTTCCACATCGCTGTAAGCATTGAATACCGTAATAGGTTCTCCCTTATCGTTTTCAGAGAAAACTTCCTTACGTATCTGCTCCCTGTTTTTCTCTATAAGACTGTTTGCCGCCTTGACAATGGTCTGCGTAGAACGATAATTCTGTTCCAGCTTAAACAAGCGGGCATCCTTATATAAACTTGTAAACTTCAGAATATTGTCGATGTTCGCTCCGCGGAAAGAGTAAATACTCTGCGCATCATCACCTACAACACAGACATGGCGATATTTTTCTGTAAGTTGCAGTACAATGCAATGTTGTGCATAGTTAGTATCCTGATACTCATCTACCAAAACATAGCGGAAGCGAGAAGCATACTTGTCACACAGTTCCGGATGTGTCTGAAACAATATATAGGTGTAAACTAGCAAGTCGTCAAAATCCATGGCATCACTCTGCCGGCAACGCTCCCAGTATCTCCGGTAAATATCGCGCACAGCCGGTATTTTAGCAGCCTGGTCATTTTCATAAAGTTCACGACTGGCAGCATAGGCATCGGGAAGCATCAGATGATTTTTGGCATTACTGATACGCGACTGTACCACTCCCGGCTTATACACTTTATCGTCCAGCTGCATTTCTTTGATAATGGCCTTGATCAGACTTTTCGAATCGGCGGCATCATAAATAGTAAAATTTGCAGAAAAACCAATGGCAGCCGCTTCCGCACGCAAAATACGTGAAAAGATAGAATGGAAAGTCCCCATCCATAAGTATCGCGCACGTTCCGCTCCTACCCGACGCGCAATACGTTCCTTCATCTCACGTGCAGCCTTATTGGTAAAAGTCAGAGCAAGAATAGACCACGGCTCATAACCGTTATCCAGCAGATAAGCTATCTTATAAGTCAACACACGGGTTTTTCCCGATCCGGCTCCTGCAATAACAAGAGAAGGACCATCATTGTATAACACCGCAGCACGCTGACTTTCATTCAGTTCATTCAAGTAATCTGTCATACAGGTTAAAATATTTCAGGCACAAAGATAGCACAAATCCAGCAGTGTTCTAATACATTTCCAAGCTACGCCTAAACAATTTTTCCAAACTCGAATATTTATTATAAAATCCCCAAAGCTTACTGCTACAGTAAAAACACGAAAAGAGGAAGTTCCCCGGCATTTTATCCGGTAGAACCTCCTTCTCTCTCTACAGTCTCGATTATATAATATACCTTACTGAAAACCGAAAACCATCTTCTAAATTAAAGGTTTGGATTTTTAGCCGAATCAGTATCTGGATAAGGCATATATACCATCTTATCATTCCATGAGCCGCTTACTTCTACACCTTCTTTCACCTTTACTCCCGGCACTATTTCAATTTCAGGATTGCCCTGACGTTCTTCAAACGTTTTCTGTAGAAGTTTCATACGGAACTGGTCTGCCCGGCGAGTTACCATAGCAACCCAATAACCAGCAACTTCCCATCCATGTCCCTCTAAAGCAGCCTCAGCAAGCTGTGAAGCATTCATTGCATCAATATTTACTCCATTTATAACTTGCCATTTTCCATCATCTTCATACGTTTTTTCCTTTGTTCCATAGGTATCACCTACCATTCCACGCTTACGCACGTCTTTCAGACATTGTTTTGCCAATGACAAATCGCTTTCTCCCGCACGGGCAGCAGCTTCTGCGTACCACAGTTTCACTTCTGCATAGCGTATCAGACGATGACGATGCCCATTACACATATTCTGACTTGCAGGCAACGTATAATCATACGGAGCATCAATATTAGTCTTTGTCGACGGTTCCCAGTTTACAGAAAAGACGCTGAACATCGGATGACATTCCGGAATCACCCAACCGTCTTCTGATTTGTCATACCAGTTATGCAGTTCATACCCGTTTCCATCTTTATTGGGTTTCAGAATCTGTGGGTCATAAGTGGCATCCTTGCGAGGACCTTCCGGAAATTTCTGCCAGAAACGGATTTCTCTCCATGCATCTCCCCATCCACCAAGTGATTCAAACTGATCACATGAAGTAAGTTGGGAATCTTGCACCCAGTCTACATTTGGAGAATAATTAATTCCAAGAATGGTTTCCTTATTATAGTTATTACTCATGGCATATACATCGTAAAAATTCTCATCCATACGAATATCATATATTCCATTACGTTCACCTTCTATCACCTTCTTGGCTTCATCGGCTGCTTTTTTATAATAAGCAGTTCCTTTCTCTAAAGGCCATCCGGCCATAGCCATATACACAGCAGCACGCGTAGCCTCTACTGCTTGTTTGGTTACATATACATTTACACCATTCAAAAAAGCCGGTGCATTCTTATAACTTGCGGGTAGTCCTTCACATTCATCCGAAGTAAGGTCGGCTACAATTTGCTCGTACACCTGTTCTACACTGCTAGGTTTCATAGTGAAATCATCGTTTTCATTGGTCAGTGTCAATGGAATATCTCCGAAAAGGCGTACCAACGTAAAATAAGCATAAGCACGCCAGAACTTAGCCTGACCTATAGCCTGATTCAGCGATGCAGCATCAGTAGGAGTTTTCGAAGCGTTCTGTATAATAAAATTAGCAGCTTTTATAATTGCATAATGGTCGGACCAGCAATCTTTTACTCCTTTATTAGAGTTCACTGGAGCAAAACGGTCAATTTCTGCAGCGGCCTGCTTGTTACTTCCCGGATTGGTCGTAATATCATCTCCCTGCCACTGAGGATACTGAGGATTGGTACGAGTTTGTGAATAATTTACTTTACTGTACAACGAATATACACTCATATCCAGTTCTTCCTGTGTACTGAAATAACCTTCTGGAGTAAGTTTTCCCTGAGGATTTTCCTGAAGCAAGTCCGAACAGGAAACAGTTATCAATGAAGCTGCCATGATACAGCCCAGAAATATCTTTGTTTTCATATCATATCAATTTGATTAAAGGTTAAAAGTTCATGCGCACACCGAAGGTAAAAGTACGAGGAGTAGGATAAGCTCCCATATCAATACCTGCATCCACATCCACATTATCATTAGAGAAAGTTGTTCCAACCGGATCCATACCCTTATAACCGGTAATAGTAAAGAGATTCTGGCAGCTTAGTGTCAAACGGATATCGGCAAACTTTGTTACTTTTTTCGACAGATTATACGATAAACTGATATTTTCCAGTCTTACATAGCTAGCATCTTCAATCCACTTGGTAGATACAGCCTGATAATTATTTCCAGCCACCTTCAGCCCCGGATATATAGCCGACTGTCCCACCTTATCAAAATTATCAGTATAAGCCTCACGTAATGTAATAAAACGAGAATCGCCTACCATTGAAGCCATTGTAAAACGTGCCAGATTCAATCTGTCAGCTCCGAAGGCTCCGTTGAAGAATAAGTTAAGATCCCAATTTTTGTAAGTCAATGTATTATTCCATCCTACAGTAAAGTCAGGAGTTGCCTTTCCGATAACCCGACGATCGGATCCATCAATTGTTCCGCTATTATCCATATCCTGATAAGTATCCTTACCAGATTCATCAAGCCCTGTCCAGATATAATCATAGAAAGATCCGATTGCATATCCCGGCTTAATGATACTAGCCTCATCCACCATACCTGAAGCCGGCTTTGAGCCGAAGAAATAATCGTTTTCACCTCCAGCAAGTTTTTCTACACGATTCTTCAGATAAGTTCCGTTTACAGTTGTCGACCAGGTAAAATTCTTATGCTGAATCAAATGTGCAGTCAGTGATATATCTACACCTCGGTTACTGATTTCTCCATCATTCACCCAATAACTTGCACCACCTTTATAATTAGGCATTGTCTTTTTAAGCAAAGCATCGGTAGTGCGCTTATCAAAGTAATCGACACTCATTGACAAACGGTGATTGAACATTGAAAAATCCAGACCAACATCAAACTGGCGAGTCTTTTCCCATGTAAGTTCAGGAGTTGCAATATCATTAGCCCAATAACCGACATAGTCACTGCTTGTTCCAAAATTATATTTAGTCTGCGTCATCAGTCCTAAAGTAGAATACGGATCAATAGCCTGATTACCCACGATACCAAAACTAGCACGCAGTTTCAAGTCTTGTACAGCCTTGACATTCTTCATGAACTTTTCATTACTGATAGTCCAGGCAGCAGCTACAGAAGGAAAGAATCCCCATTTATTTTTAGAGAAGCGAGAAGAACCGTCAGCACGGAAAGTACCTGTCAGCTGATAACGGTCGTTATAATTATACATCACACGCGCTACTCCGGAAACCAGTGCCCAGTTCTGTATACCATTACTTACATCGCGGCTTTGAGCCATACTTGCATCCCACCAACCGACAGATTCCGTCAAAAGATTTTTTCCGGAAATATTCATCAGACGTTCCTCATACTTCGTTACTTCGTATACGGCAGTAGATGTCAGCGAGTGCTTATTCCACTTACCCATGTAAGTAAAGTTATTAGAACTCTGCAACATCATACGGTAGGTATCACTATTTCCCATGCTGTTCGACGGATTCACCCGTTTAGAAGAAAAACTGTATGATTTGGCATCGTAATAGTCAACACCGTTAGTTGTCGTAAAAGTCAGTCCTTTTGCAAGATTAAAACGCAAATCTACGTGTCCGGTAAACACATCAGTCATAGTTTCTCCACCTTGCAAACGCAAAATACCTACAGGATTGCTGGCTATGGAGTTAATAGGATCCTTCGCATAATTATTACCATCCATCATCTGCATAGTAGGAGAATAGTTCATGGCAATCCAGATCGGATTATCTTTTCCAGTAGCAAAAGATCCTCCTTTACGTATATTATGCGAAGCATTGACATCTGCCGTCACATGCAGCCATGGAGTAACTTGTGACGTAACATTAGCTTTAGCCTGATAGCGTTCATTCTTCGACTCTATTACAACTCCAGTCTGTCCCATATAGTTGCCGGACAAATAGAACTGAGTCTTATCATTACCTGACGATACCGCTACTTTATAATTCTGAGTAATACCTGTACGGAAAATTTCATCCTGCCAGTCTATTCCTGGATTCGTACCATTCAAATAAGCAGACATCTCATCTTGCGTTTTCTTTCCAGCATCGACCAAAGCCTGAGCATATTCACGTGAATTAAGCAAATCATAGCGTTTATATACATTTGCAACTCCAAACGAGGCATCCAAAGTTACTTGAGTAGCTCCAGCCAACCCTGTCTTAGTCGTAACCAATACAACACCGTTTGAACCACGAGAACCATAGATAGCTGTAGAAGAAGCATCTTTTAAGACTTGCATAGACTGTATATCCTCTGGATTAATGCCATCCAAACCACTTTCCCGTACAATACCATCCACTACATACAAAGGATCATTACTTTTATTAATAGAACCAGAACCGCGCACACGAATCTTTACGCTACCGCCTGGCACACCACTGTTTTCCACTTGTACACCAGAAACACGTCCTTGCAAAGCATCCGAAACCTGCGTTATAGGCTGATCCTTAAAGCTTTTATTATCAAGTACAGCAACCGCTCCTGCTACATCAGCCTTACGAACAGCTCCATAACCAATAACAACAACTTCATCCAAAGTTTCAGTATCTTCTTTCAGGACTATCTTTGCACCATTTTGATTTTTAGCCGAAACCTCCTGTGATACATAGCCTATATAAGAAAAAACTAAAACAGCATTCGGAGATGATAAGCTTAAAGAAAAGTTTCCTTCAAAATCCGTTATAGCACCATTTTCAGTACCTTTTTCTACTACATTTACTCCAATCAACGGATCACCATTTACATCGACAACAGTACCAGTAAATTCTGTAACTTACTGAGATGCAGAAACTTCAGTAACATTCGCAGCCATTGCTTCTGCTGCAGAACTAATTGCGACAAACAAACTAAGGGCAATGGGGACAGAGTGTAAAAGTCTCCTTGTCCAAGGAGAGTTCACCTCCCGACAAAATTGATTCTTTTTCATAAAAAAATTAAGGTTAACTATCAAAGTATTATTATCACCCGGATGCAATAATTAAATACAATAATTGACTTTAATAGGGTTAGTTAAAGTTTATTTTTGTTTTCCGCAAAGAAAGAATTTAATTTTAAAATTAGCAAGAATATCAGTAAAATATTTTCATTTTTAACCAATAAATAATGATAACATTTAGAAATATCCCGATAGTTTTATAATTCTTTTTCAAACAAGATCTTAACCTGCCTTCAAAATACTTTCAGAAGACCAAATAAAACACACAAGTAAAATAATTAATTGCATTTTATTATTGAAATATAAAGACTCGCTTGTCTCTCGAAACAAAAAAATCAGCCGAATTCTTTTCTATCGAATCCGGCTGATCTCTCATATAAAAAGCAATAATTAATTTTTAAAGCTATGAATCGGCGCAGGAATACGTCCCTTACGATTTACAAAAGCCTCACAGCTAAAACGGTTGACAGGCATCACAGGAGCATATCCCAGCAATCCACCAAACTCAACAGTATCACCAACCTCTTTACCCACTACAGGAATAATACGCACGGCGGTGGTTTTCTGGTTAATCATACCAATAGCTGTTTCATCGGCAATAATACCCGAAATAGTTGCAGCAGATGTAGTTCCTGGGATAGCAATCATATCCAAACCTACTGAACAAACACAAGTCATCGCCTCCAGTTTTTCCAAAGTTAAAGCACCGGCTTCTACCGCATTTATCATACCCTGATCTTCACTGACAGGAATAAATGCTCCACTTAGTCCTCCAACATACGATGAAGCCATTACTCCACCTTTCTTTACCTGATCGTTCAACAAAGCAAGAGCAGCTGTGGTTCCAGGTGCTCCCGGATGTTCCAAACCAATCTCCTGTAATATTTCGGCTACACTATCACCAATAGCCGGAGTTGGAGCAAGTGACAAATCAATGATACCGAAAGGAACGCCCAAACGGCGTAGATTTTCTCCAACAACTTGATTAATCATTTTCATGAGTGTTCTCCTTTCATTTCTGTGGCAAAATTACTACTAATTTATCATGAATACAAATTTTGCCACGTTTTTCTACAAAATTTACATTCTTATCTCAAATTTGCAGGGAGTAACAATGTATTACTTCTAGTTATACTATCTGAATATTTCTTATTTCCAAGATTCATATATTTGAGAGAATTTTGCACCGAACAAATAACTAAAGATTATGAGCAAAATTCAACTGAACAAAAATCAAAAGGAAGTACTTTTCATCGTAGCTTTATTTCTTGTACCATTTCTTGATCCGGGCTTTGCCCTTTTACTAGGTTTAATTTTATCGTTGACTATCGGCCACCCGTTTTTGGCAATCAATAGCCGGATCACCCATATACTTCTCCAAATTTCCGTTGTAGGACTAGGTTTCGGCATGAACGTGGAACAAGCCATCGAGGCCGGAAAAACAGGAATCCTGTTCACTATATTTTCCATTGTCGTTACCATCGGTTTGGGATTGTTCTTTACCAGCAAACTAAGAGTCAACCGGGACACCGGATTCCTCGTTTCCGGGGGAACCGCCATCTGTGGGGGAAGTGCCATTGCCGCCTTGGCTCCTGTCATTAAAGCCAAAGACAAGGACATCACCGTGGCCATGGGAACCATTTTCATGCTTAACGCCGTGGCACTATTTATCTTCCCACTGATCGGGCGTTGGTTGGAGATGGACGATCATCAATTCGGATACTGGTGTGCTATTGCCATCCATGACACGAGTTCCGTGGTCGGTGCGGCCAAAACATACAGCAACGAGGCTTTGGCTATCGCCACCACGACCAAACTGATTCG
>ERZ791822.1350-NODE-1350-length-11343-cov-2.110028_pt1 | contig 11343 bp, 8 predicted proteins | sample MGYA00510299_ERZ791822 | MGnify/ENA primary metagenome ERZ791822 (study PRJEB30046, sample SAMN00791945) | human gut metagenome | study: EMG produced TPA metagenomics assembly of the A metagenome-wide association study of gut microbiota in type 2...
TCATCTTGCTGGGCATGGCGCTGCAGCCCCGGTTCTTCTGTCAGTTCCTCTGCCCTATGGGAGCGGTGTTCGCCCTGCTGCCGGTGCTGCCCTTTGCGCGGCTGCACCGGCAGAGCGAGGGCTGCATTCCGGGCTGCAATGCCTGCAAGCAGCAGTGCCCGGTGTGCCTGAAGCTGGAGGAAAGCAGCCTGCGCAGCGGGGAGTGCATTGCCTGTGAAGCCTGCGTGGGCACCTGTCCCAAGCAGAACATCCACCGGTGGGATACGGCTCTGTGCAAGAGCCTGTGGTTGCCGGTGCTGGGTAAGGCGCTGCTCTTCTTCCTGCTGGGCTGCTGGCTGGGTTTCTGCCGGTTTATCTGAATCAAAAAAGGAGGCTGCCGCACGGTATTTGTGCAGCAGCCTCCTTTTTGGCTGGGATGATTTGTCATTTTTACAGGGAAGGCTTCTGCTCCAACAGGTCTGTCATGCTGTGCAGGCTGATGCCAAGGGTGGAAAGGTTATGCAGCATGGCGCTGGTAGCCGGGGGCAGGATGCCCAGCGCCCCCAGAAGGATGAGAGCTGAGTTGAAGCTGAGCACAAAGCGGTAATTGCCGCCCACCCGCTTTTGCAGAGCGTTGGCAATGGCTTTTAAGGTCACCAGCTCTTCCAGACTGTCCGCACGAATGGTCACATCAGCGATCTCCCGGGCGATGGCAGCGCCGGAATGGATGGCGATACCGATATCTGCCGCCGACAAGGCAGGAGAATCATTGATACCGTCGCCGATCATCACCACCGTATGTCCCTCGGCCCTGGCATTGCGCACAAAGTCGGCTTTATCCTCCGGCAGCAGATTACCATACGCTTTATCGACACCCAAACGCTCAGCGAATTGATTCACGATCTCTTGCTTATCCCCGGACAACAAGCAAATATCTTTAACATCCAGATCCTTTAACCGACGAATCGCATCCACGGCATCCTTCTTCAAGGTATCCGAAAGGAGAAGATGCCCCGCATATTTCCCATCGATCGCACAAACCACCACGGTAGAAACACTATCGGATAATTCCTTCGGGACAGGAATATCACGTTCGGCCAATAAACGAATGTTACCGACAAGCACCTGCCGACCGTTCACGATAGCCTCGACACCATGCCCTGCCAATTCCCGCATGTCAGTGATTTCCATCGGCACGCTATCTTGTTTTTCCGCATAGCGAACTACAGCCTGCGCTACCGGATGGGTACTTTTCCGCTCTACTGATAACAAAATACTCAAAAGATCAGAAACCGGGATCTCCGTGCTTTCCACCGTTGTGACCTCAAAACGCCCGGTAGTCAATGTACCGGTCTTATCGAACGCTACCGTATTTACCCGTGTGATCGCATCTAAATAATTACCGCCCTTAAATAATATCCCGGCACGAGAAGCGGCGCCTATACCACCGAAATACCCGAGCGGAACACTTATAACCAAGGCACAAGGACAAGAAATAACCAAGAAAACCAATCCCCTATATAACCAATCCGAGAAAACATACAGGAAAGAAGGCGTCACCATCCCTACCAAAGCAGGAACCGACACGATTAGAAACGACAGAAGAATCACGATTGGGGTATAAATCCGTGCGAAACGCCGAATAAACAATTCCGCCGGCGCTTTCCGCTCCGAGGCATCTTTCACCAAAGCCAAAATACGGGCCAAGGCACTTTGCTCGTACGGCCGATTCACTTGTATACGTACCGCCTGCCCCTGCACGATCATTCCGGCAAGCACCTCCTCACCCTCACGGATAGAACGAGGCATACTTTCCCCGGTTAATGCCGAGGTATCGAACTGTGCCTCGGCTTCCAATAAAACGCCATCCAAAGGCACACGTCCGCCGGGCTTCACCTCGATCCGCTCGCCTACTTTCACATCCTTCGGAGATACATTCATATATGTACCCGTCCGCCATACATCCGTTCGTTCCGGCCGGACATCTAATAAGTCACTGATATTCTTCGAGGCTTTATTCACGGCTAGAAGTTGCAACCTCTCTCCTACCGTATAGAAAAGCATCACGGCTACGGCCTCGGGATACTCCCCAATACAAAACGCCCCGATCGAGGCGATCGCCATTAACGAGAACTCACTAAAAAAGTCTTTCCGCAAAGCCGCTTCCCAAGCTTCTCGCATAACAGGAAGTCCTACCGGCAAAAAAGCGACCAGAAACCAAATGGCCTCTATCCAAGACTCAGCAAACCAACTTATCCCCGAGTACTTCCCGATAAGTCCTATCACCAACAAAACGAAAGAAACCGTCGGCATCCATAAACCGGAACTTCCGTGCGAATGGCAATGTTCGCATCCACATGTTGTACTCATAATCTTATCTATTTTAATTATTTACTTCTTGATTACGGTACAAAGGTAAGAGAAGGGAGTTGCAACTTGATTGCAAATTATCAGGGTTTCTGAAAACGTCGCTTATTACACAATGGGCAAACACCCTTTACCGTATAATTAATGGTATCCATTATATATCCTTCCGGCAATTGAGCGACCGGGATCTTGATATTATTTAAACAAGAGGTTTTACGGCATACCTCGCAGAAAAAATGAATATGCCTATCACCCACTGGGCATGTCTCCGAACGGCTCTGGCATATCTCATATTTTATAGAGCCACTACCATCTTCGAAAGAATGGATCGCATGATGTTCCAATAACAAGGCCAATGAACGGGAAATGGTCGATTTATCCAACGTCTCCAACTCCGCCTCCAATTCGAACAGGGAAGCCGGGCTGGTTCGTTCTGATAATTTTTGCAAGACAAGGATCCGTGCGGCAGTAGGCCGTACTCCTTTTCCTACCAACATATCTTCACATTGCTTCGTGGACATGAGTTACCTTTCTTATTTGATTACAATACAAAAATACGAACAATTTCCCAATATTCACAGTTCAAAAAAACACGTACATGTTTTTCAGAATTCACGTACGTGTTTCCGAAAAAAGACGTACGTGTTTTTTCCCCTCATATACTTATATTCTTTTATTTTGCCAAGAGGCTTTCTTTAAATAGATTACGCTAGCGACGAGCAATCCACTATAGTAAATAGCCTCTGTCAAGAAGCATACGGCTACCGGCAAACGCAAACGCATCCCCGCGACATATACAAAAAGCACATACAGAATCAATACCACCGCTTCCATAAAAAGCGCAGAACGTGTATTTCCCGTACCCGACACCCCGTTGAACGCCACATTAGCAACCGATCCGATCAATAAAGAACCGACAATCACGTAGACGGATGGAACCGAGGCCGCCACTAATGAAGCGTCATTCGTATAAACAGACACGACCCATCCCGGCATCAAACTGACAATAGCGGCAAACACGACCATAATGCCCAACGATAACTTACAGATCTTCCAGATAGTCGGTATAACTTGATTGATCGCTCCCGCCCCGATACTATTACTCACGAACGTGTTTGTCGTGGTCGCCAAGGAATTAACGGGAATCAACATCACGACGTAAATACTACGTACGATATTCGCCACCGCCAACTCCCGTTGCCCCAAATGCTCCACAGCGATAAAGAACATAAACCAAGTAGCGATAGACAAGAAATATTGCAGCATCGTGAACACGGAAATATCCAGCACCCGTTTCAACAAGCCAAAATCGAAAGAACGAATCTGATTAAGCGCATATTTACGTATATCTACGGTAAGTCTCGTGTAAACCACGAAAAAGAGAATCGATACCGCCTCGGCTATGACGGAAGCGATAGCCGCCCCTTGAATACCCATCTTTGGAAATCCGGCATGTCCGAAAATCAAAAGATAATCCAGTAAGACATTCGTCATTGCCATCAAGACAGCGTTCAATGTCAACACCTTTGTACGGGTAATACCAATAAAAAGAGCTCGGAACATCACGTTCACGAAAGAGAAGAAGAAGCCAAACACACGCCAATCCAAAAATTCCTCCGTGGCATTCAAGATAGCGTCCGAAGAAATCAATACACGCATCACGTCTCCCGCGAAAAAACGAGAAAACAAGAACAATATAGCAGCCAGCGACAATAGGAAGAAAACGCCTTGTATCATGACAGGCCCTATCTGGTCATAACGTCCCTCTCCGTTTCTACGGCCAATCACGATTTGAGATCCCGTACTAAAACCGAAGGCGATCGTAAAAGCGCAGATATAATAAAGTCCTCCCATAGCGGAAGCCCCCAACTCGACTTCACCAACCCTACCTAGAAAAGCCGTATCAGTCACGTTTATCACGTTTTGCGCCAACAAGCTCAAAAAGATCGGGTAGCTAACATTCCATATATTCCTGTTCGTGTACATAACTCGCTTATTACTTAAATTTATGAAGATAAAAAAAGTCCGCCGCATCCCGACGAGCTTTTCTTATGATTAGAGATCTCTACAAAGTCTAGTGTCTACTATATCAACTTATTTGTCGCCGTATCGGGAAATACCACGGAAGGCTTGAATGTTTTCGCCTCCTCGAAATCCATCATGGCATACGACATAACGATAATAATATCTCCGGGTTGAGCCTTACGGGCAGCCGCTCCGTTCAAGCAAACTACTCCCGAGCCACGTTCGCCCTTGATAATATACGTCTCAAAACGTTCTCCGTTATTATTATTCACGATCGAGACCTTCTCGTTCGCGATCAAATTAGCGGCGTCCAACAAATCCTCGTCGATAGTGATGCTACCGATATAGTTTAAGTTAGCTTCCGTTACCGTTACCCGGTGAATTTTTGACTTTACTACCTCTATAAACATGTATGACTTATAATTAGTATTTGATATTGTCGATCAAACGTACCTCTCCGCAATATACCGTGATGCAACCTACCGGATAATCGGTATCCGACCAGTTCTTGATAGACTCTAACGTATTGCCATCTACGATCTCGTAGTACTCAACTTCCATGACAGGATCGCTATTAATCGTATTGACAACATAGTCAATCACCTCTTGTACGCTTTTTTCGGGCACAAAGGTAGTACTTTCTTTTAACGTACGAGCAATTAACGGAGCTTTTTGACGTTGTTCCGGTGTCAAACGGGTATTCCGGCTACTCAAGGCCAAGCCATCGCCCTCACGAACGATCGGGCAAGCATTGATCGTTACAGGGATATTCAATTGTCTCACCATCGCCCGGATCACAGCGATCTGCTGGAAATCCTTTTCCCCGAAATAAGCGTTATCCGGCTCTACGATATAGAACAACTTACTTACTACCTGCGCTACACCGTTAAAATGCCCCGGACGCTTAGCGCCTTCCATTACCTCAGATACCGTTCCCAAATCAAACGTACGGGTATCTGGCTCCGGATACATCTCTTCTACAGAGGGAGCGAATACATAGTCACAACCGGCAGATTCTAATAACGCACAATCAGCCTCCAACGTACGGGGATACGTTTCCAAGTCGTGTTTGTCATTAAATTGGGTTGGATTTACAAAAACACTGACTACACATACATCATTGTTTTTCACGCAATGTTGTACCAAGCTAAGATGTCCATTATGCAGTGCTCCCATGGTAGGAACAAAGCCAATTTTCTTATTATCCTGCTTTGCCTCAGCAAGATAAGCCTTCAAATCTTTAATACTATTTACTATTTTCATCAGATAGATGCTTAATTGACGGTGCAAAGCAACTAAATAATTACCGTAAATAAAAGATTTTTCGTATCTTTGTAGCGTCTTTATAAAACTAGTTTACAGAATGGATGCAAAAAAAATCTTGTTTATAGCCCAAGAAATCACTCCCTACCTTCCCGAATCCGAGATCGCGACAATATGTAGAAATTTGCCGCAAGGAATTCAGGAGCGTGGTCGCGAAATCAGGACATTCATGCCAAAATTCGGAAATATCAACGAGCGCCGCAATCAGTTGCACGAGGTTATCCGTCTGTCTGGTATGAATCTTATTATTGACGACACGGACCATCCTCTGATCATTAAGGTAGCATCCATTCAATCGGCCCGGATGCAGGTTTACTTTATTGACAACGAGGATTTCTTCCAACGGAAATCCACGGTCAGCGATGAGAATGGAAATGAGTATGAAGATAATGACGATCGTTCGATCTTCTATGTACGCGGAGTATTGGAAACCGTAAAAAAATTGCGTTGGATTCCTGATGTAATCCATTGCCATGGCTGGATGTCAGCGTTAACGGCTCTTTACATCAAGAGAATGTATGCCGATGACCCGTGCCTGCGTAACGCGAAAATCGTTTATTCGATCTACAACGATGACTTCAAGAACCCGCTAAACAAAGATTTCGCGACAAAACTGAAGGCGGACGGAGCCAAAGAAGCTGACTTGAAGTTAATCAAGGCAGATACAAGTTTTGTGGGCCTAACCAAATTAGCGATTGATTTCGCTGATGGTGTAATCCAAGGTAGCGAGACGATCAATCAAGAAGTCCTTGATTATATCTCTGCCAAGAAAGATACTCCTTTCCTTCCCTATCAGTCACCGGAAACTTATATGGACGAGTTCAATAAGTTCTACGACGTGGTATTGGATTCTAACACGAAATAATAAATGTAGTAATGAAAATCAAGCTTTTAATACTTGGACTTGGCCTTGGTGCTAGCATTTTGGCCGGGTGTAATGATGATTTTAGTTCGATAGGAACAAGTATTCAGCCAGGCGACGATACAATTGCGGTATATATGGACCCGTTCCAGATACAAGCCACTACGGTGCAATTAGATTCTATTTACGCAAGGTCTACTAGCGCCCAGTTGGGTGAACTCTACGATCCGCTGTATGGTAACCTTGTATCGGATTATATGTGCCAATTCTATTGTCCGAGTGATTTTCAATTTGCGCATACACCTTATGAGGGAAAAATTGATTCGGTGGAATTCAATATATATTATAATGGTTCCAATAAAAACGGTGTATGGGTAGGAGACTCCTTGGCGCCTATGCGTGCGGAGATCTTTAAAATTACAAGTCCGTTACAAAAGAATTTTTATACAAATATTGACCCTAAGCAATATTGCAATATGCAAGAGTCAATGGGTGCTCAAGCTTATACAGCTTATAACACAAGTATATCCGACTCCCTTAGAAACTCTGATGGTTACAGCCCTCATGTAAGCATTAAAATGCCTACTGAGTTCGGACAAAAATTTTATGATGAAACGATTAATAATCCGGGTACATTCAAGAATCAAGAAACTTTCAATGAGTTTTTCCCGGGGCTTTATGTAACAACTACCTTCGGTAGTGGTAATATATTGTCCGTGGCTAGCTCTGTCCTTAAGATATATTATAATTATGCGGTTAAAAGCACAGCAGGAAAAGACTCTTTAATAACCACGTGGGAAGCTTTCTCCGTCACTAAAGAGGTCATTCAGCTAAGTCGTTTCAAAAATACGGATATGAGTCAATTGCTACAACCGAACGACAGCTATGCATTCTTTAAGACTCCTGCCGGCGTTTGTACACGCATTGTTCTTCCGACAAAGGAAATCACTCCGATCATGAAAGAGCGTATCGTGAATAATTTACCACTCGAGTTAAAAGCGATGCCGCAAGAAGATTGGCAATATGCATTGGCTCCTCCTCCTTATCTATTAATATTGCCAGAGGATTCGGTAAAAAGTTTCTTTGAGGGTAGTCAGATTGACAATAATGTAACCTCGTTTCTATCCAATGCTTACGATGCGACTACTCGTACGTACTCATTCCCGAATCTTGCCAATTTATTAAAATATCAGATGGAGAATAATCCGGACAAAGATTTGAGTTTACTTCTTATCCCTGTTCAACGGACAACGACCACAGGTAACAGTTACGGTCAAAGTACAGTTGTTACAACAGCCATCACGAATTATCTAGCTCCCTCAGGTGTAAAGATACGAAAGGATGAAGAGGTGATGAAAATTGGTATTACATCATGTAAATATGTCAGATAGCAAAGAATCTATATAATAAAAAAAGCGAGATGAAAAACATCTCGCTTTTTTTATATCCGTATCTCTAAGGCAAAAAATAACGGGTCCCTAAAAGGACCCGTCACTCTCCAAAAATAGTCTAGTCAAATCAATTAACGACTTATTTCTTCGCCGCCTTCTTTTTTAATTTATCTAATTCTTTCTGTAGACTCTCGATTTCCTCTCCTTGATTCTTAATCGTAGAAAGCAATGAATTCAATTCCTCATTCTCTATGTTTTCCGGGAATTCCGCATTCACACGAACAATGAAATCGGAAAGAACATTCATATAGTTATTAAATGCATCATACGGATTATCGTAAGGGCTAAAGCCACCTTGTCCCATATGCTTTGTACTCATATAATAGAAATGGTCACTGCTCTGCAGATAGTACCAGTCCTGACGGATACGACGAGTCTGAGACAAACGAACACGCTCACCGATCTCGTTAATCTTACGGAACGCTTCCTGCTGCAATACATTTCCTAACCAAGAACTACAATCTCTCTCCTCATCTACCCAAGAGATCGGATAAGGAACGGAGATAGAGTCTACCGGCTTGATCAATGTAAATACTTCCGATGGAGTAGAGAAGCTAATCCCCTTATCCGCAGCAAAACGAGGCAAAGCCTTGAAGAACTCAAAAATACCGGTTGAAGCTGGATGCAAAGATCCCAGCACCTCATAATTCATAAACAAATTAATGATTTGCTCTGAATCCGGAGTAGCAGCGATCCATGACATATACTTATCGGCTGTCAAAGGATACTCATTCCAACTATAATCACTGAAACGGTTCGATAAATCCTCGCTGAAACGGTCATTCTTCAATAATAAACTCAACTTCGGAGCTACGCAAGAAGAATACATATAGTTCGGACTCTTCCAACCTAAGATATGCTTAGCACCCTCCGTCAACATCCCCTTATAGCCCATCTCAGAAACCATAGCGGAAATATCATCCGAGTAAATCAACTCCGTATTACGGAACACTTTCGGTTTAACCCCGAATAAAGTCTTGATCTTATCTTCTTGTTTCTTTACTTGATGCTTGAACTCCTCCGGATCTCCCAAGGAAGAAAGAGAATGAGCATAAGTCTCAGACAAGAATTCCACATTCCCCGTAGCCGCCAATTCCTTAAAGCTATCGATCACTTCCGGAGTATAAATCTCCATCTGCTCCAACGCTACGCCGGAAATAGAGAACGCTACCTTAAACTTACCACCACTGGTCTTAATCATCTCCAAAATAGTCCGGTTAGCCGGCAAGTAACATTGTTCAGCTATACGATGGATAATCTCCTCATTCTGGAAATCATCGTAATAGTAATGGTCGTTACCTATATCGAAGAAGCGATATCTTTTTAAACGGAACGGCTGATGTATTTGAAAATAAAAGCAGATCGTTTTCATAATATTGTTTGTTTTATTTTTGTCTTGTCGTTAATTTATTTGTTACCTATCACATTGTCGTAAATACGACGAACCTTTTGTCCGGCATATTCCCATTTGATATTATCCACCTCTTTCTTACCTTCCACTTTCAAGAACTCATGCATGGCAGGATAAGTAATAATAGAATACATGGCATCCGCTAACGCCTCAATATCCCAATAATCCACCTTAATCGCATAATCCAAGATCTCGGCGCAACCGGATTGTTTAGAAATGATAGAGGGTACACCACATTGCATGGCTTCCAACGGAGAGATACCAAAAGGCTCAGAAACCGAAGGCATCACATATACGTCACTGGCTTTCAACACCTCATAGACCTGCTTGCCCTTCATAAATCCGGTAAAGTGGAAACGATCTGAAATATTACGTGCTGCGGCCAAACGAATCATTTGATCCATCATATCACCACTACCAGCCATCACGAAACGTGCATAAGGAGCCTTAGCCAAAACCTTTGCGGCAGCCTCAACGAAATATTCCGGCCCTTTCTGCATCGTGATACGACCTAAGAATGTAATAACCTTATCCTTTACACCCTTTTTATCTGGGATCGCTAAAATCTCAGGACTTAAAGGCTCTACGGCGTTATGTACGGTCGTTACCTTAGCGGGATCTTGATGATATTTCTCGATCACCGTCTGACGAGTCAAATTACTCACCGTTATGATATGATCTGCATTGTCCATACCATTCTTCTCAATCGCATAGACATCCGGATTCACATTACCACGGCTACGATCATAATCCGTAGCATGAACATGGATTACCAAAGGCTTACCACTCACATTTTTAGCGTGAATACCCGCCGGATAAGTCAACCAGTCGTGCGCATGGATGATATCATACTCTTCCGTACGAGCGATTACTCCCGCAACGATCGAATAGTTATTGATCTCTTCCAGAAGATTATCCGGATAACGTCCGGAAAACTCAAGGCACCCTAAATCAGTCACATGACGATAACTGAAATCCGCATAAATATGATCCCTGTACTTATAATACTGGTCAGCGTTCATTCCCGCTTTGGAAACCCGTTGCTGCACATATTCACGGTCAACATCCTTCCAAACAATCGGAACTTGGTTGACACCCACTATCTTTAGAAAGCTCTGGTCTTCATCGCCCCAGGGCTTCGGTATACAAAAAGTAATATCCATATCGGGCTGCATTGCCATGCCTCGTGTCAAACCGAAACTGGCCGTTCCTAAACCGCCCAAGATATGAGGAGGAAATTCCCATCCAAACATTAATGCTTTCATAATGGTACTTAGTTTTATTCGGCGTTATACTTCTTCAACAAATCCACAACACGGAGGATAGCCGCAACATTCATCGCAAAAGAGACAGCTCCACGTCCGGTAAACGGTGGGTTACCATCAAACAATTCCGGGATCGTCCCGATACAGTGTAATGACATCTCCTCCTCCAAGCTTATCAACATACGTTCAGCAAAAGCAACGCCACTCTTTCCGAATACACGCAAATAAGCTTCCAAATAGGCGCCTAACAACCACGGCCAAGCAGTACCTTGGTGATAAGCCAAATCTCGTTCATATTGCGGCCCCACATAATACGGGCGATATCCTTCGCTCTTCGGACTCAAGGAACGCAAGCCCTTCGGGGTAAGCAACTCTTTCGTCACGATATCCACTACGGCACGTTTCTGCATCCTCGTCAATGGGGAATAAGGCAATGCCACAGCGAAAATCATATTAGGCCGTACGCTCCAATCTACCGTAGAACCATTCACGGAATCGAACAAATAATTATACCCGTTCACAAAGGTTTCCGGGAACGATTTATCCATCGACTTGATAATCGGATCAATACCCTCGACAGGTACTCCCCCCATCAATTCTGTATAGAAACAAAGAGCATTATACCAAAGAGCGTTAAATTCCACTATATAACCGGAACGA
>ERZ791822.1360-NODE-1360-length-11280-cov-13.052739_pt1 | contig 11280 bp, 8 predicted proteins | sample MGYA00510299_ERZ791822 | MGnify/ENA primary metagenome ERZ791822 (study PRJEB30046, sample SAMN00791945) | human gut metagenome | study: EMG produced TPA metagenomics assembly of the A metagenome-wide association study of gut microbiota in type 2...
GCCCAGGTCGCCGTGGTCGCCGTCGATGACATCGCAGGCGGCGACGTCTTCGACTTCGCCATCGACCTCTTCTCCGCGTGGGGCGTGGGGCAGGCCCGCAACGACAACGGGCTGGGCATCCTGTTGGTCAAAGACCGTCGCGAGATCCGTTTCGTCACGGGCGGCGGGCTGGAGGGCGTGCTGCCCGATGCGATCTGCAAGCGCATCCAGCTCAAATACATGCTTCCGGCATTCCGCCAGGGCGATTACAGCCTCGGCATGGTGCAGGGGGTCGAAGCCGTGTCGCAGCTGCTCGAAGGGAGCGAACTGGATCTGGGCGGCACCGATACGGCCGGCGACGAGCTGCCTGCCTGGGCGGTTTTCCTGATCGTCACCGGGTTCGTCGTGGTGCCGATGGGCGTGATCCTGCTGGGTTACTACGCCCGCAAGCGTTGCCCGAAATGCCATAAACTGACACTCCGGCAGCAGTCGAGCGACATCCTGAAGGTGACGCCCAACTACCGGCTGGTCGAATATACCTACGTCTGCTCGAATTGCGGCGCCGTGGTCAAACGGCAGGCCAAAAACCTGCGCGACGACAATTTCGGCGGTGGCGCGGGCGGCGGTATGATTATCGGGGGACGTGGTTTCGGCGGTTTCGGCGGCGGGTCGCGAGGCGGTGGTTTCGGCGGCGGTTCGTTCGGTGGCGGCGGTGCCGGCTCGCGCTGGTAAAGGCCGCAGGGCGTGCAGGGCGGCTTTGCCGGTTGCGGGCGGCTGTTTGCCGGACAAAGGCTGGCTTTGCGGGCGGACGGGATGCCTTTCCGGTTCGGAGGGGATAAGATTGGAACGAATTTAAAACACGATATTATGAAGAAATGGATTTGGATTGGAGTCGTCGCCGTCGTGGTGATCTTCTTCTACGCAACGTACAACGGATTTGTAAATAAGGAGGAGGGGCTGAAGACCGCGTGGTCGAACGTCGAAACGCAGTACCAGCGCCGTGCCGACCTGATTCCCAACCTGGTGAACACGGTCAAGGGCTATGCCGCACACGAGTCGCAGACTTTCGAGGCCGTGACCGAGGCCCGTGCTAAAGCCACCTCGATCAACCTTTCGGCCGACGACCTCACGCCCGGGAAACTCGCCGAGTTCCAGCAGGCGCAGGCGCAGGTGCGCTCGGCGCTGGGGCGCCTGATTGCCGTGTCGGAGAGTTATCCCGACCTGAAGGCCAACCAGAATTTCCTCGAACTGCAAGCGCAGCTCGAAGGCACCGAGAACCGTATTTCAGTGGCCCGCAAGGAGTTCAACGAAGTGGCCAAGACCTACAACGTCGCCGTGCGCCGCTTCCCGGCCAACCTGGTGGCCAAGTTGTTCGGGTTCGGGCAGAAGCCTTACTTCGAGGCTGCCGAAGGCACCGAAACCGCACCCCGGGTGCAGTTTTAGCCCGGCTCCGGGTAGAAAGCAAAGGGACGGGACGCGCCAGCGTATCCCGTTCCTTTTATGTTGCCGGCGCCTGCCTACTTACGGCTCCCGAGAATCCGGAGCAGGTAGAGGAACAGGTTGATGAAGTCCAGGTAGAGGGTCAGCGATCCCAGCAGTGCGATTTTCTGCGTCGATTCGTCCACGACTTCGGCGTTCATCACCATCTTCTTGATCTTCTGCGTGTCATAGGCCGTGAGGGCGACGAACACCAGCACGCCGATGTAGGTTATCACCCACATCATCGTTTCGCTGCGCAGGAAAAGGTTCACCACCGTTGCGATGATGATGCCGATAAGCGCCATGTAACCCATGTTCCCGATGCCCGAGAGGTCGCGCTTGGTGAAATACCCGAACAACGCCATGGCGCCGAACGTGCCGGCCGTTACGAAGAAGGTCGATGCGATGGACGATGCGGTGTAGAGCAGGAAGATCGAAGCCAGCGTCGCGCCGTTGAGGATCGAGTAGGCAATGAACATCAGCGTCGCCGTGAGGAACGACATGCGGAAGATGAACGACGAGAGGATGATGACCAGCGCCAGTTCGGCGATGATCAGGCCGAAGAATGCGACTTTGCTGCCGAAGATGGCATTGAGCAGCGTCGGCGAGTCGGAGACCGTCAGGGCCGTTGCGCCCGTGATGAAGAGGGCCATCGTCATCCATAGGTAGACGTTGCGGAACAGGGTGATGTTCTCGGACTTGTCGGCCCTGCGCACGTCGGCTGTCTTGCTGTAATTGGTGCTTGTTTCCATAAAGTTTTCCTGTGTATACCTGAAATTACGTTTCGTTGCGGTTTTTCCGCTGTCGGCGCAAAGGTAACGATTAAATCGGAGTTTTCGGGCAAAGCCGCGTAAATTTCACGGCCGGCCGCCGGGGATGCGGTGCGGCTACATCCCTTTTTTTATGCCGGCCCGGATCAGGAGGATATTTACGGGCAGCGCCACGAGGAACCCGCATGCCATGGCGATCTGCATCGTGAACCAGAATACGAACGAGGTGCGGGGCATTGCCTCACCGCCGTTGAGCGCGAAGATCGCCACGGCCATCCAGCCGTACATGCCGGCCTGCCATGCCGTGAGCGAGAGTATGTCGGCTTTGGCGGCACGGCGTATCGCTTCGCAGCGCGGGAGCGTGCGTTCCATGCCCCGGATCGCGGCGTACTGGAACCCGATGCCGAATGCCAGGGCCAGGAGGTAATCCACGACCCATGTCCCTGCCAGTATGCTTCCGCCGATGGCTACGGGGACGAAGAAGAGGAACCATTCGCCGACGATATCGGCCAGTGTACACCCCGCCCCGCAGTGGAGCGTCGACAAGACGACCGACTGCCACCGCGGCCGCCCCTTCATCCCCGGCATATTCCCCATCCCGTCCATGCCTTCCATAGTCCCGGACATGTTCGGCTCGTTTGTCATCCCCGGCATGTCCGCCCTGTCAGCCATCCCCGGCATATCCACCCTGTTTGTCATTCCCGGTATGTCCGCCTTGTCTGCCGTATCCGTTTTGCCCGCCGTCCCCTTCATCCCGGGCATATCTTCCGCACCGTCCGCTTCTGTCGTGGTTCCGTTCTCCATCTGCATCCCGGTCATCGCCGGTTCCGGCATGTTCATGGCTGGTTCCGGCTCCGAGACCTTCCATGGATCCGTCCCCGCTACGGACAGGTCTTTCCGTCGGCCCGTGCCGGGCTTTCTATTCTCCGTTTCCTGCCCGGCGCTGCCGACCTTCCGTTCGTTTCCGTTTTCCCCGATGCCGCCGCCTTTTGCCGGCTCGCTGATTTTCACTAAGCCTTTCTGCTTTCCGGTGCCGTCGTTTTGCACGGGCATGTGCCGTGCGGCGCGTCCGAAGGCGAAATAGGCCCATAGCCCGAAAAAACTGGCCCAGAGGGCGGTGAGTACCCATACGCTTTCCATAATGCGCATCGGTTGCCGGCGCGTACGCAGGTCGGCAGCGACGATGAGCGCCGAGCCGATGCCGCCCGCTACGAACAGGACTGCCAAATAATAGAATTGCTGCATGACGAGGTGTTTTTTCCCGTCATGCAGCAATTTATATACCGTGCTTTACGTACCGGCTTGCCTCTTCGGGTGCGGTGCCGTCATTCCATCGTCACGCACATGTTTGCGAAATCGATCCGTATCCGACGTACATCGACGATGTTGTTCATCTGCCCGTCATAACCGGGCACCTCCGCCGTATGCATGTCCTCCGTGTCGAAAACGACCCGCACCTCCGGCAGGATCACCTCCCGCGATCCTATCTTCGCGCAAATGCCGCCGAGTGCATGGTAACGGTATTCCGCTGCCCCGGCCGCGGTTATTTCCGACCCCCTGCGGACAGAACCCAGTTTCGGGAGCGACGATGCGTGTTCCGCATAGAACTTGCCCGATAAGCGGGGTTTGGCGTTCATCCCCGTGTCCCAGTGCATCATCGCCGGAATCCCGTTCAGTTCCAGCCACAGGTAGGGGATGTTGTCTTTCAGCATGAAGTTGGCAATCCCGGTTTGCGGTTGCTTCCCGGTGTCGAACGTGATGGTTCCGTGCTCTACATCCACGGTCAGGGCCGATAGTTTCCTCAGCGTCGAAATCCCCAGCATCGCCCGGATCCGTGTGATGCCCGAATCGGCGGTCGCTTCCCGATTCCGTGCCGCCAGACCGTCGGGGAAGACACAGCAAATCTCGTTTTTGAGGGTGATGGATCCGATTTGCAGGGAGTTGAGAATTCCCAGTTTCATGTATGATGCCGGGGCCATCCACAGCGAATCCTGAAATATACGGACACCCAGTTCGTCGGCCAGGCTCTGGTCTATCGAAGTGTATTCGGCCCCGATATCCAGCAGGGTCTTCACGCTTTTGCCGCAATAGCCCGCGTCCAGGTAGAATAGACCCTCCTCCAGTTTCATGCCGACCGTGCCGGGGGGAACCCTCCCGCGAGCGGTCGATCACCTCCGTCCGGGGCAGCTGGGCTATCTTCCGGCATTGCTCCAGCCCCGAGGCAATCCCCTTCCGGGTCTGGTCGTCGAGGTAGGGGGAGTCGTAGGCCAGCATATAGGTGAATACAGAATCCATTTTCGCATAGGCGCGCACAGAGGCAAAATTCTTGGCAGCCAGCATCCTGTACATGACGGCTTGTCCCCCGAGCTGTCCGCCGTATTTGGCCAGCAGCTCTTCGATGGCGGACACCCCTTCGGCCGGCCTGTTGAAATATGCTCCCAGGAATGCGCCGGAAATCAGGCGGATAACCTCGGACAGGTCGTCGTGGCGGGTGTCGTAAAGGGATTTGGCATCGAACCATTTTTCCTGGTTGATGTATTGGAAAATTTGCTGGTCATACTCCTCCTGGGCATAAGTATGGACGGAAGCGCCCAGAATCGGGAAAATGAGCAGCCCGAAAATTTTTCGTAACATGGTTGACCTTGTTTTAGTTGCAATTTACTGTGTAGTACCGATTTTCGTTATGAAAATCCGCAATCGTCCGTCAAAAACCCGAATCCGGTTTGAGCCGGGAGTCGCCGCACGACCGGTTTGTTGCACAGGCCGGAATCCGGCCTGCTATGATCCGGGTATTCCGGAAGGATGTTTTTTTTTTATTTTCAGACGCGGGATGAGCAGGGATGCAATGTGTTTTGGGTTTGTAATTGTGAAATAATTTAAATCGAATATACGGATAAATAATTTATTTTACAATTATTCAGTCGATTAAATACTATTTTATTTTTTTAACTGTATCCTGCAATTGCCGTCTGCCTTTCCCTGCCGGCCTTTGGCAACCGGACAAACGCCCCCTCCCGGCCGACTGGTCGGGAGGGGGCGTTTCAGGATGCTGCTTTTCGGGTTGCTGTGTTCCCCGTCACGCGATCCGGGTTGTATCCCGCGATGCTGTGTCCTGCTGTGCACGTTTGGGGATGTTGTGTGCCGCGGTGCTGTGTACGTTCCGGGATATTGTGTTTCGGGTCATGCGATCCGGGTCGTGTGTCCCGTGATGCTGCCCCGGGAGCTTTACAGGCGGTTCTTCTCGTCGGCCGAACCTGCTTCGACCGCCTTGCGTTTGAAGGTTTTGCCCGACTTGAAGTTGTAGGTCACCCCGATCGTGAAGCTGCGGTCGTTCCACTGCTGTTTGACGTCGACCATGCGCACGAACCCGTCGCCGCGGGCACCGATGTGCTGCGGGCGCTCGATCAGGTTGCGCACCGAGAACGAGGCGGTGAACTTGTCGCCGAAACGCTTCTTGATCCCTGCGTTCAGGAAATGGAGCGGTTTTACCCAGCAGTTGCCGAAGTCCATGCGGCTCTGGAACCGGTACGACAGGTCGATGTAGAATTTCGCGGGCAGCGAGAAGGTCGTCGAGCTGTTTACGAAATAGAAGTTGTAATGTTTTTCGGCGCTGTGCTCGTCGATGCGCTGCCCCTGCCGGATGTAGGTGAGGTTGAGATTCATCGTCCACCATTTGGTGAACTGGAACGGTGCGTTGGCCGTGAGGTAATAGTTTTTCGTCGTGTCGAAGTTGGTCCACGCCAGGCACAGGCGCGCCGGGTCGTCCGCGTCGGGGCGTATCGTCTGCTGTATCTCGTCGCGCTGGATCGTCATGCCGCCCGTGAGGGTGTACTTGTGCTTGAGCACCAGCGTCAGGCTGATGTCCTGCTTGTAAGCCGGGTCGAGTTCGGGGTTTCCCGTCTGGTAGGTGTAGTCCGAGATCTGGAACCGCTGCGGGTTGAGGCTCCAGAAGCGCGGGCGCTCGATCGTGCGGGCATACTGGGCGATGAGCGAGTAGGCCCCGTCTTTGGTCAGGGCATAGGAGACGTTCGCGTTGGGGAAGAGGCTGAAGTAGTTCTGCGAGATGTCGCCGCCCTTGCCCCGGGTGTGGGTATATTCGCCCCTCAGCCCTGCCACGAGGCTCCAGCGCCCGAGGTTGGCCGAGGCGATGCCGTAAGCCGCCGCGATGTTCTCCGTATAGTTGATCGTGAAGCTCTGGTTGTCGTTGCGCACCCACGCGCCGTCCTTCACGTATTCGTAGAGCGCGTCGTTGTGCATGTCGTTGTAGGTGAACTTGGCGCCTGCGCGCAGCGACCAGCGGGGCGAGAATTTCTTGTCGAGGGCCAGCGTGGCGGTCGTGATGTCGTAGAGGCTCGACGAGTTGTCGCGGTAGGTCGAGTCGACGGCCGTGGTGGGGGAGGTGATGCGGCTGAAATTGTCGTTGCCGGCCTCCGTTTCGCGGCGCGTGTAGTCGGCCAGCAGCTTGAGCGTCGACCCGAGCGTGTCGAGCTTGTAGATGTAGTTGAACGTCGCCGAATAGTTGTTGCGGATGTTGCGCGTGTCGTAACGGCTTTGCGTACGGGTCACGACGCCCGCGTCCGTGAAGTCGGTGTAGGAGTCGTTCGGGCCCTTTTCGTTGTTGCGCCAGTATTCGAACTCTGCGCCGATGCTGTGCTTGGGGCTTATTTCGAATACCGAGCCGATGCTGCCGCCGAAGTTGCGGTCGCGTTCGGCGATTTCCGAATGGGACGTGAGGTTCGTGTCGCCCGTGGTGTAGTCGGTGTGTTCGTCCGAGACGGCCGTGTCCTTTCCCAGGTCGGCCCACGCCGAGGCATAGAGGTCGAGGCGCCCCGTGTGGATGTTGATGTTGCCGCTCGGCGTATAGAAGTGGTGGCGCCCGTTCTGTGTGGTGCGCATCGACAGCGACCCGTCCAACCCGTTCTCGCGGCGTTTGCGGAGCGTGATCCTGATGATGCCGCCCGATGAATCGGCGTCGTAGTCGGCGCCCGTCGTCGGTACGACCTCGATCTTCTGGATCTCCTCGGCGCGCAGCGAGCGCAGGTAGGTGAGCAGCTGCTCGGGCTCCATGCGCAGTTCGCGGTCGTTGACATAGACCTTCGAGCCCGACTTGCCGTTTATCGAGATCTTCTCGTCGTCGATCCAAACGCCCGGTGCGCGTTCCAGCAGCTCGATGCCGTCCTTGCCGATCGCCGCCGGTGCGTTGGCCACGTCGACCACGAAGCGGTCGGCCTCGCGGCGGATGAGCTGCGCCTTGACCACCACGCCTTCGATCCGGGTCGTCGAGCTTTTCATCACGATCTCGCCCAGGTCGTTGTTCTCCTCGACCCGCACCTGCCGCACGACGGGGTCGAACCCGAGGTATTGTACCGACAGGGTATACTCGCCCGAAGGCACTTTCAGCACGAAGCGGCCCGTGTCGTCGGTGGCCATGCCCGCCACCTGGTCGCTGCCTTTCAGCAGCACGACCGTGGCGTACTCCACGGCCTGTCCCTGTTCGTCCACCACGCGGCCCTCGGCCGGATAGATGCGGGCTGCGAATGCGTTTGCGGCGGCCAGCGCCAGTATTACGATGAGGAAGATAAGTTTTTTCATACTATTCTGTCGTTGTTTGTAATCTGCACTGCATTTTAGTTGACGGGGCAAAGATATGTAAAAATATTTATACTTTGCAATGCATAGTACTAAATTTTACGAAAAAATTATCCTTTTCCGGGGGAGGGGTGACCGTTCATGCATGAAAAAACGCGGACTCCCCTCTGTCGGTAGATGGGTACGACCAAGCACCCGAAGCCAAACAGGTAGAGCCCGCGCGTGACGCGGGAATACTACTGTTTTCTTGGCTTCGTTAAAATTGGTCGTTTTATCTACCCAAAAACAATAGCTTTCGCTAATATGTATGGCACAAAGTTATAAAAAAGGCAGGAAATTCAAAACGGAATCTCCCGCTTTGCTGCCTATTACCTGCGGCGACCGGCCGGCTGCCGCGTCCCGCACCCCCGTCAGCATTCCGCCTTTGTATAGTTGTCGGCGTACGCTTTCTGCGTCGCGGAAAGCGGGGGAGGGCTGTCCCCGATAAAATAGGTGTCGTCGAAATTTTGTTGAAAAATCGTGCGCCGCGAGGCTGGAATCCCGCGAATAATTCCTAAATTTGCAGATTGAATTATTATGGCTCATTGTCCCCCGATGTGATTCCGAACGCTCCGCCATGCCGTTTCCGACGCGATCCGGCAGCAGGGCAGGCACGGCGGGGCGGGAATGCCCGGCAAAAAATGCTGAAACTATGATAAGCGCGGTTTATTATATCTTCCTGGTGCTGCTGTGCACCTTCTTCATGATCCTGTCGGCCCTGGCGCTGGTCGTGTGCTATCCCTTCGACAAGGGCCGCCGCGTGGTGCACGAGCTGTCACGCATCCTGGTGCGCACCTTCTTCGCCATTCCGCCCCGCTGGCGGCAGCGTGTGGAGGGGCTCGAACATGTCGACCGGAAGAAAAGCTACGTCATCGTGCTGAACCACAATACGGTGATCGACATCCCGACGCTCTATTACATCCCGCTCAATTTCCGCTGGGTCTCCAAGCGCGAGGTCTTCAAGACGCCTTTCTTCGGGCAGTATCTCATCCTCCACGGCGACATCTGCATCAACCGCGGCCGCGCCTCCGAGGCGCTGGAGCAGATGGTGCGCGACGGCAAGCTGTGGATCTCGCGCGGCGCTTCGGTCGCCGTCTTCCCCGAGGGTACGCGTTCGAAAGACGGCGAGATACACCGCTTCAAGGCGGGCGCCTTCACGCTGGCCCGGGAGGCGGGCGTGGAGATACTCCCCGTGGTGCTGGACGGCACCAAGACGCTTATCCGCAAGAACGCGATGTTCAACTGGGGCAACCGCATCACCATCCGCGTGCTGCCCCCCGTACCGGCCGCGAAGGTCGTCTCGACCGAGACGCACGTGCTGATGGAGGAGGTGCACGACGCCATGAGCGCGGCCCTTGCCCAGATCCGAAACCGAAAATAGACTATGGCAGATTTACTCAATACCAATCCTAACGACAGCTACGGCGACGACGCCATCGTTACGCTTTCGCCGCGGGAGCATATCCGTCTGCGCCCCGGCATGTATATCGGCAAGCTGGGCGACGGCACGCAGGCCGACGACGGCATTTACGTCCTCATCAAGGAGGTCGTGGACAATTCGGTCGACGAATTCATCATGGGGGCCGGCCGCCAGATCGACATTTCGATCGAGGACAAGGTGGTGTCGGTGCGCGACTACGGCCGCGGCATCCCCCTCAAATCGCTCGCGGCGGCCGTCAGCGAGATGAACACCGGCGGTAAGTACGGCGGCTCGGCCTTCAAGAAGACCGTCGGCCTGAACGGCGTCGGCGTCAAGGCCGTCAACATGCTTTCCGGCGAGTTCACGGCCCGTTCGGTACGCGACGGCGAGGCCCGCACGGTGACCTTCGCCAAGGGGCTCGAGGTGAGCGACAAGTGGGAGAGCGGCGTGCGCGAGAAAAACGGCACCTTCATCTCGTTCCGCGTCGACGAGGAGGTCTTCGGCGAGTATGCCTACAACCTCGAATACGTCGAGCAGATGGTGCGCAACTATACGTACCTGAACCTGGGGCTGACGTTCAATTTCAACGGCAACAGCTACGTTTCGAAAAACGGCCTGCTGGATCTGCTCAACGAAAACATGACCGAGGAGCCGCTCTATGCGCCGATCCACCTTTCGGGCGACGACATCGAGGTAGCCATCGCCCACGGCACGGGCTACGGCGAGAGCTATTTCTCGTTCGTCAACGGCCAGTACACCTCGCAGGGCGGTACGCACCAGGCGGCTTTCCGCGAGGCCATCGCCAAGACCGTCAAGGAGTTCTACCACAAGGACTACGACCCGTCGGACATCCGCACGTCGATCATCGCCGCCATTTCGGTCAAGGTCACCGACCCGGTCTTCGAATCGCAGACCAAGATCAAGCTCGGATCGAAGGAGATCGAGCCGGGCGTGTCGATGCGCAATTTCGTCATCGATTTCCTGGGCAAGCACCTCGACGATTACCTGCACAAGCATTCCGAGACGGCGCAGGTGCTCCAGCGGAAGATCGTCGAGAACGAAAAGGAGCGCAAAGCCATCTCAGGCATCCAGAAGAAGGCGCGCGAGACGGCCAAGAAGGTTTCGCTCAACAACAAGAAACTGCGCGACTGCAAGATACACCGCACCGACAAGCACGAGCTGGCCGAACAGTCGATGATCTTCATCACCGAGGGCAACTCGGCCTCGGGTTCGATCACCAAGAGCCGCGACGTGCGCACGCAGGCCGTCTTTTCGCTGCGCGGCAAGCCGCTCAACTGCTACGGGCTGACCAAAAAGGTGGTCTACGAGAACGAGGAGTTCAACCTGCTTCAGGCTGCGCTCAATATCGAGGAGGATATGGACAACCTGCGCTACAACAAGGTGATTATCGCCACCGATGCCGATGTCGACGGCATGCACATCCGCCTTTTGATGATGACCTTCTTCCTGCAGTTCTTCCCCGACGTGATCCGCCAGGGGCACCTGTTCGTGCTGCAAACCCCCCTGTTCCGCGTGCGTAACAAGAAGGAGACGTTTTACTGCTACTCCGAGGAGGAGCGGCAAAAAGCCGTCGGACGCTGCGGCGCCAATGCCGAGATCACGCGCTTCAAGGGCCTCGGCGAGATTTCGCCCGACGAGTTCCGCGAATTCATCGGCGAGAATATCCGCCTGGACAAGGTTCGCATCACCAAGGACGACCCGATCCACGACCTGCTGGAGTTCTACATGGGCAAGAACACCTACGAACGGCAGGGCTTCATCATCGACAACCTGCGCATCGAGGAGGACATCGTCGAGCAGGATCTCGCAATCAACTAAGCAATATGGCAGAAGAAAAAGATATCATCGGGCGGGAAGAGCCGCTCAACGAGGACGCATCGACCCCGGAAACGGCCGACGAGGCAGCCGACGAAACCCCGGCCGCCGGGCCTCAGGGCATCAAATTACTGATTGCTGTAAAAAGCTTAATATAGTATTATAGTG
>ERZ791822.1362-NODE-1362-length-11274-cov-5.586594_pt1 | contig 11274 bp, 8 predicted proteins | sample MGYA00510299_ERZ791822 | MGnify/ENA primary metagenome ERZ791822 (study PRJEB30046, sample SAMN00791945) | human gut metagenome | study: EMG produced TPA metagenomics assembly of the A metagenome-wide association study of gut microbiota in type 2...
TATGCAGCTTTTGGCTGGTGTGTATGGATTGTGGGGCGTTAAGCAGATATTCCATGAACTTGCGGCACAAATCCACGTCCACCTCCTCAAAGGTGCATTTGCCGTTCACGAACCGCTCGAAATGTTTATAGACGTGCTGCCACTTGATATTCTTCCTGTCTGCCAACCCCTTGAAGTAGGCGAGGAAATCGCCTTTCATCTTGGCTTTGTCAAAGAAGCCGTTGTTCTCGTTGAAGATGGCTTCATAACGCCTATTACGCAGTATCTCCGCTTTTTTCATCATGCGTGCGTTGAAATCACGCTCCTGCTGGTTGGCAGGTTTGGCGAAGATGTAAATCCCAAGAGCTTCACGTGTAATCACCTTCATGGTGGTGTTGTCACGGTAGCCGGGATAATAGTCCAGACACAGCGAATACTGTGTTCCGTTCTTAATCTTGCGCTTGCGCAAGGTAACTGTCTTGCATTTGCTCATATTGATGATGTTTTAAGTTGTACATTTTCGGGGGTGTTCCCGTGTTTACGGTGGCAAAGGAACAACGTGAAACAACCGTGAATACCTCCACGACAATCATTTTGAAATAATTTTCCGGCAATGTCGGTTGCTCACGGTTGTTTCTCCCTTTCAGCCATGACACGCTCCACATCGGAGCGTAAAAGCAGGTTTTTCACGCCTACTTTTATCTTTTCGATGTGCTTCACCTTGACGATATGGCTGATGTTGGCGGAGGAAAGCCCGTAAATCTGCCGGACTTGCTCCACGGTGTAGTAGCGTTCATCGTTCACGAGGTCTGTCCTGCGGAGTTCGTCCAAATGGGATTTGGAGTAATAGGTGCGCCCGTATTCTCTTTTGGTCGGTATCTTGTGGCGGTAGGCGTATGCCCGGAGTGCGGAGGGTTTCATGCCGAACAGTTCTTCCGCTTCTTCAATCAGGAGCCAATCGGTGATATTGCTTGTATCTATAGCCATACCGAAGAACTCGTCAACGTGTTTCTTGCTGTAATAGTTTTTCCCTGCGATGCGGCAGATGGGAATGCGGTTGCGCTTGGCTGTGGTATAGAGCCACGACTGCCTGACCTTGAAGAGCGACATCACCTCCTCGCCAGAATAGAAGTCCAGCACTTCATAGGTTTCCTTTTCCCTTTTTTCTTTTTTGGCAAGCGGGGAAGATGAAGCGGACTTTCTCGGAGTGGAAGTACTGCCGGGCAGGACACGGTGGTAGGGATTGCCCTCCAGCATCCGCTCGATGTCTGTCTTGCGGATAAACGCCATGCGGTTGCTGATACGTGAGGCTTTCAGTTTGCCGAGGGCTACGAGTTTATAGATGTACTGTCGGGAACAGCCCATGAGTACTGCTGCTTTGGAAAAGGTGAGATACTCCTGATGCTGTATCTCCATCAAGGGGCGGACAGCTTTGAAGAGGTTGTTCTTCTGTTCCGTTCTAGCTCGTTTGGCTTCCGCCTGACAAGCCTCGCTGCAATATTTCTGTACCCCGCTCCGGGTTACAAATGACTTGCTGCAAAAATTGCATTTTCTGGTTGTTTTCATGCTGCTTTTATCGTTTACTGGTTCATTCCTTCAATCGTATATCTCTGAAATGGTGAACGGATGTAAACGGAGGTCAACCGTTGTCGCCTTTCTGCACAATGTTACTATTGCTGCATATCAGGGCGGTTGTTGTCGCTCATCGTAAACGGTTGTAAACCCTTGTCAACTGTCCGCACGATGTGGCAAAAAACAAGCTCCGCAAATTCTCCACGTCAGAAATACGTCTCAAAAATATGTGGAAATTTGGGAAGCATCAAAAAGCAGCCGAAAAGTGTTAATTTTTAGAATATTCTGATAGATAAAGACTTACGCTTGAATATTTCTGGTTATTTTTGGTTGTTTTGAGATTCTAAATACAGAAATAAAATATTTAAGGCGTATTGGCCTTTCTGCAACTCCGGACAGACAATATGATGAAGAAGGGAATTTGGCAATAAATTCATTTTTTGGAGTTAAGGATAGCTATACATTTGAGTATAGTATGGAAGAAGCTATTAGAAATGGTGTATTATGTAGGTATTGCTACTATCCTCATATTGTGAGGTTAACAGATGATGAAATGGCAGAATATGTAGTACTATCAGAAAAGATAGCCAAGTATTATTCTGCAAATCAAAGTTCACTTATAAAAAGTGACCCTATTTTGACAGCTTTATTATTAAAAAGAAAACGTATCATCCATAAAGCAGCAAATAAAAAAATAGTTTTTAAAAATATATTAGAAGAGTATTATAGAATTAAAGGTAATTTGAAATATTCTTTAGTGTATGTGCCAGAAGGAGAAGAGCCGGAATCAGAGTCTGATATATTTGATATGAAAGATGTCATAGGTGTTGATGAGTTTACGGATAGTTTGATAGATCAATATACTCTGATTGTCAGAAATATAGATGAACGTATAACGGTTAGAAAGTTTACATCTCAATCAAGTGATAGAGATAATATGATAAAAGATTTTGCAGATGGGAAGATAGATGTGTTAACTTCAATGAAATGTTTGGATGAAGGAGTAGATGTACCGAGAAGTGAACTGGCTATCTTCTGTGCGAGTACTGGAAACCCACGGCAATTTATTCAAAGACGTGGTCGTATTTTACGAAAACATCCAGATAAGCATATGGCTATTATACATGATTTAGTGGTAGCTCCAGAGGTACAAATGGATACAGCGTCTTTTTATTTAGAAAAAAGTTTATTATCCAATGAACTGAAGCGTGTGAAAAATTTTGCTCTGCTTTCAGAGAACAGTATCGATAGTGTAACTGAGTTGGATGATGTGATGCGTTATTATGGCCTTTCAATGTTTAATTAATAAAAATATAATCTATGACAAACGGTGATAAAATTTTCAAAGCGGTTATAGAAGATTCTGCTTTAATTAGTTATGGAGGATATAACCCTGATGACTATGATTCGTTACAGAATGCTTTAGATGATGAGAATGTTGTAATTTCTACCGTAGCAAAGATAATATATTATCAACTTAGAGGACATTCAGAGAGAGAAATATATAATGAAGTAACTAATTTCCTTAAAAACAATGTACTATGATAATAAATAAAATTATAATCCGAAATTTTCGTAGTTATTATGGAGATAATACTTTTGAGTTTAAGGATGGGCTAACTTTGATTATTGGTGATAATGGTGATGGTAAAACTACATTTTTTGAGGCATTAGAATGGTTGTTTAATACATCGCAGACAGAAGATAAAACGGAACGAATCTTATCAGCTAAGCGGAAGAAAGAGTTATTTGATAATGAGACTGATTCGGTTCGAGTTGTAATGTATTTTAAGAGTGAAGGAGATAGTGATAAGATTGTAGAAAAATCATTAGACTTTACTCGTGATGGAGATAGTATTATATCTTCAAATTATCAATTCAATGGATATGATTGTATTGGATCTGAACGTATTATGCGGAGCGGAAAACAAATGTTGGATTCTTGCTTTGATACGTACATGCGTAGATACTGCCTTTTTAAAGGAGAAAACAATTTGAATGTTTTTGAAGATGAAAAGGCTTTAAATACGTTAGTGGAAAAATTTTCAGATATACGTGATTTTGATTCATTTGTTTTATTAACTGACAATCTGGAGACTACATCAGATAAGGCATATAAAAAAGAACTGAAATCAGATGACAAGATATCAAAGCTTGCTAAGACGTATGAGATGCTTCAGATTGATATAATGACCAAAATTCGTGAAGTAAAATCTGATTTGGAAAGACAAGAGAGTGTAGCATCTGATTATCAAGTTCGTATTGAGGATTTGGAACGGAATCAAGAAGCTAGTGAAAGATATCAGGAAATTAAGTCTAGAATAAATTCGTTGACAGAAAAAAAACGCCGTTTAGAACAACAATCTACAGAGAATTATAATTTAAGACTTTTAGATGATGAATGGATTCTTTGTGCTTTCCCAGGTATATTAAAGGAATTTCAAGTAAAAGCAGCTGCTTTGGCTCGGACTAAGAGAAAGTTGAATAAAGAATACATCACTCAACAAGCTAGATTGAAGGGTAAACAAGAGGCTTATGAGGAATTGACCATTTTGTCAAATGGGGCAACTGCTTTACCATGGGATTTACCTGATTTACAGACTATGCAGGAAATGATAGATGAGCATATTTGTAAAGTATGTGGAAGCCCTGCTCCAGAGGGGTCTGATGCCTATAATTTTATGGTTAGGAAGCTAGAAGATTATAAGAGACATCTAGAAACTCAGAAAAAGGAAAATGAAAAGAAAATAGAAGATAAACCATTATTTCCTAATAATTATATTAATGAAATTCGCAATTTAGGAATTAGTTTGGGGGGAGATGAGTCAACTAGAGTCTTTGGATATGCTAATGAAATTAGGGATAATATAGAATTTGTAGCCGCAAGAAAGATTGATTTACAGAAAGTTATTGAGCAATTGGAGGATGCAGAGGAGGAACGTAAACGAATCATTATACAAGCAGATGGGGTTTCAGAAAGTCTTTTGGAAAAGAACTTTCATGATTTAAAGGGATTTTTTGAGGAGAAGAAAAAGGCTGATGACAGAATTGTAGAGTTAAAAAGAAAACTTTCTGATTTGATGGCTCAAAAAACTGATATTGATGCAAAGTTCGAGGAATTATCCCCATCGAAAGGTATGACAAAGGTTTATCGTGATGTTCATACAATTCTTGATAGAATTTGTCGTGCATTTAAATCGGCTAGGGAAAAGAATCTAAGAAACTTCTTAGATAAACTAAGCGAGCACGCTAATTCTTATTTGGAGAGATTAAATCCGGCTGATTTTCACGGGACTGTAAATATTATCGAAAGAGCAAATGGACAGGCTAAAATTAATTTGATTAGTTCGAATGGCGATCATATTTATGACCCTAACGGGGCTTTAAAAACAACAATGTATATGTCTATTCTTTTTGCAATTTCCGATTTAACTACTTTAACTAGAGAAGAAGACTATCCTTTGATATTTGATGCTCCAACTTCCTCTTTCGGTGAAATAAAGGAAGATGAATTTTATAATATTATTGCGGGTATTAAGAAACAATGTATCATTGTGACTAAGGATTTGCTTGAAAAAGATGTGTTAACGGGAGATTGTCGTATAAATCAAAGCAAATTAGAAAATTTGAAATGTTCTGTTTACCGAATTGAAAAGGAAAAACCTTTTAATCCCCTTGACTTATCTACAGTGTGCATCAAGATTTCGAAAATAAAAGATTAGTGCTATGAAAAGAGATAAATTATTTGATCTTTGGGAAGGTCGTGACCCAGAATTTGAAGTTCAGTATGAAGAGCCAATTATAAAAAGTTTATGTGATTATGGAAAAGGAACATCACAATATCAGGAGTCTCGTGCAAAAGTTTTAGGAGCAGGTTATGAAGCCTATATTATGGCTTTTTTCATAGGTTTATACTTTGATAAAAGTATACCATTAGAGGGGGAAACTAAAAAGTTTGGTTGGGCTATCCGAAATTGGGGTAATGTAGATGCACGTAAGGGACGTAGAAATTATCATGAGATAACGAAGTTCATGTTTGTTGCTTTAGTCGCGCGTGCAGATATTGATTTTATAGCTCTGGATAAAGGAGAAATTACAGTACGAAAAGCGGTCGATATTCTTATTCAAAAGATGGAAGAGTATGCTAATTATGGATTTTATTATATGCTGAAAGAGAAATTGGAAATAAATCCTAATTATTTTTATCGGAATAGCGCTTTTTTGGATATATTTACATCTTTGATTAAAGAAGAGCCTAACAGCTTCGTGGATTATGATGACGATGATGAACCTGAATCTTTAGACTAATATAATGTTTAACCAAGTAATCAATACTCTATAAAATGGATCAGAAGAGAGTTGGATTTACAATAGATGCTGGCTTAATTCAAAGATTGGGTTATGAGTTGGTTGGTAGGGCAGAGACTGCTGTTTCTGAACTAATAAAAAATGCATATGATGCTGATGCTAGGAATGTCAATGTTTATTTTAAAAATTCTAATGTGATTGGTGGAGCATTGGAAATTTGTGACGATGGACTTGGTATGGATGAGGGACAGCTTATAAATGGTTTTATGAGAATATCTTCATCAGATAAAATTCATAATCCAATATCTCCGAAATATAAGAGGCAAAGAGCTGGTCGTAAAGGGATTGGACGTTTTGCTACACAACGATTAGGGGAAGAACTTGTAATTATAACTCAGACGGCGAATAGTGATAATGCTTTAAAAATAACCATAGATTGGAATTCTTATATATCGGATGCTGATTTGACTTCTATTACATTTCCTATTGAAGTTATTCCAAAGCTTCAAAAGGAAGGTACTATTTTAAGAATAAATAAATTAAGAGATGTTTGGACAATAGCCTCAATAAAACGTGTTTATAGATATGTTATAGACTTATTTCAGCCTAATTATTTGTCTGATAGAACTGCAAGTGATTCTGATGATGTTTATTTTAAAACAAATTTTTATAAACAAGATGCTAATGATTTATTTTGTGAACCGATTTTTAATGAGCAAATCTCTATATTTGATAAGGCATTAGCGACTTTTGAAGGATATATAGATAAAGAACATATTGGTCATGTGTCAATTAAGAGTGAGAGTTTGGAATTAGATGATGTAATAGATATTGTAGGAAATGATAATCAAGTTTATATAAAACTTTCTGATGTACATTTTAAAATCTATTATTTTATTTATAACCGTCCATTATATTATGGAGACCGAATTACCAATCAAGAATTGAATTCAATTCAAAGTTTATCTTTAACAGCATCTGGGGTTAGACTTTATAGAAATGGATTTAGAGTTTTGCCTTATGGTGAAGCAACTGATGACTGGACAAAGGTAGATCGAAGATGGTCTTCGGATTCTGGGGTAATAAATGTTCCATTAAGTAATAAAAATTTATTTGGTTTTGTTGAAATTCAGGACCCGACAGGAATGCTTTTTGAAGAAACTTCTAGTCGTGAGGGCCTAATCGAAAATGAAGCATTTAATGAATTATCTGATTTTGTACATAAATCATTAGTTGCAGCAAGACAAAGACTGGCCAGTGCTCTTACACGATTTAAGAAAAGAAGAAATGCTGATGTTCTTGAGAATGATACAGAAAAGGAGTCTTCAATAAATGAGAAACTGGATTTCTTAGATAAGATGATAAATGATAGTGTTGCTAACTTAAATAGTGACAATCAAATAGATAGAAATAAAAGATTTTATGAAGGTAAACAGATTGTTCATGAATTGAGGGGACAACTGGAAGAATTATCTATGCTAAGGGTTTTAGCGGGGTTAGGGTTGTCAATCGGAGAATTTACACATGAGATAAAGCAATATAGGCCTTCTATTTATGGTCAGATACATCAGTTACTATTGATGTCCTTACCGGAAGAAGCTATTAATCGGGTCAATAAAATAAAATATAACTTTGATAATCTATTTGTGTATACGGATTATTTTAGAAAAACAATAACTCAGAATCTAGATAGAAGAGTTGAATCTATAGATATATTAGAGGTTATTGACGATTTTAGAAGGATTATCGAAAAAGATGCAGACCAGTTTGGTATAAAATTTGATATAGTAGCAAGAAGTTTTGATGTGACAATAATTCCTATGCATCGTTCTGAGTGGAGTTCTATTCTTTATAATTTGTATTCAAATGCCAAAAAAGCAATTGTGAGAGCTAAGAGGGATATTGGTACAATTCGGATTGTAGTAGGGAGCCTTAATGATGATACAGTTGTTATAGATTTTGAGGATAATGGAGATGGAATTCCCCTAAAAAATTGGGAACGTGTTTTTGAGGCTTTTTTCACGACCACATCCCCCGCTAGCTTTGATGCCCCTACTGATGAGCAGATGGTTGGAACAGGATTAGGTTTGAAAATAGTAAAAGATATAATAGTTTATTATAAGGGAAAAATTTATTTAGTTCCACCTGAAGAAAACTTTTCTACTTGTTTTAGAATAGAATTACCTAAACAATAAAGAATTATGGAGAATAAATATTTATATATTGATGATGATAATCATGAAAATGCTGTAGAGAAAATAGACGGCTTTTTATCTGAAAATCTGAAAATAGATACGGTTCAGCATAGCAATTCTTGGGAAGAACAGTTAAAATATATTCAGAATCATTCAGATGATATTGATGGATTAATTTTAGATTTAAAGCTGGATGATTGTTTAAATGAAAATAAGAAAAGAGCTACTTTTAGAGGCTCAACATTAGCTCAAGAAATAAGATCACGGCAAAAAGAGAATCTTATAAAACAAATGCCGATTATTCTATTTTCAGCCAATGACAAAGTGAAATCTTCTTTAGAAAAAGCAGGTATTGATATATTCGATTTATTTATAGACAAAGGTAGTGTTAACGTTACAACTTTTAATATTTATTCAAAACAGTTAGAAGCACTATCTGAATCTTATAAGTTAATAGATCAATCTAAGGATATTATTTTAAATAGTATATTAGAAATAGATATAGAAGAATTAGATATTCGTTTTATAGAGACTTTAAATTCTTTGTTACAGAATCCATTACATATAATTCTAGGCTTTATTCTTAATCAACTAATTTTAAAACCGGGATTATTAGTAAATGAAGATTTATTAGCTGCAAGATTGGGAGTTGATAAATATAGATCGAAGGATTGGAATAGTCTGATAGAAATAATTTCACAGACGTGCAAATATAATGGTGTATTATCTAAAGGATGGGAAAGATGGTGGATGTGTTTAGTTGAAAAATGGTGGTATGAGAATATTTCTACGCAGCATTTGCGGACTGTCTCTGTTCAAGATCGGGTTAAATTAATTTGTGATGTCACGAATTTAAAAGATTTAGTTGCTGCTGAGAAAATTGAATATGCTAAAAGTGATGAGTTTTGGTGCGTTTGTAAAGGACTTAATAAGCCTTTAGATCCACTTGATGGATTGTTGATTGCAAATCAGGATCATTTATATATTTGGCAAGATCAAGAGTATGTTTCTGTTTATGCAGCATTGATGAGGATAAATAGAGGAGAATGGCAAAATATAGCTGCTGTTGAACAAGGAAAATTTGAAACTTTAAAAAGAATATATAGTAAAAAAAATGAGTAGTTATTCTCAAATCATTAGCGATATTAGTCATGTTTCATATTTACTACAAAAGGCACAGGTTTGTTATGATTTGTCGCCAATTAATACTGCAATAGGAAGAATGACTAAATTCTGTGGTAAAGACGGGTTAATCGGATATTCAGTTGATAAATTGAAGTTTCAAATTACAGATATACCAAGAGGCACTGTACCTAACAATATTGAGATATTGGAGTTATGTTTGAACATAGAAATCAATGAAAAAAAATTAAAAGAACAAGAGGTTCAATATCCAATAAAGGTAGACGAGAATCTATCTTATAATTTTAGTTTAGAGTTAGATGGTTGGGATAAGTTTGCTGTTTGTCATTATGCAAGCTGGCACCTAGATTTTGATAAGAAAGATGAAAAAGAGGTAGACTTTATTCATCCTGTTTTTCATATGACTTTTGGAGGTAATTATTTAAAAAAGAAGATTCAAGAAGGTAATGATTTTGGGCATATGCTGTTGTTACTTTCTCCAAGAATCCCATACCCACCAATGGATTTAATATTAGGAATTGATTTTGTCTTAAGAAATTTTTTTAAGAAGTCACAAATACAGGGTATTTTAGAGAATAGTCAATATCAACGAGCTGTCAAGAATTCTCAATATAGATTATGGAGACCCTATATGTTATCTCTGGCACATTATTGGTGCGGTATGAAAAACTGTTTGGGTTTTTGTATAGATGATGGATTAGAATATGAGATTATGCCTTATTTAATGAAGTAGAACTAAATGTATATTTATAATCTTTTGCCGTCTGTCTGTAAGTAACCATTCTATTTTCCGCCTTGACATAAGTTGTTAGCCGACATATCTTTGCGCCGTAACCTTTAACAAAAATGATTATGGCAAAAGAGAAAGTAAACTACCAGGAGGTATATGACCTCTACCAGTTATGCAGCGAGATCAAGGATCTTCGGGAGTTCTGTGCTGATTATGGAGTAAATTACGACAAGTTCATGAACTGGCATTTTACATAGAAGAGGAGTATCACAAGGAAGGCAGCCAGTATAAAACTAACGATGGAAAAATAGTCGAGTCGATAGAGGGATACGAGAATCTGGATGAAGTCATGAAGCATTCGCTCAACCGTCAAGGTGAGATCGTTTACTATCCGGTGAAACTGGTTGAGGCTGATTATCCAAAAATCTATCTGACGGGCAAAAAACTGGATCCTCCCAATAATCTGATTGTCCACTATACGGATGGAACAACACAAGAGCTGGAAACAGCAGGATATCAAATGACAGAAAACAAAAGAGAAGAAAAGGTGGAACTGTATGAAAATCAGCAAATTCCGGTTGTTTATTCAGAAAGCATGATGGATTCCCGCTTTATCGGAATGGGAGCAAAGCTGCATGGACAGCCGGTTTCTGTTGTGGACCTGCGTTCCAATACAGGAGGTAAACTGGATTATGTGGACAAATGGTTTGAGGGTTATAGCAAGCAGAAGGTGACACCAAACTATTTTTCTATTTATACAGCGATGTTTCAGGATCAAGACACACAGGAAGATGAGATTCAGGAGATTAACGGGAAAATGGTCTATCAGGCAGGAGAGGATACGTTTGCAGAAAATGAGGATCTTCTGATTCTCTTGACATCCTGTCAAACAATGTCAGCTGCAGAAAGCTTTGCTGACAGGGCTCACAATGTGGAAAATACACTGTTAATAGGTGAGAGTACAACTGGGGCTTTAAGAGGAGATATTTGGTTAAATCCGATTAACTTGCCATACAGTAAAGTCCAGACATATTTTGGTCAGCGTTTCTGTGAATTTCCCGAAGGCTACTTTGAGGAAGGCTACGGCTTTGAACCAGACCTCTGGTGCCCGGCAGTCTACGCCGAGGAAGCAGCGGTCAATTTCGTTCACAGAATGATGAAATAGTTGATTTCCTGTCACATCACGGTAGAAAAGCTCTTCCATTTTTTCAGATAAGATGGTATAATAAATGGGAATTATCATTGATTCAACAGATGGGGAGTGAGCAGGATGGAAAAACAGCCGGAGTTTAAGAAAAATCTCTGGGGTTATGACAAGGAAGCGGTGCTGAAGTATATTGATGAGAT
>ERZ791822.1377-NODE-1377-length-11186-cov-2.707394_pt1 | contig 11186 bp, 6 predicted proteins | sample MGYA00510299_ERZ791822 | MGnify/ENA primary metagenome ERZ791822 (study PRJEB30046, sample SAMN00791945) | human gut metagenome | study: EMG produced TPA metagenomics assembly of the A metagenome-wide association study of gut microbiota in type 2...
GACGAATATGTCGTTTTTTGTGAATTTAACTAAAAACGATTGGATGCCCTTATATTACAGCTCAGAGCTAAAAATCTGCAAATGTGAGTCAAGAAATGTGAAAATATGTATATAAAACATAAAATATGCTTGGTTGCCTTATTTTAGTTCTGAAATAATGAATGATAATCAAAAAAAGATTGTAGATTTGTAGTCAAATCATATACAAACTATTTAAAACTGAGTAGCATAGTTGCAGATAAAAGAAGCGCTTTTTAACAGATTCGTTGCCTAACTTTTGCTTTTTTGTTGTGCGGTACGCCTTAAATTGTTAAAATTCGCGTGTATTTAACCAAATGTGCTATTGCAAACTTGACATTAGAGAAACCATACAATAAAAACAAACAAAAAGTAATTATGAGAAAACAGTTATTGCTTCTGTTATTTTCCCTTATGGCGGTTGTGGGTTATGCCCGCACTGTTACGGGTGTAGTTACTGCTCAATCCGACCAGTTGCCGGTTATCGGTGCAACGGTTATGATTGACGGAACGACCACCGGTACAGCTACCGATTTTGATGGAAAATTTACAATTGATGCAAAGGACTCTGACGTCCTGGTTTTTAGTTACGTGGGTATGAATACCGAGAAGGTGAAAGTCGGTAATCAGAGCGTAATTAATGTAGTGTTAAAAGAAAATTCTCAGGTTCTTGAAGAGGTTGTGGTAACAGCCATGGGCCAGACTCAAGAAAAGAAGAAACTGAACTTCGCCGTTCAGTCGTTGGATGCCGATGATGTGACTGCCGGTCAGTCTGCCAACTTCGCCAACTCTTTGCAGGGTAAGGTAGCCGGCTTGCAGGTTTCAACAGGCGGTAGTTCTCCTAACTCATCTACTCAGGTGGTGATTCGTGCCATTTCTTCTATCAACACTTCACAAAACAACGAACCGTTGGTGATTGTCGATGGTATGCCTATTCGAGGAAGCGGTGGCTCTACTCTTGGTGATTTGAACCCGAATGATATCGAAAACATGAGCGTGTTGAAGGGTGCTGCTGCATCTGCCCTTTATGGTCAGGAAGCTGCCAACGGTGTAATCATGATTACAACCAAGAAGGGTAAGGAAGGTCAGTTGAAAGTAACGGCTCAAGGTAGCTGGGAACTTTCCAACTGTATGCGTGTGCCAAATATTCAGGATCAGTTCGTGGCAGGTTCTCAAGGTATGTATAAAGAAAATGCAGTAGGCGGTTGGGGACCATATTTATCTTCTTCCGATCGGGTGTATGATAACGTTGGCAGTTTTCTCGGAACTGGTTTTATGCAGAAGTATGATGTGTCCATTTCGGGTGGTAATGAAAAGTTCAATGCTTATGCATCTGCTAGTTATTTAAATAATGAAGGTGTGGTTCCAAATGATTACAAGAATCGTTTGAACATCTTCTTGAAGGGTGAATTTAAGCCGTCGAAGTATGTGACAATCCAATTGTCAACTAACTTTGTTAACAGCAAGAGTCGAGGCTTTGGTAATGCAATGTCTACAATTTATGGCTGGTCGATTAACCGTGATATGTCCGATTATGTGACATCTGAGGGGCGTCCGAATTGGAGTAACCGTTATGACAATTGGGATATTTTGACTGATGCCGAAAAGATAGGTGCCGTCGCATCTCCGTTCTTTGACCGTTATATGGACAAGAGTGAAACAGATGCTACGCGAACCATTATCAATGGTCAAGTAAGTTATGAACCTGTTCAAAATTTGGTCTTTACAGGTAAAATTGGTTATGATAAGGGATTTTCTACTTATGATTCTTATTCTGTATCACGCTTTGTTAAGAATGATTTCGAAGATCCCGAAAGTAGCGCATTTGCCAATTATCAGTATCGTTTTGGAGCCTATTCGTTCCAACCGTCCAGCAGTGAACAGTTTACTGCTCAAATTGTAGGTACATACAATGTTGATATTATTGATGATTTTGGCCTTAATATTCTTGCAGGTGCTGAATATAAAGAAAATACAGGTGTTGAAGCTAGCTTGGGTGGACAGTATTTTTTACTGGAAGGGGATTTCTATAGTTTCATGAATACTAATACAGATAACTTTACAACAAGTTCTAGCTCTGACTATCGGTTGTCGTTGGGACATACGAGAAGAAATAAGTTTGGTTATTTTGGTGAGTTGCGTTTGGACTATAAAGGCATGGCTCAATTGTCTGTAACTGGTCGTTATGATGGTTCTTCTACATTGAGACAGGTTGACTGTACATATTTCTATCCGTCTGTAACTGCCGGTGTGATTTTCTCTGAATTGTTCAAGCTTCAGAATGACTGGTTCTCTTATGGTAAACTCCGTGGTAACTGGGCGAAGGTAGGTAAGGATGCTCCGGTTTACCGTTTTGAAACGGCATATAAGAACTGGGAAATGTTTCCAGATGGCGGATGGGGTGTAGATGCTACAAATGCTACAGCTAATGAACTAGAACCGGAAATGACAAGCTCTTGGGAGGTTGGGGCAGATTTGCGCTTCTTTGACTCTCGCACTCGTTTGGATGTTGCTTGGTATTCAACAACAGTTGACAACCAGATTGTGACAGTACGCGTTTCGCCTGCTGCTGGTTCGATTCTTCAAACTCGTAATGAGGGCTCTATTGAAAACAAGGGTCTTGAATTGACATTGAGCCAGGACATCTTGCGAACAAAGGATTTCAATTGGAGCGTTACAGCCAACTACTCATTTAATCGTGGTCGTGTACGTGACCTTCCTGACCAGTTGACTGAAATCCAAGGACCAGGATATGCCGACATTTACCCAACTGCTTACTTGCACGGTTCTACAACTGCTATTGCAGGTAAAGTTTATGAACGCACTCCTGACGGTCAAATTATTGTTGATGAGAATGGATATCCTCTTATCAGTCCTGTGAAGAGCAATTTGATTGGTAATCGTGAGCCGGATTGGTTGCTCGGTTTGGGTTCTAATTTTACTTGGAAAGATCTTTCCGTTGCTTTCTTGTTTGATGGTCGCAAAGGTGGTGATGTTGTCAATGTAACGCGTCGTGGCATGAATGGTAATGGTATGGAGAATCTGTTGACTAAATATCGTAACCACGAAGTAGTAATTAAGGGTGTAGTTGCTCAGCCAGACGGAACTTATGTGCCAAATACTACTCCGGTGATTGTCGATCAGAATTTCATTACAAACTACTTTAATGCTGTGTCAACCAATTTTATTGAGGACGGATCTTATATTCGTTTGAGCTATGTTACCGTAGGTTACGATTTTACTCGTCTGCTTCCTAAGAAATGTCCGGTTAAGGGACTAAAATTTTCTGCTACAGGACGTAACTTATTCCTGTTGACTAAGTACACCGGTTCTGATCCGCAAATTCTTGCCGGTACAGGTGGTGGTACAGGTGCTGCTGGCATTGATAATTACAGCGTACCGACTACCCGCAGCTTTAACTTCTCACTTAGTGCTACATTCTAAAAATTGGAAAACGTATGAACAAATTGAAATTAATAGCGATGTCATTGCTGCTGGGTGTCACTGGAACCAGTTGCGTTGATATGCTTGATGATAATGAGAATCCCGACAAGGCCGCCAGCATTACGGCTGAAGCAGGGTTGCCTGTCGTGATTTATTATGCCGCACAGTCGAATTATGACCATGCGGAGTACAATATTTATTTGTCACAATGTCTTACCACTACAGGTAAGTCTCAGACAGGAGCTTATGGTTACAAGAGTGGCTGGGAGTTTTTGACAATGAATCGTCACCCACAGTGGCGCCGCCATTTTTATGATCTTGGTGTTAATATCAATGGTTTAATTGAAAATGCAGATAAGGTAGACTCTCCAAATTATAAGTTGATAGCTCGTGTTATACGTTTGATGTCTACACAGCTGACAACTGATGCGTTTGGTGATATGCCTCGTTCAAATGCCTATTTGTCAAACTCACCGACATACGACACTCAGGCGAGTATATACAAATGGATGCTTGAAGAAGCTGATCTTTTAATTAAGGATTTTGAAAATACGGATTTGACAGAAGCTCCGGGTAACCAGAAAATCACTATCAAGCAAGACCGTGTGTATGCCGGTGACTTGAATAAGTGGAAAGGTTTGGTTTATGCTGTGAAGGCTCGTATCCTTCTCCGTAATATTCCTAACGTGAATACTTCATCAGAAACTTGTAAGGCTATCTACGATGCCGCTGGCAAGGCTATCGAAATCTGGCAGGCTGACCCGATGTACGGAACATTCTTTGGCAGCGAACCGCGTTACAATTTCGATGGTGGAACAATGCAGCAGAATGCTCCTTGGAGCGATGCACAACCGGTTATCAATGGTTGGGAATCTCGTGCTAATTTGTTGACAGATGCGGTTCCTTCAAAATTCTTGATGGACAATTGTTTGGGTGTGTTTAACAAAAATAATGAAATGACATCAGGAAGCTACGTGAATTTCCGTGGTTTTGGTGATGACCCACGAATCAGTCTGCTATTCAAGCCGAGAACAGGTCCGGCATCAGCGACTAATCCTTCTATTGTTGTGAAGTTGCGTTGGTTGGAAAACAATATCGGTGCCGGTACTTCCTACAAGACTTCTGACTATCCTGATATGTATGCTGGTGCTTATGCCGGTTCTGTCGACGCTTATGTGCCTTTGTTTACAATGGAAGAACTTTACTTCATTCAGGCAGAAGCACAATATTGGATGGGCAACAAGTCAGAAGCTTGCCGTTTGGCAAAAGAGGCTACACGTGCCAATATCCAACGTCACCTGGAAGCTTTTCAGAAGAAATATCCTGAAATCATGTACCCGGGTAATGTGCTTGCTGATGGAAAATATCAGAAACTTGATACTCGTGACACTCAGGATGGCGTATTTACTTATTCAGAGGCTCGTTGGAATGCTATTGTAGACGCATTCGTTGACAATAAGGATCAGGAAAATGAAAAGGTATTGCCGGTTAAGGGTGTAACTGACCCCTCGACTCCGGGTAACCAACATTGGTTCTTCAATGAATCTGAATATACGTTGAGCGATTTGATGATGCAGAAATATGTAGCAATGTACATGCAGCCGGAACAGTGGACTGACATGCGTCGTTACCACTACAGTAACAACCGCAACAACTACGGTATCGGCGCTAATCAAGAAATCATCTATCCGGGTCTCCGTCGTCCGTACAACTTGTATGCTCCTTATTGGGTTGACGGTTTGACTGACGCTCAAAAGGAAAATACTTGGATTCAACGTATCAACTACGACCCTGAAACGGAAGAAAAATACAATCGTTCAGAATTGGAACGACTAGGTGCTTATAAGAACTTTGAATGGTTGCGCAAGCCGATGATTTGGGGTGAGGATGCTGGTGTACGTACATCTTTGACACAAGAATAATTTAAAACAAAGAAAAATTATGAAGTTATTATATAAATTAGGTGCTGCCGTTCTGGCACTGTTCGCTGTCTCGTCTTGTGAAATGCATGACCCTTATGGCGAAATAATGACTCCCGGTCAGGCTGTTCCGACAGTTTCATGGGAATTAGGAAGTACGGTTGCTAATGCTGGTGACAGCGTTTCCTTCAAGGGAAAATATTATACAGACAAGGAGCACACTCCTGAACGTGCGGAAGTGTGGGCAGCTATCGCTCAGTCGGAATCGGCTTCGGCAACTTTGGCATTGACAACTTCGCTTGCCTATACTCAGACAGTGGCGGCTGTGGATACCGTGCGCCCTTCGCAGGTTTATGCTGTTTATCCTCATTCACAAGCCGTGTTCAATGGTTATGAATTTGAATTGAATGCTAAGTTTCCGACTTCTCAAACTTTAAAGTCTTTGGCCTGGGCAAATATCAAGACTTGGGACCAAGAGAAATTTGACCTTTATTATCCGAAGGGTTTCCAGGAGGAGTTTACAGGAAAGGTGGTTGAATATTTGACAAAGGATAGTCTTTACTACAATGACCTTCGTCATGTTTATGTGAATTACGATTTCACAGTAGAGCAAATCAACAGTGTGATTGCGAAGTATCCTCAGTTGAATGCTGATGGTAAACTTAACCAGCTGGCAAGTGATGATGTTGAGGTCAAGAGTGATGTTTGGTATACAAAAGTATATAAGACAGATGCCTCTGGTAAGCCTACAACAGAGGAAAATGTGGTAGGTAGGTATTACACGACACTTGAAAACGGCGTGACTGTTTATCATGAAATTGGTTTGGACGAACAAGGACCAGAGGGTGTAACCCTTTATAATGTCTATGAATCTTCTCCTTGGGTGTTCTGTCGTTATGACGACAATGTTGGCGGTCCGGTAACTGTTGTACGTTCCGAATATATGCCATTGTTCAAGGATTTGATTTCGTTGATTCCATTTGCCGATTGGATCTATAATTCGTCCGACAAGGTTTATAACGTCAATTACAGCAAGTACTACACGATGGGCGTGACATTTAAAGTTTTTGATACTGTCGGTAATGTAGGCTATACGACTGACAAGATGGAAATTACACTTAATTAATAATGGATTAACCAATGAAACTCATAAAAAATATTGGATTTATTGCGGCATTGTTGCTGATGGTTTCTTCTTGCGTGGAAAGTGAACCGGAATATACGGATTTTCCATCGAAAGATGTTGACTTCATTTATGCTGTTGCAGGAGATGAATACATTCTCGACTATTATGTCGTTTCTGAAATTCAGTTTACCAACACATCAGCCAAGACTGGCAATGTGACTTGGGACTTTGGTGACGGAACAACTTCAAACGAAGCCAATCCGATTCACAAGTATGCTAAAGCCGGTACTTATCAGGTGAAACTGACAGTTGACGGTGTTGGCTCATGCTCTTATCCTATCATGATTTACGACATTGCTCCGGTATTGTCGGTTAAATCTCAAAGTGCGGATATTGTGACAATCAATGATGTAACTGTTGATTTCAACATCTTCTTGCCGAACCCTGAAAACTTGAAAGTGAAATACATTTGGACATTTCCGGAAGGAACTACTAACGAAGCTGGTGACGAAATGACTGAATTTGTCGGTTATGCTGATGAAAACGGAAATGTTGAATATCCGGGCAAATTGAAATTCCGCAACATCGGTTCTCAACGTATAACTCTTCAGACTTGGTTTGACACTGAAGGCGAAAACCGTCAGTTGGAAGACTCTTATGTAAATGTTCAAGTAGGTGCTAACCATGAATGCAAGACTCTTTACTATGCAGCATTGGACGGCAATATCAAGGCTTTGAAACTTGTTGACCCGGCTCAACTTCCGGAAGGAACAAAGAACTTGCCTTTCGATATGGGCGTTAAGAGCGGTACAATGCCTTTTACTTTGGCTTTTGCATCCATTCCTAATACAGATGGGGTGAAAGAAGGTTGGATCTATATTCTTGATGCCGGTAAGCAGTACACTTACATCAACGACGAAAACGGTGTAAACGGTGACGGTAAGATCAACGTGATGAGCGCTGACGGTAAGTCAACTAACCTTTTTGTTACAAATGTTGGTCAGGCTGCGTTCAACGACCCGTTCTTTGGAGCTGTTGACGGTGATAACCTGATTTACACTGACCGTAACACTGGTGTTCGCAAAATGGCGCTGACAACTCGCGGTGCTACCTCGTTAAGAATGAAAACCTGGGTTACTACAACAAGGGTATCGCTTACGGTGCAATCAGCACAACTATTCTTAAGGATTCTAAGGGTACTTACTGGTGGGGCAAATGCTACAACGGTAACGGTATCTTCCGTTTTAAAGCTACCGATATCTATCCTAACTATACAGATGCTCCGGGCATACCTAATGAAATCGTGCTGAACGCTGTAAACTTGAAAGCATTTACTATCGATGAATCACGCAATGCTCTTTATGTATGGCGTATAAAGACAGACGGCGGTTTCTATGAGTATCCGTTGCCAGCCGACAAGGCCGGACTTTCTGCAAGTGCCTTTACAAAGCAAATCAAGATGGATGCTGATCCTATCAATAAAACTGATGCGGAAGGTGTTTATGTAACACAGATGGCAGTTGATCAAGAAACTGGTTATGTATACTTCGGTTTCAACAAGGATGCTAAGGATTCTTCTTCTTATCAGACTGGTTTGAAGTACTACGATCCGACTTCTAAGACAGTTGTTAATGTTGACAACTGCGTTGACAAGATTTTGGGTGTTACAATCAATGACGCAAAATCTAAACTTTTCTAAACGTGACGCTTAGATAGAAGATAATTGTTAAACTCAATAGCTGTTCCTTATTTGTTCGCGCAGATGGGGACAGCTATTGTCTTTTTTCAAATGAAATTATGAAAAAAATATTCCAACTTTCAATTATTGCGTTGCTGGCGTTCTGCTGCGTGTCGCAGGCATTTGCCCAAAAGCGTGAGCACCGTGCCGTGTGGATGTCGGCCTATGTTGCCGACTGGCCTTCGGGTGCCATTACATCTGGAAATGCCGATGCCATGAAACAGATTTGCCGCAACAATCTTGATTCATTGCAGCGCAACAATTTCACTACAATCTATTATCATGTTCGTGCCATGTGCGATGCCATGTACGATTCCAAGTACGAGCCGTGGTCGAGCTATGTTTCGGGGACACGCGGTGTTGCGCCGGCTTTCGACCCGTTTGCCTTCCTGATGGAAGAAGCCCACAAACGTGGTATTGAGGTTTATGCGTGGCTGAACCCTTATCGCTATCAGAACTCAGCCTACAACGAAGGCTGGGGACAGAACGGCGGTGACAAGAACTATGAAAACAGCCATCCGGAATGGTTGATTAAGTGGAAAACTTCCGAACGAACATGGACGATTCTCAATCCGGCACTTCCGGAAGTGAATCAGCGTATCGTGGATGTGATTGCCGACATCATGAACAAGTATGATGTGGACGGTATCGTGTTCGACGACTATTTCTATCAGAACGGTCTGCCGGAGTCGTATGATGCGGAAGACTACGCAGCTTACAAAGAGCAGGGCGGAACTTTGAGCCAACTTGACTGGCGCCGCGACCATGTTAACGATATGGTGCGCAAGGTGAACAACTATATCAAATCTACGAAGCCTTGGGTTCGTTTCGGTATCAGTCCTGCCGGTGTGGCTTGCAGTCGTGCAGATGTGGCTGAAAAATATGGTGTCCGTCCGTGTCCGGGTAGCGACTGGCAATATAACGGAATCTGCTCTGACCCAATGGCGTGGATTAGCGAAGGTTCGATTGACTTCATTTCTCCGCAGGTATATTGGCTTATAGGCAACTCGAATGCCGATTTCGGATTGATTACTCCATGGTGGTATGAAGTGACCACTCAATATAACCGTCACTGCTATATCAGCCAGGACCTTTCCAATACAGCCAGCACGAATGCTTTGTTTACTGAATTTCTTGATCAGATTGACTTGACCCGTACTTCCGATACGATGGGCGCACCAGGTACAGTTTATTTCCCATGGAAGACGTTGAAGAATCGCCGTGGATACGATTTGTCAATTCCTGGAAATCCCAAAATGATGCAGATGATGAATTATCTGCGCTACTATGCATTTCCGTCGAATTCCTTAACTCCGGCTGTCACTTGGATGCCGGCTGAATGTCCGGGTGCTGTCAGCAATTTGCAGCGTAACGGCAGAACATTGTCGTGGGAGGGTCCGGAAAATGTGCGTTATGCTGTTTATTTCATTCCAAAGTCAGTGGACACAAAGACGTTTAGAAAGGACGCGGAATACCTGCATATCGTAAGCTACGATAATACATATGAAATTCCTGATGCTGTTGCCAATTATCCGGGCTTTGGCATTGCGGATGCTGATCTGGACAACTACAACTATGCCGTTGCCATTCTTGACCGTTATGGTAACGAGTACAGCGCATTTTTTGTAGGCCAGCCGGTAGAAACAGCTGTGAAGCCGACTCCGACATTCCCTGTTCAGGGTGAAAAGGCTCCGGGCGTTTTCAATTTCCGTTGGGACGGTTCGTCATCGGTATATGAAATCATTGTTTCCGACGATGCTGAAATGAAAAATGTATTGGCACGAAAGGAAGTTGAGGCCAATTTCATTCCTTCGGTAGATGTATATGCATTTGAAGCTGACAAAACTTACTATTGGAAGGTGGTAGCCCGTCAGAACAATGCGGCTGATGTGACTTCCGATGTAAACTCTTTCATGGTGGATGCTTTCCGTGTGATTTCTCCGGAAAACGGTGCAACTGGTTGTGATGACAACCTGACTGTGGAATGGACACCAATGGGCGATGTGACATATCACGTTCATGTATCTTCTATGGTCGACATGTCGGATGTAGTTTATGAAAGGGATGTGACATCTTCTTCCGTTCAGATACCTCAATATACATTGGCTGGCGGTACAACTTACTATCTGCAAGTATCAGCTGAAGTTGACGGTATTGCTTTCAATAGCTCTATTGTGGAATTCAGCGTGAAAGTGATGTCGGGCGTCGCTCCGGAATTTGTCAATCCGGCAGAAGAAGGCGTTACGCTCTACAGCAATTCGAAGATACAAGTGAAACCGCAGCCGGGTGTAACATTGTGCACCGTATGGATCAGTTCTTCTAACACGTTTCCCGCACGTACCTCGTATGCGAGTTCTTTCCCTGACTTCCAGTTCGAAACAGGTGAATTGTCAGGTTTGAAGGTCGGTTCTTCTTATATGAAGGATGGTACTACCTATTATGTGCGTGCCAATGTTTCCTATATTAATGAGGAAGGGAAGACTGTGACTTCCGATTGGACGGTGTCATCGTTTGTCTACAGTGCGGAAGCAGGTGTAGAGGATGTTGCTGCTGATGCGGTGTATATCCGTAGCGGTGAAGCTCCGACTTTGGTAGCCGGTCAGGCAGGTCTGGAAGTGTGTCTGTACTCATTGGATGGAAAACTGCTCTTGTCGTCCGTGACAGATGCAGCCGGAGAATTTAAATTCTCAGATTTGAATACGGGTGTCTATCTGGTTTCAGTCCGCCTTGTCGACGGTTCTGTAAAAACTTTGAAAATGACATATTGATATTTGCCGATTAGGCATTCATGATTCATTGCAGACTGAAGAATTTTTTGGGTGGCATTTAATTCCCGATTCTTCAGTCTGCAATGTCTTTATAGCGGTATGATTTGCTAAAAAAGAATATTGCTGTCCGATAAAAATATAGCAAACGAATAAAAATAGGGCTGACTTCATTT
>ERZ791822.1400-NODE-1400-length-10997-cov-3.888320_pt1 | contig 10997 bp, 10 predicted proteins | sample MGYA00510299_ERZ791822 | MGnify/ENA primary metagenome ERZ791822 (study PRJEB30046, sample SAMN00791945) | human gut metagenome | study: EMG produced TPA metagenomics assembly of the A metagenome-wide association study of gut microbiota in type 2...
GAGTTCTGCTGTCTGATACAAGAGGATAAATTGAATTGATAGAACTCACCTATAGATATTGTTCGGGAGCAGTTGCCGGAAATTCCGGAAAGTAATATTCTGGCGGAACCTTGTGCGCGGAATACGGCCCCTTGTATTGCTTTTGCCTGTTGGAAGATAAAGAAAAAACATCCGAATGCTAATGTGGTGGTGACTCCTTCGGACGCATTGGTTATTGATACGGGAGAATTCCGTCGGGTGGTGGAGAAGGCTCTTCGTTTCACTGATGATAGCAGTGCCATTGTGACAATCGGTATCCGGCCGACCCGTGCGGAAACGGGATACGGTTATATTGCCGCCGCCGACCAGCTTCAAACTGATAAGGAGATATTTACAGTAGATGCATTTAAGGAAAAACCGGACAAAGAAACGGCCGAGAAATATCTGTTGGAAGGCAATTACTTTTGGAATGCAGGAATCTTTGTATGGAATGTGCGTACTATTACTTCCGTGATGCGTGTATATGCTCCGGGGATAGCACAGATTTTTGATCGTATTTTCCCGGATTTCTATACTGAAAAAGAAAATGAATCAATCAAGAAGCTGTTTCCGACCTGTGAAAGTATTTCTATTGACTATGCAGTAATGGAGAAGGCACAGGAGATCTATGTGCTTCCTGCTTCTTTCGGCTGGTCGGATTTAGGGACATGGGGAGCCCTCCGTGGACTATTGCCACAGGATAAATCGGGAAATGCTATGGTGGGAACTGATATTCGTTTGTATGAAAGCAAGAATTGTATTGTTCATACCAGTGAAGAAAAGCGCGTGGTAATACAAGGATTGGACGGATATATTATTGCCGAAAAAGATGATACGCTGCTGATTTGTAAATTGGAAGAAGAACAGAGAATCAAAGAGTTTTCAAAATAAGAACTCATTCCGATTTCTGATATTCTTGTGGCGTCATTCCTGTCATTCGCTTGAAAAACTTACAGAAAAAAGAAGGATTAGGGAAGTTCAATTCATCAGAAATTTGATAGACAAGCAGGTTGCTATGTTTTAGCAATACTTTAGCTTCTAGTATAATGGACTGGTTTATCCAGTCCATTACTGTTTGTTGGCTGGTCTGCCGGATGAGGGTGTTCAGGTAACGGGGGGTGAGGCATAACTTGTCTGCGTAAAAGCCGACATTGCGTTCTGTCTTGCTATAAGAGTTGACTAGAGAAATAAATTGCTGGAAAATACTCTCTTGATGTGTCAAATGCTCTCCTTTCATTTGATTATAGTGTTTAGCTATATATTCTATATTGTATAAAAGGCTGGCGATAAGATGTCGTATAGCTTCCCGGCGGAAAGGAGGTTCTTGCAGAATGCTCCAGATTAAACTGAAATACTTCTCTAGTTGTATATGTTCCTGCGGAGTTAATGATAACAGAATGTTTCTTTGATGATGTAAGAGATAGGTGAAAAAATCTTCTTTCTCGGAGATAGGGAGGAAGTTGTTATCTATGGCTATCATTTGCATATCGAAATCAGGAGAGACTTCTATGACCTGAATAATAGAGGTGGGAGTCATTAATGATAGGTTTCCTGCTTGCAGATTATGTTCTATCAGATTAATAGAAACACGTGCAACGCCTTGTTTGACCAGTGCGATACGACCTTCTTTTATACGATACGGCTGTCCGAACGCGAAAAGACTCGGTTCCATTTTAATGAAGCTGTTGACGAATCCGAACTCAGAGGAAATAAAACGAAATTCGTTATGACGAACAATTTTGTAGTTCTCCAACATTTTAAGTCCCAAGTCTAACGGTGCTTTCTTCTGTTCCATTCTATTTTTTCTTTTCCTGCAAAGGTAATAAAAAGATATTTCTTAATTCTTTTTTTCTGATTTATCGAACTATTGGAACATATTTACCAACTCATAGAGAGTGACTGTATATTTGAAACCTCTTATCTTTGTCTTTCGAAAAACTAATAGAAAAAGATGCGTATGAAAAGAATGGTTTTCAGTCTCTCCTTTTTATTGTTTGTATCGGGGATGTATGCGCAAATCACGTTGGAGGAATGTCAACGAAAGACGCAGGAAAATTATCCGTTGGTACATCAATATGGATTGGTGGAGAAGACAAAGGAATATAATCTGGAGAATGCGGCCAAAGGTTATCTGCCTCAGTTTGCTCTTTCGGCCAAGGCTTCTTATCAAAGTGATGTGACGGAATTGCCGGTGAAGATTCCCGGTGTGGAACTAAAGAGATTGCCTAAAGACCAATATCAGGTAATGCTGGAACTGCAACAGAAAATCTGGGACGGTGGAGGAATCCGGATGCAGAAGAAACAGACGATAGCGGAGGCTGACGTGGAGAAAGAGAAGCTGAACGTGGATATGTATTCGTTGAATAGCCGGGTAAATGATCTTTATTTCGGGATACTTTTACTGGATGAGCAGTTGCGGCAGAATGCTTTGTTGCAGGATGAGTTGGGACGGAATTATCGTCAGATCACCGCCTATGTGGAAAATGGAATTGCTAATCAGGCTGATTTGGACGCTGTGAAGGTGGAGCAGTTGAACACGCAGCAGAAAAGAGTGGAACTTGCTTCCTTGCGCGTTGCGTATCTGGAGATGCTTTCCATATTGATAGGCGAGGAATTATCTCAGGAAACACAACTGGAGAAACCGGCTCCGCAAAATGATGTTTCGGCAGTCAGCGACATCCGCCGGCCGGAACTGTCGTTGTTTGATGCGCAGGGTGCAGGGTTGCAGATACAGGAGAAAGCATTGAATGTACGCCACTTGCCACAGTTTGGATTATATGTGCAAGGTGCTTATGGGAATCCGGGGTTGAATATGCTGAAGAATGAGTTCTCTCCTTATTATATAGCCGGTGTCCGACTCTCGTGGAATTTCGGGAGTCTGTATACACTGAAGAATGACCGGCAGGTGATTGAGAACAAACGTCGGCAACTGAATAATAACCGTGATGTGTTTCTTTTTAATACGCGTCTGGAAATGACGCAGCAGGATCAGGCAATTCGTTCATTGGAGAAACAGATGAAGGATGATGACGAGATTATCCGCTTGCGTACCAACATTCGGAAATCGGCGGAAGCCAAAGTGGCGAACGGTACTTTGACGGTGACTGAGATGCTTCGGGAACTGACGAATGAAAGTTTGGCACGCCAGACGAAAGCGATGCACGAAATCCAGCGGTTGAAAGGTATCTATCAATTGAAATATACTACAAACCATTAATTAGATTTTCTTCGGATATGAAACGAATGATAAAAATAGGAATAGGAGGGATAGCATTGACAATGCTATCTGCCTGCGGAAATGGAACGCCTGACTATGATGCGACAGGCACGTTTGAAGCAACGGAAGTTATAGTTTCCGCTGAAGCTGCTGGCAAATTGTTGAATTTGGATATTGAGGAAGGGAAGCGGTTGCAGACTGGAGAGGAAATCGGCCTGGTGGATACGCTTCAGTTGTACTTGAAAAAACTACAACTGGAGGCTAACATGAAATCGGTGGAAAGCCAGCGTCCGGATTTAGCCAAACAAATTGCTGCTACCAAACAGCAGATTGCTACGGCTGAGCGGGAGAAAAAGAGAGTGGAGAATTTGCTTACGGCAGGAGCGGCAAACCAGAAACAATTGGATGACTGGGATGCGCAGGTTAAACTGCTTGAACGACAGCTTGCAGCTCAAGAATCATCGTTGCTGAATAGCACGAATAGTTTGACGGAGCAGGGAAACTCCGTTGCCATACAAGTGGCACAAGTGAAAGACCAATTGAATAAGTGTCATATTCAGTCGCCGATTGAAGGCACGGTATTAGCGAAATATGCAGAAGCCGGTGAACTGGCGGCTGTTGGCAAACCTCTGTTTAAGGTGGCCGAAATAGATCGTATGTATCTGCGGGCTTACATCACTTCGGAGCAGCTATCACAAGTGAAACTGGGTGATAAGGTGACGGTATATTCCGATTATGGAAATTCGGAGCAGAAGGCTTATACGGGTGTAATTACGTGGATTTCCGAACGGTCGGAATTTACACCCAAAACCATTCTGACGAAGAACGAACGTGCCAATCTGGTGTATGCGGTAAAGATTGCCGTGGAAAATGACGGAGCGTTGAAAATTGGTATGTATGGCGGAGTCAAGTTTTGATGACGAAGAACCGGAAAGATGAGAAAAGGAGAACCTATAGTCGTTGTAAAGTATGTAAGTAAGAGCTACGGAAAAGTGGAAGCTCTGAAAGAGGTTTCTCTTGTTGTAGAGCAGGGGGAAATCTTCGGGCTTATTGGTCCCGATGGTGCGGGCAAGAGTACGTTGTTCCGCATCTTGACGACCCTGTTGCTTGCAGATAAAGGCTCGGCAACTGTCGGAGGGCTGAATGTGGTGGAAGACTATGAACTGATTCGTACCAAAGTGGGGTATATGCCCGGTCGTTTTTCTTTGTACCAGGATCTTTCGGTAGAAGAGAATCTGGAGTTGTTTGCTACCGTATTCCATACGACGATTCAAGAGAATTATGCTTTGATTAAAGATATTTATCAACAGATAGAGCCTTTTAAGAAGCGGAGAGCGGGAGCTTTGTCGGGAGGTATGAAGCAGAAACTTGCATTAAGTTGTGCGCTGATTCACAAACCCGATATTTTGTTCTTGGATGAACCTACCACAGGAGTTGATCCGGTGTCTCGTAAAGAGTTCTGGCAGATGTTGCGAAACTTACGGGAACAGGGCATTACGATTATTGTTTCGACTCCTATTATGGATGAAGCCCGCCAGTGCGACCGGATAGCTTTTATCAATCATGGAGAGATTCATGGAATTGATACTCCCGAACGGATTTTACAGGAATTTGCTTCCATTCTTTGTCCGCCTTCGTTGGAACGGGAAGAAGTACAACATGCAATGGCTCCTGTTATTGAAGTAGAACAACTGACAAAATGTTTCGGCAATTTCACTGCGGTCGACCATATTTCTTTTCAAGTGAACCGTGGAGAAATTTTCGGTTTTCTGGGAGCGAACGGAGCAGGAAAGACGACTGCAATGCGTATGTTATGCGGACTAAGCAAGCCAACGTCCGGGGTAGGGAAAGTCGCCGGATTTGATATATCCCGGGAAGCGGAACAAGTGAAAAAGCATATTGGCTATATGAGCCAAAAATTCTCTCTATATGAGGATTTGAAGGTTTGGGAGAACATTCGCCTGTTTGCGGGGATTTATGGGATGAAGGAAAAAGATATAGAACAGAAGACTGATGAACTGCTGGAACGCTTGGGATTTTCTGCCGAGCGGAACACGTTGGTTAAAAGCCTTCCTTTGGGCTGGAAACAGAAGCTGGCTTTTTCGGTCTCTATTTTCCATGAGCCGAGAATTGTCTTTCTGGATGAACCTACGGGCGGGGTTGACCCTGCTACGCGCCGGCAGTTCTGGGAACTGATCTATCAGGCAGCCGACCGGGGAATTACTGTATTTGTAACTACGCATTATATGGATGAGGCTGAATATTGTAACCGGATTTCCATTATGGTGGACGGGCAGATCAAGGCTCTTGACACACCGGCCCGTCTGAAGCAGCAGTTCGGAGCAGATACAATGGATGATGTTTTCCAACAATTGGCCCGCCATGCGGTACGTAAAGCAGATTGATTATGAAACAGTTTATAGCTTTCGTAAAGAAGGAGTTTTACCATATTTTCCGGGATCGGCGTACGATGCTGATTCTGTTGGGAATGCCTGTCGTGCAGATTATCCTATTCGGCTTCGCTATCAGTACGGAGGTAAAAAATGTCCGGCTTGCTGTTCTCGATCCCTCTAATGATGTGGTGACACGGAAAATCATTGATCGGCTGGATGCTAGTGAGTATTTCACTGTCACCAGGCGTTTTCATTCTCCGCGGGAAATGGAGGCTGCCTTCTTGAAAAATAAAATAGATATGGTGGTTGTCTTTAACGAACATTTTGCCGACGGACTTTATTGCGGTGACGCACGTGTCCAGTTAATTGTGGATGCAACAGACCCTAATATGTCGACCTCGCAAATCAACTATGCTACGGGCATTGTGTCTGCGGTAGGACAGGAGATGATATCTCCGGGCATATCGTCGTCGGCTCGTCTGACTCCGGACATAAAGTTACTGTATAACCCGCAAATGAAGAGCGCCTATAACTTTGTTCCGGGAGTAATGGGATTGATTTTGATGTTGATTTGCGCAATGATGACTTCTATCTCTATTGTCCGTGAGAAGGAAACAGGCACAATGGAAGTCTTGTTGGTATCGCCTGTCAAACCGCTGTTTATCATTCTGGCGAAGGCAGTTCCTTATTTTGTATTGTCGTTTGTCAATTTGGTGACGATTCTGTTGCTTTCTGTATTTGTACTGGATGTACCGGTAGTGGGCAGCCTGTTTTGGTTGGTGGTGGTGTCTTTGCTGTTTATTTTTGTCTCGTTGTCGTTGGGATTGCTGATTTCATCGGTAACACGTACACAAGTGGCGGCTATGCTGGCTTCCGGCATGATTCTGATGATGCCTACCATGGTGTTGTCCGGTATGATTTTCCCTGTGGAGAGTATGCCGTTGATTCTTCAGTTGATATCGGATATTATTCCGGCCCGCTGGTATATCCAGGCTGTACGTAAACTGATGATTGAAGGAGTATCGGTTGTACTGGTATTTAAGGAGATTGGCATTTTGTTGTTAATGGCAACCGTGCTTATCACTGTCAGCATTAAGAAGTTTAAATATCGATTGGAGTAACGGTTATGATAAAGTTTCTGATAGAAAAAGAGTTTAAACAGTTGCTTCGCAACTCGTTTCTACCGAAGTTGATTCTTATTTTTCCTTGTATGATTATGCTGTTGATGCCTTGGGCGTTGAATATGGAGATAAAGAATATTCGGTTGAATATAGTTGACAATGACCATTCTGCAGTTTCGCAACGATTGGTGAATAAGATTGCCGCTTCTACTTATTTCCATTTAACGGAGGTCCCGGCTTCGTATGAAGAAGGATTACGGAATATTGAACTGGGTACGGCGGATATTGTCATGGAGATTCCTAGGCATTTGGAGCGTGACTGGATGAATGGGAGAGATGCGCACATATTAGTAGCCGCCAACTCGGTGAATGGAACAAAAGGCGGATTAGGCAGTTCTTATCTGACCGCTATTATTAATGGTTATGCGTCCGAATTACGCTCGGAACGTCCGGAGGCTGTTTCTGTATCCGAAATCATTCCTTCTATCCGTATTGATACGCAAGGGCTGTTTAACCCGAATCTGAATTATAAGCTCTATATGATTCCGGCATTAATGGCAATGCTGTTGACATTGATTTGTGGTTTTCTGCCGGCTTTGAATGTGGTCAGTGAGAAAGAAGTCGGGACCATTGAACAGATAAATGTTACTCCTGTACCTAAATTTACTTTTATTCTTGCTAAACTTTTGCCTTACTGGATTGTAGGTTTTATTGTGTTGACATTATGTTTTGTGTTGGCTTGGCTGCTTTATGGGATAGTACCTGTGGGGCATTTTAGTATGATCTATCTCTTGGTGATTTTTTTTGTATTGGTGATGTCTGGTTTTGGGTTGGTTATATCCAACTATTCAGCGACGATGCAGCAATCTATGTTTGTGATGTTCTTTTTCATGTTGATTCTGATGTTGATGAGCGGACTGTTTACACCGGTTAGCAGTATGCCGGAATGGACGCAGGCTATCACTGTATTCAATCCTTTAAAATATTTTATAGAGGCGATGCGTATGGTATATCTGAAAGGAAGCGGCTTGGTCGATTTATTGCCGGAGATAGGCATTCTGTCTCTTTTTGCTGTATTCTTCAATAGTTGGGCGGTGATTAGCTATAGGAAAAGCCGGTAAACGGTAGGTTGAATTTGTTTCTAGCAGGGAAACACATTGTTTCAAGTAGGGTTGAAACAATGTGTTCCAAATCCGTTTGAAACTCTTTGCATAAACTGTGCTTCCCTTTTAAACCAGTTTGAATCTTAATCGTAGAGTTTGTCTTGCTTCGTCATAATCATAGCTAATGATTTTGAAAATGCCCACTTCGGAGGTATGGGAGACGTGTGCCCCGATACAAGCGCAAGCGTCATAATCTCCTATACGTATGATGCGAAGTGTTTCGCTGGCATCTTTCGGCAACTTGCTAAGATCTACAATATTTTTTGCCTGTTCGTGTGTCATGAATTCAATTGTTACGGGCAAGTTCTGGTTGATTACTTCGTTCACCTTATTTTCGATCGCTTGAATTTGTTCCGCTGTCGGAGAAGAGGAAAGAATATAGTCACATTTACTTTTTTTCCTTTCTATATGGGCATTACGTGAGCGTGGACAACCGAATGTCTTCACCATAGTGGCATTCAATAAATGCTCCGCAGTGTGCATAGGAGGATACTCCTGTTTGTTGTGGTCGTTGAGTTGAATTTGTTGTTCCATAATTGTTTTTATTTTCCGATAATAATCTTGTCTCCTAAAAAATGAGGTTGTTTGTTTATTGCCAAGTCAATAAACATCTTGACTCTTGCAAATAATTCTCGAATATTAGTTTTCAGTCCTGAATAAGCATTCACGTCTTTGGCGTTGTAACCGATAGCGTTTATTCCATTCTTTTCTGCTAAATAAATAGCTCGTTCATTGTGAAAACGTTGAGAAATAATTGTTAGTCGGCTTTGTCCGAACACTTCTTTGGCACGAACAACGGAATCGAGTGTGCGAAATCCTGCATAATCCAGATAAATCTTATCTTCAGGAATACCGCGTAACATCAGCTCCGACTTCATATCTTCCGGTTCATTATAACCTTCGCGACTGTTGTCACCACTGATTACAACCACTTCTATTTTACCAGCTTTATATAAGTCTACCGTTGCCTGTATTCTATTCTGGAAGTATTGGTTGGGAAGTCCGGAACGTAATAGTTTTGAGGTTCCAAGCAGAAGACCTGCTTTATTCTGGGGAATAGAATCGATATTCTGATATATAAACGCTTTTGCTGTATGGCGTACTGCGTAATTAGCGCAAACTATTACTGCAAAGATGAGGATTGTGCCGGTCAGGATAGACCATTTGATCCGTCTTGCCCATTTGGATGATTTTATAAGTTTCTTCATACTAATCAGGTATTTGCTTACGGTTTTTCTTCAGATCAGGCAAAAACCAGGTAACCAATCCGAGTAACGGCATATAAGCGCAGACATTATAAACAGCTTCGATGCCGAACTTATCCGCCATATTTCCCAATACAGCCGAGGCAATACCTGCCACTCCGAAAGCAAATCCGAAGAATAATCCGGAGATCAGTCCCAGTTTACTGGGTAATAGCTCCTGCGCATATAACAGGATGGCGGGGAAAGCAGATGAAAGAACCAGGCCGACACAGAAACTCATAATAATTGTGGCAAGCAAGCCTACATGAGGCATCAGTATACTGAAAGGTGCGGCACCGAGGATGGAACCCCAGATGACGTACTTTCTTCCGATACGATCTCCGATAGGACCACCCATCAGTGTTCCGATGGCTGTAGCCACAAGAAACACAAAGAGATAAAGCTGGGAGTCCTGCACACTTACTCCGAATTTATCAATCAGATAGAAAGTGTAATAGCTGCTTAAGCTTGCCATATAAATATATTTGGAGAAGATAAGTATCAGCAGGATAGAAATGGAAAGAACCGTTTTCCCCATAGGCAAAGGCATCTGCATATGAGGTTGCAGGGCAATATGATCACGTTTCATCCGGGTAATGTATCCCTTGTACCATTTGCCAACGGGTATCATTACCATGATTGCTATTACCGATAAAATTGCGAATAATGCGATGTTGTGCCTACCATAAGGTGCTACAATTAAAGCTACCAGTAACGGACCCAATGATCCTCCCAGGTTTCCACCCACCTGAAACAGGGATTGTGCCAATCCTCTTCTGCCTCCGGAGGCGAGCGAAGTGATGCGGGATGCTTCCGGGTGAAGTACGGAAGAACCTATACCTATGATGAACACTGAGAACAATACCCAATAAAGATTCGTGGAAAAGGCCAGATTCAACATCCCCGTCATAGTGAACAACATGCCCATCGGTAGTGTCCAGGCAAACGGGCGCTTATCAAAAAATAATCCGAATACGGGTTGGAATACCGATGCGGACATCTGATAAACCAGCGTAATCAATCCGATTTGTGCAAAACTCAATGTCAAGTCCTCTTTGAAAAGCGGATATGTGGCGGTTATGACGGATTGCAATAAGTCGTTCAGACAATGGGAAATACTTAATGCGATCAATATCGGATAAGCTATCGAGCTTACCGGGCGTTGTGTATTCTGTTGCATGATGGTTGCGTCTCTAATATAAATCGGGCGCAAAGGTACAAAATAAAATGATTAATACGGATGAGTAAACCAAAAGCATGAACCTTCTCCTTCGGTTGATTCCACTCCGATTTTTCCTCCCATCTGAGATACTAAACTTTTGCAGATGGAAAGTCCGAGACCTGTTCCCTGTTTGAACATATCCAACTTGACAAAGCGGTCGAATTTAGGTTGACAAAATTCTTGAATTTAAACGTGAATTGCAAATGTTTAGATAAAGAACTCGCCGGCTGGAGCAAAATAAATACCAAACAATTATCTTTGCGATTCAAATATAAAGAAACAACCCATATGGTAACATCATTTCATGCGCTGATTTCCCGTATCCTGAACATTCCTGTCGGACAGGTGGAACGAACCATCGGTCTATTGGGAGAAGGAGCGACAATCCCCTTCATCAGCCGGTACCGCAAAGAGGTGACCGGAGGACTGGATGAAGTTCAGATCGGCAATATCAAAGATCAGTTGGACAAGTTGACCGAACTGAAGAAGAGAAAAGAAAGTATCTTATCCTCCATAGAAGAACAAGGCAAACTAACAGAAGAATTGCGCAAACGCATTGAACAAAGTTGGGATGCCACCGAAGTGGAAGACATATATCTGCCCTATAAGCCGAAACGTA
>ERZ791822.1403-NODE-1403-length-10965-cov-1.829881_pt1 | contig 10965 bp, 10 predicted proteins | sample MGYA00510299_ERZ791822 | MGnify/ENA primary metagenome ERZ791822 (study PRJEB30046, sample SAMN00791945) | human gut metagenome | study: EMG produced TPA metagenomics assembly of the A metagenome-wide association study of gut microbiota in type 2...
GAGGGAGTGCCCGGTGTACAGATGAGAATGGCCGAGTTTGCTCCACCATAGATAGCCCCCACGTAAATGGCGCCGAGCATGATAAGGCCCGACGTGGGATTCATGGCAAAGGTAACGGGGACCATAAGAGCGACACCCATGGTGGCAGAAAGGCCGGGAAGTGCTCCGGTAATAATGCCGCCCGTAAGCCCCAGGAGCATGAGACCGATATTAAATGGATCAATCAGGTTGAGTAAGGAAGGAAGAACATAATCAATCATGCGAGAGGCTCCTAGCGTGCTATATTACGTTCAATAAAGTCCAGGGAACCCGTTGATAAAAAAGTTGCGGACCGAAGAACCAGCCCGCAACTTCACAAAGTCTACTTGATGAGGCCGTTTTCCTGCAGCAGCTTTTTATCGACAACTTCGAGCGAGCGAATATAGGCTTCGAGGGAAGCGGGGTCGAGATATTCAGCAGGCTGACCAGCCTTCTTCATATCCTCAAGGTAGTCCGGATCACTGCAGATTTTCTTGAGCGTGACGCGCAGGAACTGCACTGCCTCGGGATCAGTTCCCTTCGGGCAGGCGAAGATGCGGCGGATATCGGAAACCAGGTTTATGCCCTGTTCTTTCAGGGTGGGCACATCGGGAAGGAAAGCGTTGCGCTTCTCACTGGCAACGTTCAGGATGCGGAACTCGCTGATGGAACGCATGATGTCGTTGATGTTGCCGAAAATAAGATCAACCTCTCCACCCAGGAGCGCCGCGTTCTGGTCAGCAGCTCCCTTATAAAAAACCTTTGTTATCTTGGCTTCAGGGAAGAGCTTGCAGAACTCCAGGTACATCAGATGATGGCCGCTGAGGGGTCCCACGAGGCCGACCTTCAGCTTATTGGGATTGCTCTTCGCGAAATCAAGAATTTCCTTGAAATTCTTGAACTTGCTGGTCTTAAGAACGGCCACGCACTGAGGATCATTGACGACCTGCGCCAGGTATTCATAACTGCCGGAAGTAAAAGCCGCCTTCTGGGAGAGTTCCTGCAGCACCATGTGCGGAAGATTCATCCGTCTTTGCTGGCTTTGGCGATTTCCGTGAAGCCAATCATTCCGCCGGCGCCGGGCTTGTAGACAAATACCCAGGGCTGCTTGACGTACTTGTTCCAGTATTTCTGCATGATGCGGGCCTGTACGTCACTGGACCCACCGGCTGTAAAGGCAATGATCAGATTGACCGGTTTTTCAGGATAGGCAGCCCGGGCCGGACTGCTGACGGCAAAGGCGAGAGTGACGGCCATGGCAAGTGAGGTTAAGAACTTAAATGGGCGCATTGGTGCCTCCGTATCCTTTTGAATGGGGGGGGGGTAAATATCGGCCAGGAGAGCCCTAGCCGATATTACTGGCGGGAGTTAGGCGCTCTCGTACAGACGGGTCATGATGAATTCGCGGTGTCCGAGGACTTCAGCGCTCGTCATACGGCCGTTGCAGGTGCTGATGAGCATATCAAGCAGCTTGTCGCCGGCCTGATCGTAGTTCATCTCGCGGCGGAGGATGCCGGTCACGTCGACATCGATGTGCTCGCTCATGGTACGCAGGGTACGCGGGTTGCCGGTCAGCTTGATAACAGGCTCAATCGGGTTGCCGATAATGTTGCCCTGTCCCGTGGGGAAGAAGTGGGCAACATAACCGCCGGCGCAGAAAAGCGTCACGGCCTCAGCGGCAGCGGAAGAGGTGTCCATGAACCAGAGACCGGGGCCGGTGGGCGTTTCAGCCTTGTCGAGGCAGCCGACAATGGGAGCCTTGCGGCCAATCTTCTGAATGTTGCCAAGAGCCTTTTCTTCGATGGTGGTCAGGCCGCCTTCGATGTTGCCCTTGGTCGGCTGGGAGTCGCAAAGGTCATTGGTCTTGTGATCCTCGACAACCTTCTGGTAACGGTCGAAGAAAGCCTGGAACTTCTTGCGGACGTCATCATTGGCGCAGCGGGCGGCAACGAGATGCTCACCGCCGGTCAGTTCCGTCGTTTCGCCGAAAGCGGTAGTGCAGCCGGCTTCGTAAAGTTTGTCAAAAGCATTGCCAACGGTCGGGTTGGCAGAAATGCCGGAAGTGGTGTCGGATTCACCGCATTTGCAGGAAACCCAGAGGTCCTTGATGGGGCACTCGGTACGCTGCAGAGCCGTGGCGTACTGCACGAATTCCTTGGCCTTCTTGGAAGCGGCGTTGATGGTGTCAAAGTCGCCGTGCTTTTCAATGCCGAAGCCGGCAACCGGCTTGCCGGTCTTGGCGATACCGTCGACCACACGCTGGGTCCACTGGGGCTCAATACCGATAACCACGCAGGCAGCAACGTTCGGATTGGAACCGGTGCCGATCAGCGTACGGAAATGGAGGTCAAGGTCGGCGCCGAACTGCAGACGCCCGTAGGCATGAGGCAGGGCAATGGTTCCCTTGACGTTGTTGGCAACGGCCTCACAGGCAGCGTTGGAAAGGTCGTCAAGGGGAAGGATAACAACATGATTGCGGATACCGACACGGCCGTTGTCACGGCGATAACCCATAAATGTCTTCTGCATTTCTACCACCTCTTCGTTTTTACATTGTGAACATGCAGATGTTCGCCACGCTTGATGGGCTTAACAACTCTGCCGATATCGGTACCATATTTAATAACGGTATCACCAACATTGAGATCCTTAAGGGCAATCTTATGGCCGATCGGAATATCATCAAGAGTTGTGATCTGAATATCTGAATCACCATCCATGATCCAGCCGTTAAGCTTGTCTCCCTTTTTGACTCCTTCAACCACGATGACACCAACTGAATCGCCGGGCTCGTGTACGATGAAATGAGTTGTCATTTCGTACTCCTTAACTAACGTATATAAATAAAACCACCACTAACATAAAACGGCATGACAGGAATTAAACAGTAATCTGCATGCTGTTTGTTTATAAAAAAGCAATTCCCATGCCACTCGTCGTTCTTTTCACAACCCACTGAATTTATCTTTGTTTTTTTCAGAACAAGCTCATTTCAGGATTGCCATGGTGCCCAAATTTAGTTAAATTTGGGCAAATAAATGACTAAAATTAAGCAGAGATGGGCACAAGATGGCACCTGAAGAAAACGAAAACCTGGAAAATCCTGAAAACTCCGTCGGCAGGCTGGCCCAGAAACTGGCCGTTTCTGTAAGCACACGCATGGATCGGAACGCGTTCTTCCAGATCCTCTCGAGCCGGCTGCGTGAACTTTTTCACTACAACAGATTCTGCATCAACCTTTACGACAGGGACAGGGAAGTCCTGAACCTCTTCACTGCCGCCGACGGGACAGTCGTGGAGTCGCTCTCCAACACCCGCGTTGCTTCCAACACCGTCGCTGGCATGGCCATCAGCTCGCGCAAACCCGTTGTTATCAATGATCTCTCTGCCCTGAACAAAAGCCGCTCAGCGCAAACCATGGCCACCGTGGGACTGAACGCAACCATAGCCCTGCCGCTGATCATCAGGCGCGAAGTTATTGGCACACTGCATGTGTCTTTCAAACGTCAGCCTGACAATGTCGTGGAAATTCTCAATTTTCTGCTGAGCCTGAGTCCCATTGTAGCGTCATTCCTCTATGTGCTCCTCGTCGGTGAAAATCAGAGCGAGACTCTGAAAAGAGGATCCAGCAACAGCGCGGAAAGTGATGACGAAAAACACGGTTTGGCGGATCAGCTCCTGAACACGCCAAGCATGGCGCAAATCATGGAGACAGCCCGGAACGTAGCCAAATTCAAGATTCCCCTGCTCATTACTGGCGAAACAGGAACAGGCAAGAGTATGCTCGCGCGCTGGGTGCATTTTCACGGACCCCGCCGCGACAAAAATTTTATCAAGGTGAACTGTCCTTCCCTGGCTCCCACTCTTTTCGAGAGCGAAATGTTCGGCTATGTCCGCGGCGCCTTCACAGGCGCCAATACCAAACGTATTGGCCGCATCGAACTCGCTGACAACGGGACACTCTTCCTTGACGAAATCGGCGATCTCTCGGCCGCCATGCAGAGCAAACTCCTGCAGGTCCTCGAGGACAGTGCCTTCGAACGCGTTGGAGAATCGCAGCCTATCAACGTCGATATCCGCATCATCTCAGCCACCAATATCAATATTCAGGACGCTATACGCCGCGGCACCCTGCGCGCCGACCTCTTCTACCGCCTGGGAACCGTGATGCTCCACCTTCCTCCCTTACGCGAAAGGCGGAAGGATATTCCCCTTTTCATCAGCCATTTTATCAAGCGCTTTTCCGAGGAATATAAAATCCGCCCTCCCCACCTCAGGGACAGCATTCTGGACATCCTCTGCGCACATACCTGGCCGGGCAATATCCGGGAACTGCGCAATGCGGTCACAAGCCTCCTCCTGCGGTCAATGGAAGGAGACGTGACGGAATCCTTTGTGCGGGAGAGCCTCAGGAACTCTGCCAGCATTGCCGAATCCGCGGCAAGCGTACGCCGGGGACTCAGTACCACTGCCCCTGTCAATTCTGGGGATTCAAAACCGGTTCCCCTGCCGAATCCCCGGGATTTCGGAAGCCTCAGAGACATGGAAAACCGTCATATTCTGGAAGCCCTGGAGCGCTGTGGCGGCAAAGTAGCCGGCCCAGGAGGAGCGGCCGCGCTTCTCGGCATACCGCGCAGCACTCTGCAATACCGCCTGCGCAAGCTCGGAATCAAAAAGTCCGGTTCCGTCCGATAACGTAAGCAGGCCCCAAAGGCGGCATTCCTGTTCCTGGCGGATATCTTTTTCACCGAGAGTCTCCCGGTGCTTCGCCCTCACCTTAAAATACGCGGCATCGACAATGAGAAATGAACAGGAGGATGTCAGAGGACAGTTCTGAATTCATCCACGTAAGTATCCAGGCTTTTGCAGACTTCGGAAACAGACGATTTCGAAAAAGACGTTCCGCACAGGTCTTCCGTTATACGGGTGATCTTCCTGGTGGAAATGCCCTCCGGAACCATAGCAGCCATTGCTGTGAAAATGGACTGTTCACTGCGCGGATAGTTTTCAAAGATCATCGTCCTGAATAGCTGATTCAGGTGTCTGGGGACATTCAGGGGTATCTGCCTGGCTGGGTTTTAGCTCATTGTGCGCACGCCGCTCCGGCTGTCTGTGCGCCTCTCTGTGCGCTCATAGCGCTTTGCTCTGTAATCCAATGGACTCCCCGGGCATGGCATTGAGCCCTTGGAGCAGCAGACAGAATCTTTCCTTTTTCGCCTCTGCCGTAAACGTCCGTAGAAATTCATCGAATTCTAAGTTAAGGATGACCTGAGCCATGGTGTTCTCCTTTCGGTTTTGGTGTCTTTTGCTATTCCAAACATACCGAAGGAGCTCCCATGGGCTCAACTTTTTGCTACTGGAATTTACACCACTATACGGAGTTTACTGTCCGATTAGACGGTAACACGGATGGGAGGAGAATAAATATGCTCAAAGAATTACGGATACAAAACTTCAAAGGGTGGAAAGATACCGGCACCATCCGTCTAGCTCCCATCTCGCTTTTTTTCGGTGCCAATAGTTCTGGCAAATCCAGCATCGGACAGTTTCTGATTATGCTGAAACAAACCGTTGAATCACAGGATCGAAAAGCTGTGTTTTATCCTGGGGGGAAGAACTCCGCTGTTCAGCTAGGCTCTTATCAGGAAATGGTCTTTCATCGTAATCCTAAAAACAAAATCTCTTTTGATTACAGATGGTCTTTGATAGATCCCCTGAAAGTTAAAGACCCTCTGTCAGGACAGATTTTTTCTGGTAATGAATTGGATTTCAGCGCGGAAGTCGACTTGGCCGACTCAATAAGGAATTTACCGCAGGTCGCTAAGTTCAAATATCGTCTTCTCGAAAATGACAAGCAATCTCTTTCCATTAGTTTTTCACGAAATTCAAATAAAAGCGAATACACTGCATCAGCTGAGCAATACAATCTTGTCAGAAAGAAAATGCGTGCTTGGGCCCCAAAAGATGTTGTTCGATTTTATGGTTTCCCTGACGAGGTAGTCGCTTATTATCAAAACGCTGAGTTCGTTCAGTCCTTGAATCTTGCGCATGAAAAACTATTTAGCTCAATCTATTATCTGGGACCGCTAAGGACAAAGGCTGAAAGGCTTTATACTTGGAGTGGTATTGCTCCAGAAAGCGTTGGTTTTTCAGGAGAAAACACCATTGCAGCAATTCTGGCGGCCCGAGAACGAAAAATTAGTTTAGGTTACAAAAAGGTAGCAAAGCCATTTGAGGAAGTTATCGCCCTTAAACTTAAAGAAATGGGACTGATCGAAGAGTTTGAGGTTAAACCTATTTCCGAACAGCGCCAGGACTATGAGGTTAAGCTTCGTACAAAAGGCTCCGAGGATTGGGTGGATCTCCCAGACGTTGGTTTTGGCATTTCCCAGGTTCTGCCTGTTCTGGTGCAGTGCTTTTATGCTCCTGCGGGTTCAATTATCCTTATGGAGCAACCGGAAATTCACCTTCACCCGAGCGCTCAATCTGCGTTGGCCGATGTGATGATTGACGTGATCAACTCCAGAGAAAATGGAGCCGACAGAAATATTCAAATAATCATTGAAACCCATTCTGAGCATTTCCTGCGACGGTTGCAAAGGAGAATCGCCGAAGATTTTATTTCACAGGAAAAAGTATCAGTTTACTTTGCTAATAACTCTAAGACTCCTGCCACACTTGACCCTCTTCAAATTGACATGTTCGGCAATATTCAGAATTGGCCAGAGAATTTTTTTGGTGATGAGATGAGTGACATTACAGAGCAAGCCAAAGCTGCCATACAAAAGAGGATGAACCAGATGACTCAACATCAGGAGCTGCCCCAATGACATTACCAGAAAAAATAATTGTTGATACTAATGTGCCAATTAACGCAAATCTTGCAAATACACCAAAAGAAATTCCCGCTGACATGCTTAATTGTGTTTTAAGTTGTATCATTGCTATTGAGTGTGTCATTAAACAAGGAGGGCTTGTTATTGATTCTGGTGATGAAATCTACAATGAGTATTTGCATAATCTTTGCCTAAGTGGGCAAAAGGGAATTGGCAATGCTTTCATGAAATGGGTTCACGATAATCGATGGCGCCTGCCGGACTCCGATCGGGTAACTATTTCCAAAAATGGCGACTCCTATAAAGAATTTCCAGACCATGAAGGATTAGTAAATTTCGATATATCTGATCGCAAGTTTGTTGCCGTTGCAAATGCTCACCCGAAAAAACCACCTATTTTGCAATCTACAGATTGCAAATGGTGGGGCTGGAAAAATGCATTGGAGGATGTCGGTATTACCGTCTGTTTCCTCTGCCCAGAATACGTTAAAGATAAATATAAGAAGAAGATCGGATTGTGAACGATAGTTTTTTCAAGTTTCCATCCACTCCACATCTGGCAGCGCTGCCTGATGTCGATATCCGAGAGGATAAGGTTCTTTCGGAATCAGAGCGTTTTGATTTCCTACGACATAGCCTTGTTGTAGAAGAAAAAGTAGATGGCGCAAATCTGGGCATCTCCTTTGATTCAGAAGGAAATATTCGCGCACAGAACCGAGGGGCATACCTGTATCCACCTAGATCAGGACAGTGGAAAAAACTTGATGACTGGCTGGAACCCCGTCTCGATATGCTGTTTGAAATTCTTTCCGAGAAGTTCATTCTTTTCGGTGAATGGTGCTATGCCCAGCACTCAATTTTCTATGATCGTTTGCCTGACTGGTTTCTTGGTTTCGATATTTACGATAAACGGTTTGGCAGATTTCTTTCTTCCGAGCGCCGGGATGCGCTCTTAAGGAAGATGGGTATTACCCCGGTTCCTTTTGTCGCACGAGGACACTTCACTTATTCAGAACTCCTAAAACTCCTATCAGTATCAAAATTTACCGATCAGCCTGCGGAAGGAATCTACCTCCGAGTTGACCAGGGGGACTGGCTGGCCCAACGGGCTAAACTGGTTAGACCGGCTTTTGTCCAAGCTGTGGAGCAGCACTGGTCGCGCTCCGCCATCAGGCCGAATCGGTTGCGTTTGGCCCCGCAAGAATGACGTCTTTCATCAGCGGCCTTCCCTGCCACCCCTGTAAGATTCGTTTTTTTTTGCGATTGGCTACGCTGACCTGAACCACGGTTCTGCCGATGACTCAGGTATCGGACGCCTGGTGTGCCCCCTTCCTGGCGGCGTTTACGAACCCGGCCTGAAAATCAGACTCCATGACGCAGTCAGTGAGCTTCTCATTTTGAGCGTTGCGTTCGCGCGTTATGGAGCCGACGGTGAAGTTTGGCACCCTGCGCGGATGGAACGGAGTAGCCATGCGTCTCTTCCCTGCCGCGCATGCCGCTGGTCACATGTTGCGGGAGCATGATCCTGTTCAGCCGCAAATCAAAAGAATATCCGGGAAACCGCCGCACTGCGATATCAAGCGTCGCCGGAGTATTTTCTCCTGATTTTCTATATAAACGGTGTCACTCCAGAACCTCATGCCCTGAAAGGAGCAGACACATACCAGCCGGACATTTCCGGCTGAACAGACATATCCTCTCTCCGCAGGCCGGACGTTCTTCCCGGGGCGGAACAGAGGGAAAAGCCTCCCTCTGCCCGCCTACCGCGGAGGACACGCCGCGTTACTGGATGAAGCGGATACCGTGCAGACGATCCACTTCCGCCGGATCCGAGAGATCCAGGATAAGGCTTCTCCCCGTATCCATGCGCCCGATGGCGTCCATGTCTTCATCGTCCAGAGCAAAGTCAGTCACTGAGAGGTTCTCATGCAGTCTTTCGGCATGAACGGACTTGGGGATGGCTATGGCTCCGCTCTGTATGAGCCAGCGCAGAACGACCTGGGCCGGCGTTTTGCCATGTTTTTTCCCGATAGCCGAAAGATCGTCCCGCGTGAAGATGCCATTGAGCCCTTCAGCGAAAGGCGCCCAGGCCATGGGCACTATCTGATTCCGGCGCATGAGTTCCCTGAGTTCCTTCCGCTGGCTGAAGGGGTGCAGTTCAATCTGGTTGACGGCAGGCACAATATCATGGCTCAGGATGAGATCCTCAAGCCTGTTCGGAAGGAAGTTACAAACACCTATGGCTCTCACTTTCCCCTTCCGGTAGAGTTCCTCCATGGCCCGCCAGCTGCCGTGATAGTCGCCGTAAGGCATATGAATGAGATAGAGATCCAGATAATCCGTCTGGAGATTTTCGAGCGTCTTTGCAAAGGAAAGCAGCGTTTTCTCATACCCGGCGTCCTGAATCCAGACTTTGGAACAGAGAAAGACATCACCGCGGTCAACGCCGCTTTCGCGCACGGCGTCACCCACAGCACGCTCGTTGCCGTAGCACGCGGCCGTGTCAATGAGACGGTACCCCATCCCCAGCGCTTCGCGCACGGTATTCCGGCAGAGATCCTGATCCGTCACCTGAAAAACGCCCAGGCCGAGACGAGGCATCTCAACCCCGTTGTTCAGGGTGACGGTTCCCTTTTCCTTTTTCACGGCGTCCAGGAGAACAGCTCCCTGTTCCGGATTGTGGTCGATGGCTCCGATGATCTTATGCGGCAGGTACGCTTCCTCAAGATACGCCACATCTTCCTGCGTCAGCGTGAGATCGAGCGCGTGGGCAGCATCTTCAAGGTACGACGCCTTTGTGGCGCCGACAATGGGAGAGGCCACGCCCCTGGCCCATTCCCAGGCAAGGGCGATCTGCGCCATTTTAACACCATATTTTTCGGCGAGTCCGGCCACGCGCCGGACGATCCGCATGTCCTGCTCCCGAGCATGATCGTACTTACCCCTAGCCACAAGGTCGGTCCTGCCGCGCAGGGTGGACGATTCCCACTGCGGACGCGTGAGATGTCCTCCGGCGAGAGGGCTGTAGGGCATGAGGGAAACGTTCATTTCCCGGCAGATGGGAATGAGCTCACGCTCATCTTCCCTGTAGAGCAGGTTGTAGTGGTTCTCCATAGCCTGGAACATAGCCCACCCGTTCTCCCGGGCTACAGTCTGCATCCTGAAGAACTGATACCCGTACATGGCCGACGCTCCAAGGGCGCGGACCTTGCCGGCCCGCACGAGAGCGTCGAGCGCCTCTATGGTTTCTTCGATGGGCGTGTCATAGTCAAAGCGGTGGATGATGTAGAGATCCAGATAGTCCGTGCCGAGACGGCTCAGCGTCCCGTCGATCTCCCTGGCGATGGCCTCGCGGGACAGACGCCCGGGATTAAAATAGACTTTTGAGGCGATCACGACCTTATGGCGGTCAACGTTCCTTTTTAACGCGCGGCCCAGGTATTCCTCGCTGGTGCCCTGAGAATAACAGTTGGCCGTGTCGAAGAAATTGATACCGAGTTCAAGAGCTGCCTTCACGACCTTCTCCGTATCCTCCCCGTTCAGGGTCCAGTCGTGCATAGTTCCGGGTTTTCCGAAGCTCATGCCTCCGGCGCAGATCTTCGAGACAGTGATGCCGCTTTTGCCAAGTTCCGTGTATTTCACGATATTCTCCCCGCCGGCACCGGGCCGGCCTTCAAAAAAACATGGTTTGCAGCGGCAGGAACAGGGTACCGCGGCCCCACTCTCAGCGCCGCCCTTCTCTTCCGGCGCGGGTAACGAAAAGTCTCGCCAGCAGGCAGAAAAAAAACGCGGTTCCAAGATGCCACACCAGAAATTCCGGCATCCCCCCGGGGAAGTACTTCGGCCCGCCCAGAAACAGCATATCGTTCCAGAGACCACTCTGAACGAAGCAGAAAGCTCCCGCTGCAAGGAAGATAAGGAAGAGAGCTGACCGGACGCGGCCGGCGAACCGTTCCGCCCTGTTCCAGACAGAGGCGCCGTGCAGACCGAGATGGAATGAGGCAAGGACAAAGAGCCAGGCTGTCATAGCGGTGTGCAGGCCGCGGCCCCAGAAGGGCATACGGAAAGGAAAAAACGGGTACGTATCCCCGGCCATGGCCAGGGCGCTGGC
>ERZ791822.1413-NODE-1413-length-10912-cov-2.681312_pt1 | contig 10912 bp, 13 predicted proteins | sample MGYA00510299_ERZ791822 | MGnify/ENA primary metagenome ERZ791822 (study PRJEB30046, sample SAMN00791945) | human gut metagenome | study: EMG produced TPA metagenomics assembly of the A metagenome-wide association study of gut microbiota in type 2...
GAAAAGAAATGTTTAAGGATGTCCACAATAAAGAGACGGCTTCTTCTTTACTCTACAAGTATAAGAAGCGTAACATTATTGTTCAGATCCGGAAGAATGTATATTTGCCAACCAATCCAGCAGATGGCTTTGTAGATGAAAATAAATACGAAATAGGATGTAATTCTGTTCCTAATGCTTATATATCATATCATTCGGCCATGGAATATTACGGCTTACAGAATCAAGTATTTAATAGGATCTACTTATCAACCCCAAAGCGGTTCCGAGCTTTTGAATTTGATTTCGTTGAGTATATGTATGCTCCGGACAAATTTAAAGAAGGGATAATTCAACCAGAGTTAACTAAAAATATTCATGTTACAGATATTGAACGTACTATAGTTGATTGTATAGACAGGCTGGATCTTGCAGGAGGGATTGAAGAATTGATTTATAATTTTGAACTAATAAATGAAGTGGATGAGAATAAAATATTGTATTATATGTCGTTACATAAAAAACAAGTTATATATCAAAAGTCCGGCTTTATTCTTTCCTGTTTTAAGGAGCAAATGACACTAAGTGAAATGTTCTTTGAGTTTTGTAGTGCCAATATAGGTAAGAGTGTACGCTATCTTACAGATAAATATGACTCAAACGTATATATTCCAAAATGGAAATTATATGTTCCGCAATACATTTTATCTTTGATTAAATAAATAAAACCATGAATATATTCGATATCACCCGGTCACATATTAATGATGCATCACAGAAACAAGGTTTCCAACGTGATACTTTGGAAAAAGTTATACGACTTTATTACGTGCTCAAAGCAATTTCTGAAACCCCTGTATTGAATAACAACTTAGTACTTAAAGGAGGAACTGCAATTAACCTAGCATATTTTAATCTTCCTCGTTTATCTGTAGACATTGATATGGACTTTACTAGATCAGGGAAGATGGAAGACCTATTAGATCTACGAAAAAAAATAAAAGATACTTTGTTTAGCCTTTTACAATCACAAGGGTATATCATTGGGAAAGGAGGAAAGGAACTTCATACACTTGATCAATGGACTTTCAACTATCAAAGTATAGCCGGGAATAATGATCACATAAAGATAGAGCTGAATTATGGTATCAGAAATCATATTTTTCCAGCAATACAAAAAGATATTAATCTAAGTATTGTTTCTGATCCAGGAATTAAGGTACCAACTTTACACCCTTGTGAACTCTTTGCAACGAAAATTAATGCTTTGCTTGAAAGAGCAGCTGTACGAGATTTATTTGATGTATATTCATTATCTTGTTCGAGTATGCTTTCTACTCCAGAAGAAAAGGAAATGCTACGAAAAGCTATCGTATTCTACCAGACTGTCGGAGTGGAAGGTAAGCCTAGAAAAGAGATTAATATTTCTAAGATCATAAGTGTTCAGCCCTCGAAGATAAAGAGTCAACTGATGCCATTGCTTCCTTCAGGGAAGAAATTCTTCCCGGTTGATGATGCAAAGAAGAATACAATGCAATATTTAAAAGCTGTACTTATCTTAACCCCAAATGAGATGGAATATATTGAAAGCTTCAGCAAAGGAGTTTATAAACCAGAACTATTGTTTTCAGACCCAGCAATAATAGAACGAATTGCAGCACACCCAATGGCATTATGGAAAATAGCACAAATAGAAAAAGATAGTACTTTTTCTTGCAATAATGAGTTTATAGAAGCCATTGCACAGAATGATTACTCACGTATAATAACTATGAAAGAACAAGGATATACTCCGAAGCTAAGTGTTATTGAAGAATTGGAAGGGAGAATATCATCCCAAGCGGTAATTGCAATTAAGAAAATATTCGAATTGCCAATTGAAACACCGGGATTGAGTAACATCCAACAGACGCAGAGTAATGCTTATACACAAGGTAAAGACAATGAGCTTGAACTTTAATATAATGAATATGGCTGCATATTGTTAAGGTTAGCCTAGATTTTTCCGGAAGTATTTTCTGCCAAATCTACAATATTAATCAATCTCCACGAATTTAAGTTTGGACTTACCAGCACATTTCCCCTTCAGGGGAGAGTTGTATCTCATGGTGCAGTTCTCTTATTTGATGTCGGTTGTTTCCTTTTCCTTTTCGTGTTGCTCTTTTTCAGTTCCTTTTCGACAGTCAAATCCGTAACTGCGCTATAAACTTGGGTAGTCTTTACACTTTTGTGTCCTAGCAATTTCTGAACTGTAGTGATATTCACTCCACGATATATTAATAATGTTGCGAAAGTATATACAGAAAAGGTAATCATTAGCAATAAAACGTAAAGCGCAGATAATCATGTATGTTTGTCGTTTGTAGTCGTTAGCTGTCCACCCTTGAAAAAGAAAAAAAGAGCGTATTCAGGTAGTAGTTCCGTTGCTTATCCGTTACCCTTTTTAGAGGTCGGCAACAGGCAGAAAAACAAGGAATTAGGAAGGGCTTCTGCAAATTGGCTCGTTTCTCTCTTTTTGCTGTCCTTATTAGACCTTTGAGAGGTCTGTTTGTCAGTGGCTTGCATCATTTCAAATAACTCTGTTGAATGTAATTTTATCAACTTAAAAAAAACAGAGATATGAAAACAGAATTGAAAGTGCATTTCTATTTAAGAAAGACCAATGAAAAGAAAAACGGCGAGTGCCCCGTTATAGGAAAAATCACCATCGGAAAAGATGTTGTACAGTTCAGTGCAAAAGTTACCGCTAAAGCATCCCTTTGGGATATTGTTTCAGGCAGGGTAACAGGCAAGAGCAAACACGCTACCGAAGTAAACGCCATGCTGGATAAAATGGGGGTGGCGATAAACACCAGTTACCGTAAGTTGCAGGAAGAAAAGAACACTATCACTGCAAGCGAGGTAAAGAACGCTTTTCAGGGCATCGCATCCCAGCAGGAAACACTAATCAGATACTTTACACGCCACAATGAAGAATTTAAGAAACGTGTAGGTGTGAACCGTGAGTTATCCACACAGGTACAGTATGAAAACTCCCTGAACCATCTTAAACGGTTTATGTCCCTGAAATGCAAGCTATCGGATATTCCATTTACACAGCTTGATTTCTCTTTCATCGAAAAATACGATTTTTATCTACGTGTGGAACTGAAATTAAAACCCAACACGATATTAGGCATCATGCGCCATTTGCGTAAAATGATAAAACTTACCATTGGGGAGGGAATTATAACCCGTGACCCGTTTGATGGCTATTCACCTGAAAGACCGAAGCCCGAACAAAAATATCTGACACGTGACGAACTGAACAAAATAATGGTCACACCATTAGACCATCCTTGCAGATATTTAACACGTGACATGTTTCTGTTTTCTGTCTTTACAGGTTTGGCATACAGGGATATTTGCAACCTGACTGCAAAGAATATCGTTAGGGCTTCCGATGGCGTGCTATGGATAGAAACCACCCGGCAGAAAACCGGAACGCCCTGTGAAATTCCCTTAATGGAAATTCCCCTACAAATCCTTGACAAGTACAAAGGTTTAGCCCCTGACGAAAAACTGTTACCGATGCTTAGTTGTGGAAAACTAAATAAAAATTTGAAGGTGATAGCCAAACTGTGTAACATTGATAGACGCTTAATTTTCCATGCCGGACGGCATACATACGCATCGGAAATTTGCTTATCTCAAGGCGTACCGATAGAAACAGTAAGCCGTATGTTAGGACATAGGGATTTGCGTTCCACGCAGATATACGCAAAAATCAGCAATGACAAAATATCAGAAGACACCGACAAACTGGAAGAACGGATAAAAGATAAATTCCGGTTGGTTGGCACAGGGCAATAAACAAATCATTCTAAATAATTATCAATATGGAAAAGAATACAAAAAAACAAAGAAGCACCTTTGCTGTCTTGTTTTATCTCAATACATCCAAACGCAGAAAAGACGGAACTTGTCCGATTGTCGGACGCATAACGGTAGATGCGAACTCCGTACAGTTCAGCACGAAAATAAATCTTTCATCCTCTGATTGGGACGCAAAGAAAGGACGGGCGAAAAAAGAAAGAAAAGAACTCATGGAGATAAACCGGACACTTGACCGTTTGGAGAAGCAGGTAAAAGCCCATTATTCCCGGATAGTGGAAACCGAAGGGTATGTAACAGCCGAAAGGGTGAAAAACGCCTTAAACGGTATCGGGGAAAAAGCAAGTAACCTGTTACAACTGTTTCAGGAACATAACGCAGAGTATGAAAAATGCGTAGGTGTAAACCGTGTTTATGATAGTTACTATTGCTATCTATTGACATTTAAGCACCTCTCTAACTTTATCCGCATGAAATACAATTCGGAAGATGTGCCGTTAGTCAGCCTTACGCATAAGTTTATAAACGATTTCGATTTCTATTTGAGGGTAGAAAAACGGATGCAGGCAAGCACCGTTTTGGGACACATGATTTCACTAAAGAAGATAGTCACATGTGCCATCAATCAGGGAACACTAAGACGTAACCCGTTTATGAATTATGTAGCGGAACAGCCTTTGAAAAAGTACAGGTACTTAACAGAAGAAGAATTTCAAAAGTTACTCACCACTCCGATAGCGACTAAAAGATATTACCGTACAAGGGACTGGTTTATTTTTTCGTCTTTTACGGGTTTGTCGTATGCGGATATGTGCGCCTTGTCGGTTGATAACCTGATAACGGAACAGGACGGCAGCACATGGATAAAGATACCACGCCAAAAGACGGGGACGGTATGTAATATCAAACTGTTAAGCATCCCTCTGATGATTATTGAGAAGTACAAGAATGAACGGAAAACGGATAAGGTTTTTAACATGATAAGTCTTTCCAATATCTGCATCAATCTGAAAGAAATAGCCAAATTATGCGGTATAGAACGGAATTTAACCTATCACATGGCACGCCATACATACGCTACCCAAACGTGTATATCACAGGGAGTTCCGATAGAAACGCTTTCCAAACTCATGGGACACTGTTCTATTCAAACAACACAGATATACGCCAAAATCACCAATCAGAAAGTGAACGAGGACATGAAGAAGCTGTTTAATAAAGTAAACGGTAAATACCAAGTGATTGAAAGCGACATAACCGCAGAAATGGCACATAAGAAATTTCCCCATTGGAAGAAAATCAATCAGATATTTCCCGAAAAGAAATAGGATATAACATTAAAGGGTGTGTCATTTATAAAGATACATCCTTTACAAAAGGAGCTTTCAATACAATATATTATCAAAAACACATACTATTTGTCCAGTATTCTAAAAATACAATCTTGAAATATTTATAAATTAAAGCCTATAGATACTCCCTTTTGTTCATTTGTTATTTTAATTATTGCAATTATATGTTTATATGTTAGTGCCAAATTTCCCCCATAACAGAAAGATGATTGTCGTGATGCAATATCGCTATCATAATATCTATCGTTATATAGTGTCTCATTAATACCCCAGCCCAATAAAGGCATAATATATACATATTTTTTTAATATGGGCAAACTGTAGCCTAAATTGAAATTGGTCAATCTATGTTTATCGGAAACTCCACCACTTCCATATTGTCGTTCTTCCGAACTTTCAAAATTGAAAGCGCAATCAAAGTATATGTTTTTAATAATTAGATAGATATTTAATTGATTATCACTACTAATTCCTTTATAAGAAGAAGATTTGCTATAACCAACGCCACATGATACAAGAATATCCTTGTCTTTGAATTGTGCTTTCAAAAATATTGGCATAATAAGAAAGACACAAGTTAAAAGTGTTTTTACCACCATATCTAATTTTAGTTATAAAATAACAGTGCAAAAATACGGATTTTTACCCAAAAGAACAAAACATATTGCATATCAATGCATTTCCAAATCTGAATAAAACATTAACAAAGGTAAGCTCCGTATCCCGTCCGTTCAAGTCCAAGCCCTACGGGTTTGAAAGAAAATCTCCACACCTCACGATGTTCGGGTAGTATTTTCTTCCAAAGACTTGCACAGACGGAATACTACACTAATAAAGTTAATGTTCTTAGTCAGTTTCGGGAAAAAATGTGTTTTTTAAGGATGGTAGGTTATTCCTGCCGTTCCTTGTTGTAGTAGGTCTGCAAGAGCCTTTCTATATCGCTTTGACGGTAGATTATTTTGCCTTTTATCTGAATGTAAGGGATAACGCCCGTATCTCTCCATTCTTGCAGCGTGCGGATGCTTACTTTCAGCCATTTGGCTGCATCCCTATTGCTTAGAAACTTTTCGCCGTTCAAATGCGGTCTATTTTCCTTTGCCAGTCGGCTGATACCGTCTAACATTCTTTCCATAGACTGAAAGAAGTCCCTAATTATTTCACTGTTGCCGTTTATCAGTTCCATATTGTTATATCGTTATATTGATTTATAATTCGTTTGAATGATTGACAGACATACACCTGTCAGTTACGCAGATATTCACCATAGTAAGATATGGAAATACTATCTTTTACCGCATCATAGCCGATATAAAGCCGTTTAAAGGCTTCAACGATGAAATAACGGTTATCTTCTTTCTGTATCTCGTAAACGGCTGGTTTCGCCTGTCCGTTATCCGATACATGGAGCATCGAAAGGAAATACTTTTTCTTACTTTGGTATATCATTACCGTAGGATGAAGGTTTAAACTTTCCCATATTCCGACAATAGCAGACAATTTGAATGACTGGTTTACTTCCATATTATTTTCTTCTTTCTTTTCCATAGGACAATATTTATTTATTGTTTGATTGATAATTCGTTTTCTCGTTTTCCGTACATTCAGCAATCAGTCTTTCAATATCGACAGATTTATAGTACAGCTTGTTACCTATTTGGGAGTAGCCCAGTTTACCGCTATCCCGGTAGTTCTGCAAACTTCGGATGCTGATACCAAGCAGGGCACACACTTCACGACCTGACAGCCATTCATCCGGCTGGCGGGTATTCTCTTTGCAAATCCGTTCCACCTGACTGACGAAACCGGAGAACCGCCCACATACTTGTTTAAAAGTCTGTTCCTCAATAGTTACGATATTCATACGTCTTTTTCTTTTGGCTGGTTGAATATTCCTTTTTGTATTTCTTCCCGGTAGAGAGCCGAAAGAACATCATTGTGTGTATTCAAATGTTCTTCCAGTACGTTATCAATGAAATTTCCGATACTTACCTGTTTGCCTGTAATCACGCCTACAATCTGCATGATACGTTTCTGTATCTCTCCGCTTATGTACACGCTTTGACGGTTGCAAACCGACCGTTTTTTGAGGAACACCGATTTATAGCTTTCCCGTTCCTTGCTTGCTGTTTCCTGTAATGATTGTTTTACTTCTTCCATTCATTTAATTTTTAATGGTTTATAAATAGGTTGATTGATTTCTGATACTGATTGAAAGGGAACAAGCTAATTTTATAGCAGTATTGCCATATTTCTAAACGATTTTCAAATATGGTTTAAAGCCATGTTCAAACCTTGTTTGACTGTCTTATATATTGCTGCCATTCAATCAATTTTCAACAAAGAAAAGGGTAAAAACAGATGCTTTTAAAAATGGGGGTACTTTGTCTGCTTGTGTCGTAATTTGGCGTAATATCTTATATTTCAGGGATTAACTGCTGTCTGTAATTTTGTAACTGATAAACAGACATAGGAAGAAGCCGAACCGCTTGCTTTGGCAATCTGACCATAGGGAAGATTTTTATGTTCATTGGAACATAGCAAGTTGTGTTTTGAGGTCCGCTATTCGCTTTTTGCACCTCAAAACCTTGCCACCTGATAAGGTGGTTTAGTTTACTCCGAAGTCGTAAACCATGTAAAAATTATAATTATGGAACAGAAAAAGAAGTATCAACACAATGGAGGGCGCAAGCCTAAACTTGACCCACGTACACACCGTTATTCGTTCAATCTGGACGATGTGGAGAACGCCAAATTCCTGTCATTTTTTGATAGGTCAGGTTACACTATCAAAGCGCATTTTATTAAGAACTGTATTTTCGATAAGTCGTTTAAGGTAACAGTAAGGGATAAAAGTAAGGTGGATTATTATATTCAGCTAACACAGTTCTATTCACAATTCAGGAGCATAGGACAGAATTACAATCAGGTAGTGAAAGAACTTCATTCCAATTTTTCAGAAAAGAAAGCACTTGCTTTGCTTTACAGACTGGAACAATGTACTTTGGAATTGATAAAGACTAATGAAATGATAGTGCTTTTAAGCAGACGGTTTGAACAGTCTTATCAAAGGGAGGGGACAATATCAGCAGAGGAGTAAAAACAGCTTGCACAAAAAGAAAAATCCCGGAGTTGCCACGTGTACAACTTCGGGATAGTTTCTTTCCTATTTGTCTGTTCCGTGTTCTTTTTCAAACTTTCGGAGCGTACCTACATCAAACCTTTCCTTTATGAACTCTCGCACATCAGAAGCCCGATAATAGGCTTTACCGCTAATCATCATAAAGGATAGCATTTTTTTGCTTCGCAATCTCTGCAATGTACGGGTACTAACCTTGAACAACAGGCACAAGTCCTGATTATCCAATAGCTTATCACCCGGCATTACTTCGGGATTGGTTTGCAAACTCTTTACATCTTTTCCTACTTCTTCCAGTTTATCAAGTAGTTTTTGCATCCAGTCTTTGAACTCGTAATTATCTACATACATATTGCTTCATTTTTCAGGTTATACATAAATGATTACCAATCGATTGATGAAGCAAAGTTCGGCAAAGGAAAGCAAAGAAATTACGGGGTAACAAGGCTACCCCGTATAAATTGATACTAAGTCATTGATTATCTATACCCTTTATTTTCGTGTTCCTTGCGGATAAGGGCTATTAGTCCATTAAGAAATTCCGTTAATTTAGTAGATTTCCGTTTTATAACATCTTCATACTTTTGGTGATAATCGCCCAGTTTGATATTGAATAACCATTCAAAAGCTTTGCCTAAGTCCGTCAAGTGAACGGGTTTCCCATTCTGATATATGATGTTTTTGGAAAGAAATAGACCGCTGACTATTTCCATGATATTAACAAGGCTTGTCTTATCAGTTAAATGGAGAGGGGAAAGAAATAGTTTGTTTGCGTGCTGTGTGAATTGTTCAGGGTATTTAATGCGCCATTTTACAATGCGCATTTCAGTGTTCAACAGTCCTATTGCTTCATCAATCAAATGCAAATAGGGTATTTTTTTCTTGCTTAAACCGCACACGATACGATTTAAGCCTATACAACCCGAAAGAGAAATAGCGTAGTAAAACGCTATAATCCTGCTCGTTGATACTAAAATCAGCTAAATGATTAGCCAATTCTTCAATAGCTTCTGTAAATTCGGATGCAGAAACTTCGCGCTGTGAGTATTCCGATAATAATCGAAAAAATCTCAAACTGATAATTTTATTCATTTTTTATTCTGAAATTTTTGATTGATAAACATATATCTAATTGACCAAATACATAATGGGGAAAAACTTATGGCAATTATTCCATATAATGATAATATTGATTGGCTATTTACTATTTTAGCAAATACAATTTCTTTAAAAAAGATAAATGAAAAAAGATTGAACGAAGTATGAAATATTGTGGCAACCATAATATTACCATTTGTTTTAGTGCATAACCATGAAATAACAAATGATATTTCAATAACCATAATCATGTGAATTATAAATCCGCAAAAGCCAGCTTTAAAATATAAGTGCCATAGTCCCCAACATACACCAATAATCAAACTACTCAAAAACAAAGAGTGTTTTTTACGGAGATAGGGTAACATAAATCCCCGCCAGCCAATTTCTTCACCATAGCAACCGAAGAACATAATGAACAGATAAAAGACGTAATTACTATTGTGAAAATCCTCTTTGATAATATTCCATTGAGGGATGCCTGTGATAAGCAAAAGCATATAAGTGATTCCACAAATAATAACAGGAATGATTAATGATATTAAATACCATTGTAAATACTTCAACCTAAAAAAAGTTTTTGTTACAAAACTATAAATTCTTAATTTGCTATTCTTTATCGAAAAAATTGTGATTGCAGCCAATGCAGGTGACCACTGAGTAAATACAGATAAATAGTAGGGTACTGAAGTTAATAGCACAGTCATTATAATGTTAATAATCAACATTCCCCCCAACGCAAGTCCATAAAATATGATTAATGGATATTTTTCAATTATTTCTCTCATTTGTAATTTATTTGATTATTTAAAATCCCAATTTAATACCACCAGAAACGCAGAATGAATCTTTAAAATCTGAATCTGTTCCTGTATTACTGAAAATTCCTTTTAAACTCCGTTTGTCATAGCCAGCCGAGCGCATCATTGAAGCACCAACCGTGATAGGTATGGAAATATATTTATTAACTTTAAATTCAGGGCGAACTCCCATTATAATGTACTGATGTGAGAACATCATTTCTTGATTGTTTTTTTTCAACATAACTCCTTGTCCGCTCATTTCAGCGATTAAACTTAAGGACAATTGTTTGTTTACATTGTATTTGACTGACATTTCCCCCCCATCCATCATAGATACACAAAAAATGAAATGTCCCTCATACATCCAATTAAAATATAAAGCGGGAAATAACATTGGATAGCCAAACGTGTTATTTATAGCAGTTCCAAAACCTATTTCTAAAGTCGGTCTTATTTTTTTTATGAAAATGACTCCGATATTTCCAAGAAAATTTCTATATCTAATTTTTGATAATCTTGTATTAGGTGTATATATCCCCAAGCCAATATTTGCCATCATATACCATTTGTCGTTTAGTGGTCTTATGTGGTATAATGTTGCTTGTAATCCCAACATCTCTGATAGTACTAAATCTTCTGTTATTTTTTCATTATTAAAAGAAGTATATGAA
>ERZ791822.1417-NODE-1417-length-10884-cov-2.533752_pt1 | contig 10884 bp, 5 predicted proteins | sample MGYA00510299_ERZ791822 | MGnify/ENA primary metagenome ERZ791822 (study PRJEB30046, sample SAMN00791945) | human gut metagenome | study: EMG produced TPA metagenomics assembly of the A metagenome-wide association study of gut microbiota in type 2...
TTCATCCTGATATATGGATTAGAAATTGAATTTTTCCAATTTCATTTTTGCCAATTTCTCGATTTTTCCAACATGGAGAATGAAGTGGCGTGATTTGGAATGTGCGGCAAGCACTTCTTCGTCTTTCCATGTTTCGCAAATCATCATTACGTCAGGACGGGTTGCACTTTCAAAAATGTCGTAAGCCACGCAACCTTCTTCCTTCAATGATGCTTCAGTCAATGCTTTTGCTTCTTCCAACACTGCGGCACGGTTTGCCTCTTCTACTTGAATAAATACGTTTAAACGAATCATAATTTTCTGTTTTTTTACTGGCCGGTCTTTCCGGCGGTTGTTATTTTCTACCTTGTAAACGCCTGTGAAGGCGTCAGTGTTCACTGACGACAAATGTAGTGCATTTTTTGCAACTTCGAATCGGTCGGACGAAAAAACTCCGCCGTCGGGATGCTTCCCGGCTGGCGGAGTTCGGAGTAAACAAGGATTTATTTGCAGTTATTTTGCCCAAAATAGTTTTGTGTAGTATGTGTCCTTGTCGCGGACGTCCTTATAATAGGGGTTATAGTTCATTTCTGTTGTCGGATATTTCCAGCGGTTGGGCACATTGGGGATGGTGCCTGCCACTTCCGGAAAGACGAGGCCCGAAGGATAGCCCGTGCGGCGGAGGTCGGCCCATGCTTCACGGCTGGCGAGCAGGGCAAAGTTCAGCCATTTCTGCGTGATGACGGCATCGAGCTTGTCCGTATATTTTTCACTCGCCCAGCGGCTTTCGGCAAAGGCGGTAACGGCTTCAGCCGTAGGAGCTTCATATTGACGGGAATTTTCGCCGGTACTGATAGAATCGTAGTAGTAGAACAGGTTGATGGACTGGCTGACGGCTTTCACAAATTCTTCTTTTGCCTTGGCTTCGTCCTTCGCTACGCCATATCCCATCAGGTAGGCTTCCGCTTTCAGGAAATGGATTTCAGGCGACGACATAATCAGCATGTCGAACTTGTCGTTTTCCCAAAAGAATCCCTTCTGTGTGATTTGCGAGAATCCGGTGTTGCCGAATTCGTCGGTTGCCTGTGAGTTGTAGTATTCTGTCGTTTCGTCGGCTATGGTAAGGTCGGTACCCAGATAGCGTTTCTCGTCGGTCTTTCCGGTGTTTTTGTTGGTGATACTCACCGGGTTGTAGTAGAGCAGGATACGCGGGTCGTCGGTTCCGGCAACATAAGTTCCCGTGTTCGGGTTGGTGGTATTGTTCATGTCGTAGTTGCCGTTGCTCAGCATGCGGTCGATGACGGCACCTGATGCCTGACGGTTGGTCACCCAGTCGCCCAGTCCCTGACCGGCAGTGAAATTAAGCTGTCCTGATTTTTGGTTGACGATGAACACATTGTTTGTCTGCTCCTCGATGAGCGGGTATTTGCCGGGATTTTCGAGAATGTCCTTCACGTGCTCGCGGCCCAGTTCGGCCAGTGCGCCCTGTGTCGACACTCTGACGGCCAGACGCAGGCGCAGGCTGTTGGCATAGCGTTCCCACTTGTCGAGGTCTCCGTTATTGATGAAGTCCTGCGTGGTGAAGTCGCGGGGTGTGGCCACTTCACGGAATCGCGGAGCTGTTGTCTTCAGGTCTTCCAAAATCGTGCGGTAGATGTCTTCCGCCTTGTCGTAAGGGGCGTATGACTGCTGCACGTCGTTGGTTATCGGAAGCGTGCACGCCTTGCTGAAAGGCATGTCGCCGAAAATGTCGACGGTGGCGGAGAAATAATCGTAAATCTGCACCTTTGCTGCCAGCATGAACGCTTCGTTCTGTGCCTTCTGGCTTTCGTTTTCCGCATTGTAGAGGTTTTCCATCATGCGGTATTGCGTGAGGGCGGAGTAGAGGTTGTCCCATTGGCTGTCGATGTAGGGAATATAGCCGGGGGTGTACATGCTGCTGGAGTAGGTGAACCCGAAAGTCTGGGCGTATTTGCCCACAAACTGCGAGTCGAAACCGAAATAGCGGTTGTAGGTGTGGGTGTCGTAGTCCTTTGATTTCTGGAATACGCCAACCATGAGGTTGCTGATAGTGACTGACGTCACTTTCGACGGGTCTTCATATTTGCTGTCGAAGTCGGCATCCGTACAGCTTGCCAGCGAAAGCAGAATGCCTAAGGATATGATGGATAGTTTGCGTTTCATATTTTCTGAAAATGATTAGAGGTTAGAAACTTGCACGGATGGCTACGCCGAACGAACGGGTGGCGGCGGTAGAGTTGCCGACAATTGCCTGGCTGGACCATGACGTGCCGACCGACGATTCCGCGTCGTAGTTCTTCAATGCCTTGTAGAAATAGAAGAGGTTACGTCCGAATACCGAGAAGGTGAGGTTCGACATTCCCAACTTTTCGACGGTTTTCGACGGCAGACGGTAGCTGAGGTTCAGCTCGCGGAGCTTCACATAGGTGTTGTCGAAAACAGAGTTGGCGTAAGTCAGCTGTTCGGAGCTTGTTCCCCAGTTGTAGGTCATGTTGTAGTAGTAGGCTGCCGGGATGATGCGGTCGTTCGGCTTGCCGGTTGAGGCCACTACACCCGGGAGGATGATACCGTCGTGGTACACGCGGTCGCCATTCGGACCGGCAGTAGTCGACGGGTCAATCCGAACTGGAACTGCGCCGCTGTTGTTGTCGCCCGGATAGTAATAGGAGAGACCTCCAGAAGCCGTGTCGCGGTATTTCAGAGATTCCGGCGTAAGGCCTTGGGCCATGGCATACTGGTTCATTTCGTTGATGACATCGCCACCGATGCGGAAGTCAATGCTGAAGTCGAGCGTAAAGTTCTTGTAGGAGAACGAGTTGAACAATCCGCCCACACCGTCGGGGTTGATATTTCCAACCTTTTGCAGTTCCGACTGGTTGAGGTAAAGGCCGTTGTCGGAAACGAGACATTCGCCGTTTTCATTGCGTTGCGGCACTTGCGTGTAGATGTCGCCCATCGGTTGTCCTGCCACTGCCTGAATCTTGGCACCGCTGCCGCCGATGTTGGCTATTTCCAGATAGGGAACGCCGTCGGCAAGTTTCAGTACCTTGTTGCGGTAGATGCCGTAGGTGGCGGTGATATCCCAGCGGAAGTCACGCGTGAGCACCGGAGTGGCGGTAAGCGAAATGTCCCAACCGTGGTTGGCAACCTCGCCCACGTTCATCAGCACATATTTTGCACCGGAACTTGACGGTTGCGGAGTGGAGAGAATCTGGTCCTTGACGATGTTGTTGTAGTAGGCCACGTCGAAGCCCAGACGGTTGTTGAGGAAGCGGCTTTCAAAACCGATTTCGTATTCATATTTCTTTTCCGGACGGATGTTGGCGTTGCCGATCGATGTCGGAACCGTGTTCCAGGTAAATCCGTTGTCCGACCCCTGTTCGTAGACGATGTTGGCGGCATACGTTTCCGGAGCGTTACCCACGATACCGTACGACAGACGGAGCTTTCCGAGATTCCACCAGTAAGGCATTTTGAAGGCGTCCGTAAACAGGAAGCTCATGTTGGCGGAAGGATAGAAGAAACTTTGCGATTTCAGTGTCGACGAGCGTTCCTGACGGCCGGTCAGTTCGAGGAACAGGTAATTGTCCCAACCCATCGAAACGGTTCCCATATATCCCGTTTTGAGCAGTTCCATGCGTTGCTGGCTGGCTGTTGCCTGATAGCGGCTGGCGTTGAGGTCATACCAGTTTTCCGTCGAAAGTCCTCCGTTGGTCGAGACGCTGAGGTTGTGCATGTTTTCGTAGCGTCCTGTCCAGCCAACAGTGGCGTTGAGGTCGAAGCGGTTGAACGTGCGGAAGAAGTTGAGCATCACGTCGCCGTAGACAATGTCGTAGCGGCGGTTGATGGCCTGATAACTGCCGCTCGGGTCATAGAGCGAGTTCGGGCGTTCCGTGTTCTTTTCCAGTGTCTGTTTCGAATCCGTTATGTCGGTTGCGATTTGTGCGCGCAGGTTCAGCCACGGAGTGATTTGGAACGTAGGACGGACCATGCCAATCAGACGGTTTTCCGTTTCCTTGCTGTTCTGCTGGTACATGTTCCAGAACATATCCCTGACACCGGTCAGATAGCTCGGGTCGTAGGCCCATGCTTCGTCAGGAGTCAGTGTGGCATCGCCGCCCACGAACGTATTTTTGTAGCCGAGGCTTGTTACGTAGGTGCGTTTCAGATAAGGAATGTCGAGGAATGTCGAGAACGCGTTGCTGAAACTGCCGTAAAGTCCCAGTGATGTCTGCGGACGGTTCTTGATGTCCTGTATGATATAGTTGAAAGAGTATTCAATCGTAAGCGGCTTGCCGATGCGGTAGGAACCGGTGAGCTTGAAGTTGTGCTTGTTGAAGGAACCCGTGAGGGCGTTCGGTATTTCATCAGTAAACGTGTAGGAAAAACGGTTGCTGGAGTTGTCCGAACCCTTCGAGATGGCAAGCGTGTAGTTCTGTGTCCAGCCCGTGCGGAACAGTTCTTCCCACGGATTGTCGGTCTGCGGGAGATAGGGGCGGATAGTGCCGTCCCAATAGAGCACGTCGCTGCCGTCGTAGCGCGGACCGAACGACTGTGTTGTGCTGCGCACGCTCTTGTATTCCTTTCCGTTGTAGGTGCGGAGATAGAATCCGCCTGTCTGCTTCTCGTAGTCGCTGTAGTTGATGTTGTAGGTACCCGGTCCGTAAACGTTCTGCACTTTTGGCAAGTAGGCAGTCAGGTTGGCTGCTACCTGGGCAGTGAAATCAACGGATACCTTGTCAGTCTTGGCGCGTTTGCTGGTGATGACTACCGCACCGTTGGCGGCTTCCGAACCGTAGAGCGCAGTGGCCGACGCACCTTTCAGGATGGTGATGCTTTCAATGTCTTCCGGATTGATGTCCACAAGACCGTTCGAGCGGATACGTCCGTCGTTGCCGAACTCCGCAAAATCGGTGCTTTTGCCCGTACCGCCGTTACGGATGGGCACACCGTCCATAATGATGATAGGCTGGTTGTTGCCGGTGATGGATGTCAGTCCGCGGATGTTGATGGAAACAGCGCCTGCCGAACCGCCTTGAGTCTGGTTGATTCTGACACCCGGTGCCTTGCCGTACATGGCCGAAGCAAAGTTGGTGGCACCTGCCTGAGTCAGGTCCTCGGCACTCAATGTACTCACGGCGTATCCCAGTTTTTTCGTGTCCTTTTTAATACCCATGGCGGTGACAACCACCTCGCTCAACGTCTGCACGTCTTCCATCAGGGTAATTCTCATAGGTCCGGTTTTTCTTCTCCTTGCCAGATTCAGTTCACGAGTCTGGAAACCGACATATGAAACGGTGAGAACATCGTCTTTAGAAGCTGTAATCGTGAAATTTCCGTCTGCATCCGTAATGACGCCGCTACTCGAACCGTTGACAATGACGCTGGCGCCAATCAGAGGCTCGCCCTTAGAATCGAGCACGCATCCCGTCAGGACATTGCTCTCTTGGGCATAGATTGTAGAAATTGGAAGGATAGACAGTAATAATCCAACCAAAAGTGAATAATGTACGTTAACTCTCATGTGTAAGTAGGTTTTTAAACATACATTATCACGCAAACGGCGTTCCAAATTTCGGGGATCTCTGTCAAGTGGGTGAAATACAGCCGTTTGAATTTCAGACTGTGGAATTAGCATCCTTCCACAAGTGTGGATAAGTGTGGAATCCGCTGTGGAAAAATTCCGCAACCGCCACGCGGAAATACAATTTCAGTGTGACGGTTGACAAAATATTCCGTATTAAATGTTTATGCTATGTTTCCGTAACGTTGGCTTATATAGTCGTACACGGCATTTCTGTAATATGTAATGCTTTCGTCCGGATAGCTTTCCGGTAAGCCCTGCCACAAAATATCTCGGATGGCAATGGCGATAGTAGCTTTGGTCTCTTGTTTGTCAAAAGGATGATCCATAGTTTTCAGCATGGACTTTATTTTTCCTAACAAGTCTTTAGCCACATTCTTCAGCTTTTTGATATCTTCCTTTGACAAATCTTCTTTAAACAATACGTCGTATAAAGAAAGTTGCTCATCGTTTTCAAATCCCTCTCTGATGTAGCGTTTTTCTTCCTCCGATAACTCTTCGGTGAGGTGCATCAGGTCTTCAAAAGTTTTTTCAATGCTTGCCCTGTTTTGTTCTGCATTATAGTTGTGAATGATTTCCTGATATTTTTCATAGAAATTGATTCTGGAAGGGTTTGCAGCCATCATCTGCGCAATGCGTTCCTGTAGCAATTCTTGAATATCCTTCATTATCAGATTCTTCTCGCGTCTTTTAGCGAATTCCCGCCTAAGTAAATCAAAATCAATTTTGCTGATATCAAAACGGCGGTTTGAATTGCTGTCCGCTAAAATGTTTTCGGGTTCCAGCTCCAAATGTTCGTCAACGATAGCATTGATTGCTACGCTAAGGTTGGTAATGTCGGCATGTTTGCGCTTTTTCTGCAATTCTTTGTAGATTGCTTCAAGTGCATCTTTTTGTTGTTTTGTTTCATAGGAAACATCTTCACGATCAAGAAATTTCCATAATTTTAGCAATGTCGTGATATATGTGTTGTAGCTTTTTTGTATTTCAGTCGTTTCGCACATTGCATTCGCTGCTGTTTTCAGCAACGAAAGTTTTAAGAATGCATCGGCTTCAATCAGTTCATGCAGGTCAAAATTGTGGTCTTTGAGAAAATCAGTAGCCGCTGCGATTGTTTCTGCCACATGATTAATTAGTTCTTGCTTGTCAATTGTCGGATCGTTTCCTCCGACGCCTCCATCCGGATTGGCCGTATAATCGGCCAATGCTTTACGTAGAGCCTTGACAATGCCAATGTAATCAATAATCAGGCCGTTGTCTTTTCCATCGGCTACACGGTTGGCCCGTGCAATGGTTTGCATCAGGGTATGGGCTTTCATCGGTTTGTCAATATAAAGACATGAAAGCGATTTTACGTCAAATCCTGTCAGCCACATGGCACAGACAAATACCACGCGCAATGGATTCTCATCATTCTTAAACTCTTTGTCAAGTTCGCGTTTCTCCATTTTTTCGCGATGTGGTAAAATGTCGAGTCCCCATTTCTGGAATGTCTGTATTTCGTTCTGCTCTTGCGAGACTACAACGGCCATTTCCGTTTGTTGCATCCATTCCAGTTTGCGTTTCAGTTCTTGTACTTCCTGCTGATAAGGGCATTTGGATATCTGTTTTTCCAATGTCTCGATTTCTTTCTGCCAATATCCTTGTACATAGTTGTACATGCGTACACAAGTCACCTTGTTGTAGCACACTACCATTGCTTTTCCTGAAGTCCACAAGTCACTGTAATGGCGTACAAAATCCTGAGCAACAATTTTAAGGCGTTTCGGTGCAGTCAGCAAGTGTACTTCTTTTGCAAATTCGCGTTCCAGTTTTGCCTGTTGCGAAGCATCGATGTCGCCTGCCTGTTCCAGAACGGCGGCGATTTCTTCGTTGATTTCCGGGTTTTTCAGATCTTTCAGCCGTTCGCCACGGTTTTCGTAGTATAGTGGCACGGTAGCCTTGTCGTCTACGGCACGTTTGAAGTCGTAGATACTGACATATCCACCAAAGGTTCGGGCTGTGATGTTGTCATCACGTAGCAGTGGTGTGCCGGTAAATCCTATGCGGTTGGCTGTTGGGAGCAGGTGCAGAAGATTTTCGGCGAATACACCGTTTTGTGTGCGATGGGCCTCATCGCTGATTACAATGATGTCATGGTCGGGATAAATGGGTTCGGCATCGGGCTTGTTGAATTTCTGAATCAGGGAAAAGATGAAAGATGGATTCCCTTTCAGCTTCATTATCAGGTCGTCGCCGCTGCTTGCAATGAAACTTTTTGCTTCTACGTTTCCAAGCACGCCGCAATTTTCAAACGTGTCACTGATTTGTTTGTTCAGTTCTTCGCGGTCGGTCAGGATGACGATAGTTGGCGAGCCCTCGAATTTCCGTCTGATTTTACATGCCAAAAACAGCATGGAATAACTTTTGCCACTACCTTGTGTATGCCAGAAAACTCCTAATTTCCCGTTTACATATTCGCGGTTCCTGTACATTTCCACTGCCTGGTTCACTCCCAAATACTGGTGGTTTCGCGCCATGATTTTCACCGTTTTCCCGTCGGAGTGGTCATAGAGTATATAGTTTTCCAGAAGGTCAAGGAAATTTTCTTTTTTACATATACCGCGTAGCATGGTCGGTAGTTCGATATTTCCGTTGTCTGTTTCTGTCAATCGCTTCCATTCATGGAAAAATTTCCACTTCGAATCAATGGTACCGACACGGGCTTCCAATCCGTTGCTGAACATGATAAAAGCATTCAGGTAGAACAGCTGCGGTATAGTGTCCAGATAGTCCCTGTAATTCTGGTTAAAAGCATTTTCCACTTCCACGTTGTGGTTCTTCAACTCGACAAACAGCAGCGGTATGCCGTTGACAAATCCCACAATGTCGGCTCTGCGCCGATAGAGCGCACCGTAAACCCAAAGTTCCCTGACGCAAAGAAATTCATTATTGTCGGCAGTTTCGAAATCTATGACTACAGCTTTTATTATTTCCGATGTGCCGTCCGGTTTTATGCGAGTAACAGGTACGCCGTCGCGGATATACTGATATTTCTGTTCGTTTATCTGCATCAGTGTCTGGCTGCTCATTCGTTCCGTCATTCGTTCTATTGCCTCTGCTATCTGCTTGTCGTTTATCCACGGATTCAGTTTTTTCAAGGCTTGTCGGAATCGACGTGTGAGCAATACTTCATGGTAACTGCTACGACCCAATGTGCCATTTTTGCCCAGCACTTCTTTGTCGTATGCATAAACGGAAGTCCAGCTCAGTTCTGTTTCCATAAACTCGGCGGCACTTTTCTGTATAAGTCGGTCTTCGCTGTAGTCGGTTGACATAGTTTAATTCAAATTAGTTTTAACCTAAAGTACGAAGTTTTTTCTGTAAAAACCAAGAGACTACACCACAATAGGGGTAATATTTTTCTTCATCTTTTTCTAAATGTTTCTCGCTGTATTTGCTCAAATAACTCTCCAGAATCTTTTTATCCCAGTTTTTCCCATTTTTACAATTTACATTGATTTTGGTAATAACCTCAATTAACATTGCTTTCCTGTTTTTCTTAAGCAATTCAGTATTTAAATTCAGTGTATCATTTATCTCTTTATTATATGCTTCGTTGGTAGAGATAATGGTTCCGTCAGAACTATATTTGATTGTATCTATAAACTGCTGGTCAAGTGGACTAAACGAAATATCCTTTGCCCCCTTTAATCTGTCACAATGATCTTCCGTCCCGATATGACCGGGGCAACAAACCACCATATTCGTGTAATCCAGTTTTAAGTTGTCATGTTGTTCTCTGCTCTTGATGTGCTCAATGCGATGGTCCTCATTGGTGTAGACAAAGTTTACTCCATCTTTTTTATATATTTTGTCTTTCTTGGGTATCCTTCGCATACAATAAGCGCATATATATCCCTGCTCTTTCAAAAGCGATTGGACTAATTCTGGAATGGCCTGATAGTCTACCCCAGGAGTTTTTTTATACTTAGTCCACTCTCTCGGTTCTTTATTCTTTTTAATCAAAATCATAAGCCTTGTTTATTCCATAAATGAGATTAATGCTTCTATTCGTGTTAATTCTGGATCACCATTAGCAATATTCTTCTCTAACTTTTCTAACGATTCCTTTGCCTTTTGGGTATCACCTGTATCTATTAAATCTAATATCGCCTTAATATCTGCATTGACATTCAAATCTCTTGAAGGCTGCCCCATATACGTTTCAATAATTGTTGAAGCATCCATTCCGTAGATATTCAATTCCTTATGCGTATATTCCCCATCAATATATTCCAGTTTATACACGACATTGATGTCATTACCGTTTTCATCTTTTCTTGGTTCAACTGACGACATAACCAAAGGAGCATGCGTACTTATTATAAATTGAATTTTCGGAAAAGTATCTTGCAAGGCTTTCAACACGCGGACTTGCAAGGCCGGATGCAGATGCTCATCTATCTCATCAATAATGACAGTGCCATGTGTATGTTTGTAGCATTGGTCACCAAACATAGATTTATTGAGCAATGCACAACGGAAGGCAATGTCCATTACGATGTTTACCAAACGACGGTAACCGTCGGAAAGCAATGCGGATTCTGATTCGCGATCGTCAACAAATTTGAAATATACTTTACCTTCAATATGGCGAATATCTATATCGCTGATAATATTACATCCGTTGGAGCCTAATGCCTCAATAATGGCATTTCTTACGGAATTTATTTCCTCTTCTCCTTTTTGTGCTCCTCTCAGCACGAGAAGCCGTTTTATCCAGTACTCAAACAACCCTTTGCAATCGTAGCATTCGTAATAACCAAATGAGGGCTTGTGATTGTATTTGTTAAATCTGTCTTTGTCGATCTTGCGTACGGAATGAATATCTTCAGTCGTAAAGCATGCATAAACAGGTAGCGAGTTGATTTGCACAATACTTTTATCTTCTTGTACTACGTGAGAAAAAAGTTTAAATGCAGCGGCATAATTTTTTAACGGCTTTAGACCTGTTGTAAGATTACGAGAGTTCTTTTTTGATTTTTTTTCTATCTTCAGCCCAATATTCGGGTTTAAAGGAAAAGTATTCCCAAATTGTGTTTGTATGGTGGGGTAATCTTGCTCATTTGGGTGAAATATAATTTCAATGGGTGATTCTGTGATTCCAGTTTCACGGAAATCGTTGTCATCAGCACTTTTCCATACAGTGTTTTCATCGCTGTAACCTGAGAAAAAAGCATTCATAACCAGATTGCATGCACGAAGCAATGATGTCTTACCGACAGAGTTGTCTCCTATCAGCAAATTTATACTTCTAC
>ERZ791822.1418-NODE-1418-length-10866-cov-4.537971_pt1 | contig 10866 bp, 9 predicted proteins | sample MGYA00510299_ERZ791822 | MGnify/ENA primary metagenome ERZ791822 (study PRJEB30046, sample SAMN00791945) | human gut metagenome | study: EMG produced TPA metagenomics assembly of the A metagenome-wide association study of gut microbiota in type 2...
AAAAGATATGAGTTATAACTTGTTGAAAGGAAAAAGAGGTATTATCTTCGGTGCTTTGAACGATCAGTCTATTGCCTGGAAAGTAGCAGAGCGTGCCGTAGAAGAAGGTGCAACTATTACATTATCAAATACTCCGATGGCTATCCGTATGGGAGAAGTCGACGCTTTGGCCCAGAAATTAAATTGCCAGGTTATTCCGGCAGATGCCACCAGCGTAGAAGATTTGCAAAATGTATTCAAGACCTCCATGGATATACTGGGTGGACAAATTGATTTTGTACTCCACTCTATCGGTATGTCTCCCAACGTGCGCAAGAAACGTACTTACGATGACCTTGACTATGGAATGTTGGATAAGACATTGGATATTTCAGCTGTTTCATTCCACAAAATGATTCAGTCGGCCAAGAAATTGAACGCTATTGCTGATTACGGTTCTATCGTTGCTTTGAGCTACGTGGCCGCACAGCGTACTTTCTACGGCTACAATGATATGGCAGATGCTAAGGCATTGCTGGAATCTATTGCACGTAGCTTTGGTTACATCTACGGACGCGAACATAGCGTACGTGTGAACACTATCTCGCAGTCTCCTACATTTACTACTGCCGGTTCGGGCGTGAAGGGTATGGATAAACTGTTTGATTTCTCCAACCGTATGTCTCCGCTCGGAAACGCTACGGCTGACGAATGTGCCGATTATTGCATCGTGATGTTCTCCGATCTTACCCGTAAGGTGACTATGCAGAACTTATTCCATGACGGTGGATTCTCCAGCGTAGGTATGAGTCTTCGTGCCATGGCTACTTATGAGAAAGGACTCGATGAGTATATGGACGAAAATGGTAACATCATTTACGGATAAAAGATTATGAAACTACGGATCTCTCTTCTTATTATTTTAATTAGTATGCTTTTCGCCTCCTGCGGGATAAGCACGGGAAAGGGTACGGAGCAGAAGGAAGAGGAGATTTCTGTTCTAAGATATGATAAGCTGTTGAGCGAATACGTTCGCTCCAACAGCTTTTCTGCTATGCAGAAGTTGACGATGGACTACCGTATGCCGACGAAAATCCTGATTGAGGATGTATTGTCTATCGGTACGGTGAAAGATGATACCATTTCGCAACGTCTGCAGAAATTCTATTCGGATACGACTTTAGTCCGTTTGCTTAGCGACGTAGAAGCAAAGTACCCTAATCTGGATGAGGTGGAAAAAGGACTAAACAAAGGATTCCGGAAACTGAAGAAGGAAGTGCCTGATACAAAAGTGCCGTTTATCTATTCGCAAGTGTCTGCCTTCAACGAATCTATAATTTTGGTGGATTCTTTATTAGGGATCAGTCTTGATAAATATATGGGGGAAGATTATCCTCTTTATAAGCGTTTCTATTACGATTATCAATGTCGCTCGATGCGTCCGGAACGGATTGTGCCGGATTGTTTTGCTTTTTATCTTTTGAGCCGTTACGGAATGAACTATCATGAGGGTACTTGTTTGATTGACTTGATGATGCACTCCGGAAAAATCAACTACGTCGTGCAAAACTTATTAGGATATAGTGATATCGGCGAAGCGATGGGATATTCCAAGGAGGAAAACGACTGGTGTAAGGAGAATGAAAAGGAGATATGGAATTATATCTGTACCAACGATCATCTGCATGCACGAGACCCGATGGTGATCCGCTATTATATGAAGCCTGCTCCTGCTGTCGATATGTTGGGTGCTCAAGCTCCGGCATTGATCGGAACATGGATGGGAGCAAGAATCATCGCCTCTTATATGAAAAAGCATAAGGACATGAAACTGAAAGATCTCCTGGAATTTACTGATTATCATGTGATGTTAAGTGAATCCAACTATCTGGCTTCCTAAACTGTTGCGTTTTTCAATTTTTAATTAGCTTCGCTCAAAACCTTATTTGATTTTTAACATTAAAGTATAGTCTTAATTCTCAATTCTCAATTTAAAAAGTGGAAACTGCCCTCTATTTGTTGCCCGTGACGTTAGGTGATACGTCTATTGAAAAGGTATTGCCTTCTTATAATAAGGAGATCATTTCTGGTATCCGGTATTTTATAGTCGAAGATGTTCGTTCTGCCCGGCGTTTCCTGAAAAAGGTGGACCGGGAGATTGATATTGATGCATTGACATTTTACCCGTTGAACAAGCATACTTCTCCTGATGATATTTCCGGTTATCTGCAACCTTTGGTGGGTGGAGCTTCAATGGGGGTTATCTCCGAAGCAGGTTGTCCGGCAGTAGCTGACCCGGGAGCGGATGTGGTTGCTATCGCACAACGTAAAAAGCTGAAAGTGGTTCCTTTGGTCGGACCTTCTTCCATTATCCTTTCCGTGATGGCTTCCGGCTTTAACGGGCAGAGTTTTGCGTTTCACGGTTATTTGCCGATTGAACCGGGAGAACGTGCCAAGAAACTAAAAGCACTGGAGCAGCGTGTGTATGCTGAAAATCAGACGCAACTTTTCATAGAGACGCCTTACCGGAATCATAAGATGGTAGAAGATATTTTGTTGAATTGCCGTCCTCAAACAAAGCTCTGTATCGCTGCCAATATTACTTGTGAAGGAGAGTATATACAGACGCGTACAGTGAAGGACTGGAAAGGACACGTGCCCGATTTATCTAAGATTCCCTGTATTTTTCTCTTATATAAATAACGCCTTTCAGGTGTTCATATTCATCTTCGAAGCAACTGCTGAAGAAGCCCTTTCCTAAGTTCTCCTCTATCTGTTTGAAACTCCACAGCTTACTGTTTTTAAAGCGGGGAGTACAAAGGATGGAATCATCTTTGATATCGACAATGAATAGATAGATAAGACGGTTGGTCACTTCATTCTCGAAGTGATAAACGATGTTGAATTCAGGTTTGATACCTTTTTCATGAGGAAAAGCATTGTTGATTAAACGAGTGGCGCCTGCTTCCAGAGATTCTCCGTAGCGAAGATAACATTCCATGGGAATATCTACTTTCCCTCTATCCAGAATGGCTGTTGATGGCCTGTCGCAAAGGAATAACATTCCGTGAGTGGATATGGCAATTCTTATCACCGGATTGATGTATGCGTTTTTGTAATTAACAGCTTCTATTGCAGGTGTTTTCCCGATCACGTCTCCTTTGGTATTCACAATAGGAACATATTCCGTGTGTGACATTAAATGATTGAAGAAACGGATGGCGATCTGATTGAACAGGATACTCATCAGAAAGACAGTAGGAGGTAACACTTTATAGAGTACAAACAGACTTGTCTTACTTAGTGGGTTTTGGAAAATGACGGTGATGCTGATTATAATAAAATGCAGTATTCCGAAAATCAAGGCAATGCGGGCAGATACAACGGCTGCCTCTGCTCCCTGCGCATATAAACGTTTGTTGCAAGAACCTATCTGTTTTAAGAAGTGGTTGATAAACCTTTTCTTATGCATATAAAGACTTAGCATCGGAATGAGAATACTGACTTCCAGCGTAAGTGGAAGCGCACCGGGGGGAACATAATCACCAGGAATGAGAGCTGCTACGGATAATAGTGCTAACACTCCGGTCGCTATATAGAGGATAAAATTAGGAATCAACAATCCTTTACGTCGATAAGAAAGGTATATACCTATAATACCTATGCCTGTACCGATGTAAATAGCCGTGTCTTGCGTTATAAGTTCACACAATAAAATGGAAATAATAACGGGGATAAAACCCAGCGACATGTTAAATGCGGAAGAAAGTATTCCTTTATGAGCCATCTCTATATTTATGTTTATTTGTCGGTTCTATCTATAAAACAAATAGGGTATGTGTTTTGTTTACTAACGAATATGTTTCTCTGCATGGTAGGAGGAACGAACAAGGGGAGCGCTTTCTACGATGTTGAATCCTTTCTCTAAACCTACAGTTTTATATTCTGCAAATTGCTGCGGAGTGATATATGCCGCAACGGGATAATGCCGGTGAGTCGGTTGAAGGTATTGGCCTATGGTAAGAATCTGGCAACCGGTTGCTAACAGATCATCCATCAATGTTTCGACTTCCTCCGGGGTCTCACCCAGTCCGACCATAATGCCGCTTTTAGATTTAACTCCCTTTCCGGAAATGTGTCTGATAACTTGCAAACTTGTATCATAATTTGCCGCGCTGCGCACTAGCGGACTAATGCGGCGTACGGTTTCCATATTGTGTGAAATAATGTCGGGGCGGGCTTCGATTACCAAATCTAACAACTCCATCCTGCCTTGAAAATCAGGAATGAGCACTTCGATTGTTGTTTGTGGATTCAGCCGTTTTATTTCCCGGATGGTACGTGCCCAATGTGCTGCTCCCAAATCCGGTAGATCATCTCTGTCTACGGAAGTGATGACAGCGTGATCCAGTTTCATCAGTGCGATGGATTCTGCTACATGGGTAGGTTCGTTTATGTCTAGCGGGTGCGGGCGGCCGGTTTGTGTGTTGCAGAATTTGCAACTGCGCGTACAGATGTCACCACCGATCATAAAGGTGGCAGTTCCTTTTCCCCAGCATTCCCCCATATTAGGGCAACGCCCACTGCTGCATATAGTATGCAAGCAGTGGGAGTCGACAATCCGTTTGGTTTCGGTGTATCGTTCGTTGGCACCGATATTAATTTTCAGCCATTCGGGCTTACGTACTCTGTCCGTCATTATAAATTGTTCAAGAAAAAGTTGGTCAACCGTGTGTATAGATGTTGGCGGGTATTGCCACCATATATTCCATGATTGCGGTTTGTATACACTTGCATATCAAATTGTTTTCCAAGCTGAACCAACTGTTCGGCATATTCCGCACAATTTTGGAAGTGCACATTATCGTCTGCCATGCCATGCACCAACAACAAGTTTCCATGTAGTTTGTCAGCACGGGTGAAGGCTGATGATTCCTTATATCCTTCCGCGTTCTCTTTCGGAGTACGCATGAAGCGTTCGGTGTAAATCGTATCATAGAAACGCCAGTCGGTGGGTGCAGCCACTGCTACTCCTGCTTTGAATACGGGAGTTCCTTCGCTCATACTCATGAGAGTCATGTATCCGCCGTAGCTCCAGCCCCAGATACCGATGCGATCTTTATCCACGTATGGCTGTTTGCCGAGATACAAGGCAGTCTCTACCTGATCTTTGGCTTCTTTGACTCCGATTTTCAGATAAGTGCATTTCTCGAAAGCTTCTCCACGACCTCCTGTGCCGCGACCGTCCACGCATACCACGATATAACCGAGGCTTGCCATGTATGTTTCCCAACTGATTCCCCAGGTATCCAATACCTGTTGAGAGCCCGGACCGCTATATTGATACATCAGTACCGGATATTTTTTAGATGCGGAAAAATTAACCGGTTTCATCATCCAGCCGTTCAACTTCACGCCATCTGTGGTTTGGAAAGTGAAGAACTCTTTTTGTGGCACAGCATATCCGGACAATGTTTGTTTCAATCCGTCATTGGTAATAAGCGTTTTGAGTGTTTTGCCCGAATTATCATTCAGTGTAACCAGCATCGGAGTATTCAAGTTGGAGAACTTGTTCATGTAATACTTCATTGATTTACTGAAGAGCGGTGTATTGGTTCCTACCTGTTGGGATAGTTTGAGCTTCTTGCCTTTCTTGTCTATTTTATAGACAGCTTTGCGCAGAGGGCTTTCTTCATTGCTGGTGTAATAGAAAGAACCGTCTTCTTCATCATATCCCAGAAAATCTTTCACCTCAAACTTACCGTTAGTAACTTTTTTAATCAGATTACCCCCCATGCTATACCAATAGAGGTGACTGTAACCGTCACGTTCGCTAAGCAGGCTGAAATATTCCGGATAGAACTGGATATTATCGAAAATATTCTCCTTTATGTAATAAGGAGACTCATCACGAAGTATAAGTTTGCAAAGTGTGGAACGAGGATCGGCAAAGTAAAGATCAAAACGGTCTTGATGGCGGTTCAATGTCATGATAGCCAGTTTATTGGCATCCTTTGTGAAACGGATACGCGGAATATATCCGTCTGCATCCAATGGGAGTTTCATTGTACGGGTGACATGTGATTTGATGTCATACGTGCGTACCTCTACTTTCGAATTCGGATATCCGGCTTTCGGATACTTGTATGTATATTCGCCCGGATAATCTTTTAAAGCATCAATGCGGGGTGCTTGTCCGGCAAATACCGGGAAAGAGTAGGAGGGAACTTCCGACTCGTCGAAACGGATAAAAGCAATCAGCGTATTGTCGGCGCTGAATTCCAAAGCACGGTCGAAGCCGAACTCTTCTTCATACACCCAGTCAGGAATACCGTTGATTACCGAATTCTGTTTGCCATCTTCTGTGACCTGGCTTTCGCTGTTGCCGTAAAGCAACTTAACAAGAAATATGTTATTGTTGCGTACAAATGCAATCATGGTACCGTCCGGAGAAAAGACGGGGACCTGTTGAGGTCCACCGTCAGACAGCCGTTCAATAATGTTGTTTGTCGTAACGCCCTTATCATTTCGTTTCAAAGGGTAAATGTAATGTACAGCTGTGTATGAATGCCTGTAAATAGGTGTTGTTTTAGTAGCAATCAGCAATTTCTGACCGTCGGGCGAGAATTGGTAACTGTCGAAGTTCTTGAAGTCACATTCACGTGTGGTATTTACATCGAAAATCACTTCTACTTTCTCGCCTGTCTTGAAAGAGTATTTAATGATTTGCGTGCCGTCAGCGTTCATCTGTGTGTAGTGTTCGCCATCAGGCATAGGGATTACTCCCTGAATATTTTCCGGGCGGAAACGTCCGGAAGTAATATCTTTTAAATCGAGTGCCTTTTGTCCTTGTGCCATTCCGGTCAGACAGAGAAGGCAGAGTAATAAAGTGATGCTGATCTTTTTCATCTGCGTTTATAATCGGTTTTGGTTTTAATTCGTACTTGCAAAAGTAACAATAAACTTAGATTCAACAAAGCCTGACCGATTTTTATATAGATTTGATAAGGATTATTGGGTGAGATTCAATATCTTTGTGAAAAGGACTTTAAACATTACCACTATGAATTCAAAAAGAAAAGACTTGCAATATGCTTCTGTCTTCTTATTGGCCGTGGCATTGACGTTCCTGATGGGGAAGGGTGATAATCTGTGGTTGGTGTCATGGGGTGACTTGATACCGAGTTTGTTTGTACTGTTCATAGCAGGTGATTGTTTACATAGTTCCCTGCTTCGTATCAAACGTGGCGAAGAGGAGGGAGGAGCCCGGTGGAGTACTTGTTTCACTTTCCTGGTATTCAGCATTATTTTTATGGGCGACTTGTTCTTTATCGGCAACTTTATTGTCAATAAACTGTGGAGCTAAAAGAGATGTAATAAATCTGTTTCACAGGTGTTTAATAGTAGATTCTTCGTCTTAACTATATCTTTTAGTTTACTTTAACTAGATAAATTAGTTTATGAACTAAAACTTTTCGTTATTTGCAGCAAACAAAGTTGCAGATATGAAAGGATTAACAGCAAAAGAAGAAGAAATCATGGGCTTTTTCTGGGAAAAAGGTCCCTTGTTCGTGAAGGAAATGTTGGCTTTCTATGAAGATCCCAAGCCACATTTCAACACACTATCTACGATTGTGCGTGGGTTGGAAGAAAAAGGTTTTCTAGCTCATTATACTTTCGGAAATACCTATCAATATTATCCCGTAGTCAGTGAAGAAGATTTTCGTAAAGGAACGCTGCGGAATGTGATTAGTAAGTATTTTAATAATTCTTACCTGAATGCCGTTTCTTCTTTGGTTAAGGAGGAAGATATTTCCTTGGATGAATTGAAACAGCTCATCGAGGAAGTGGAACAGGCTGACAAAAAACACTAATCTATTAAACGAAAATCTATGCTATGGGAGTTTTCTTCATTTATATATTAAAATCATCTGTTTGTCTTGTTCTGTTTTACCTGTTTTTCCGGTTATTACTTAGCAAGGAAACCTTTCATCGTTTCAATCGTATGGCTTTATTGGGAGTGTTGTTCTTTTCATTACTCATTCCTTGTATCGAAGTAACTACCCGGCATCAGGTTGAAGTGCAGCAGGCTGTGCTATCCATTGAACAATTGCTGTTGATGGCAGAGTTGGAGGCTACTCCTGCCAATGTCGGTGCAGTACAGGAGACGCCGGCCATATCTTGGGTACAGATTGTTCTGTTGGTCTATCTGGCGGGTATTCTGTTTCTTGCCTGTCGCAATATCTATTCTTTGATTTGTCTCTTCCGGTTGATACATTCCGGCAAACATGAGAAGTTGGAGAAAGGGGTTACACTTGTGGTGCACAATCAGGAGATAGCTCCGTTCAGTTGGATGAAGTATATTGTCATCAGCCGGAAAGACTTGGAGGAAAACGGGAGGGAAATCCTTATTCATGAAATGGCTCATATTCACCATCGTCATTCAGTAGATTTATTGGTGGCGGATATTTGCATCTTTTTCCAATGGTTCAATCCTGGTGCATGGTTGTTGAAACAGGAGTTGCAGAACGTTCACGAATATGAAGCGGACGAGACCGTCATTAATGAGGGTGTAAACGCGAAAGAATATCAACTATTATTAATAAAAAAAGCCGTTGGCACAAGGCTCTACTCTATGGCCAACAGCTTTAATCACAGTAAACTTAAAAAACGTATCACTATGATGTTAAAAGAAAAATCGAATCCGTGGGCACGGTTGAAGTACTTGTATGTACTTCCGTTGGCAGCTATTGCAGTAACTGCTTTTGCCCGTCCTGAAATCTCTGAAAAAATGGAAGAGATTTCTGCTGTCAAAGTTAATGATTTGGCGGAAATTGTGCAAGAAAAGGTGCTGCAAGATACAGTAAAAGTATCTAAAGACGAGAAGAAAGATGATTTGGTGGTGTCCGGCGTGAAATCGAAAGAGGAGGAAGAAATTGTTATTTTTGAGGTTGTAGAGCAGATGCCGGAATATCCAGGTGGTATGAGTGCACTGCAAAAATATCTGTCGGAGAAAATAGCTGGTTCTCCGATGAAGGGTAAAGCGGGCGGTAGAGTGATGGTAGGCTTCACTGTGGCTGAAACCGGGAAGATAAAAGATGTACGTGTACTTCAGTCGGATGAAGCGTCATTAAATCAGGAAGCCGAAAGAATTGTCAGTGAAATGCCGGATTGGATTCCCGGAAAGCAACGAGGCAGACCTGTACCAGTGAAATATACTGTCCCTATAAGATTTGGGAATATCAGATTTGCAGAGAATAAGCAGCCTTTGATTTTTGCTGATGGCAAGGAGATTAGTATGGATGCTATGGAAAAGCTGGACCCGTCAACAATAGAAAGTTTCTCTGTGTTGAAAGATTCTGCTTCGATAAAAGTGTATGGTAAACGTGGTGCGAACGGGGTGATACTTGTGAATACTCAACGAGGCAGTAAGACTAAAATACAGAATAAGGAAATCAGTTTTTCACAAAAAACAACCAGTACGGATGCTGTTCCCGATTTTCCGGTCAGTGGAACTGTTGTTGACGAGCAGGGGCGTCCGAAGGCTGGAGTCAGCATTATTGTGCCTAATACAAATCATGGTACGATAACGGATATAAATGGTCATTTTAGTCTGAAAGCAATGAAAGACGGCAATCTGTGGTTCTCATTTATTGGATATAAGCCAGTAAAAGCTTCTGTATCTTCTACGATGAATATACGAATGGAGCAGGAAGTGGTTGACTTGTTTCCTGAACTTTCAGGCAGTGTGAAAAATGGAAATTCAGGGTTTAAGGTGAATAATGGTGTAACTGTGCATGGGATAAAAGGCGAAGAGCCTTTAGTCATTATAGACGGGAAAGAAGCTATGGAGAAAGATGCGTTGTCTAAGCTTGCGCCGGACCATATAAAAAGTATTTCTGTGCTGAAAGATAAATCAGCACAGGTTGTCTACGGAGACAAAGGAAAGAATGGGGTGATTATTGTAGAAATGTTGACGGATGATGAATATCAGGCCCGTCAGAACAAAAGATAAGAGAAATCATGTATTGATTTGTTGACGGAGGTACGCTAGTATCTCCGTTTCTTGTTCCGGGTGGAACCATTTTATTTCTTCATCTCTTTTGAACCAGGTCATCTGTTTACGCGAATAAATGCGGGAGTTTTGCTTGATTTTGTCTATAGCAAAGGAGAGTTCCCATTCTCCGTCCAGATATTTGAACAGTTCTTTATAACCTACTGTATTGAGTGAATTGAGGTGACGATAGGGAAGTACGGAGCGTACTTCTTCCAATAATCCTTCCTCCATCATCTGGTCTACCCGACGGTTGATACGGTCATAAAGTTCTTCCCGATCACGAGTCAGGCCGACTTTCAGAATACGGAAAGGACGCTGTTTTTTTTGTTGGGTGCGAAAAGAAGTATAAGTGCGTCCGGTCATATAGCAAATCTCCAACGCATGAATTACCCGCTTGGGATTCTTCAGATCTACAATCCGGTAATATTCCGGGTCTAACAAGCGAAGTTCTGCGCAGAGTTGTTCAAGGCCTTCCTCTTCATACTTTTGTAGCCGCGGGAAACAATGTTGGTCATGCGTTTGGTGCGTTTGAAGCATTCTACGGCACGTTTGTTAATACCTGCATGAATGGTCATAAAATCCACGCCTTCTTCTGCATGGGCTTGCACTACTTTTAGAAAGTCTTTTGCTTTGATATCCATAAGGTCTTTCTCTAAATAACCAATGGCGTCATACATTGGTACGGTACCAATCATAGCAGGAGAGTATGCGATTAATTCTTTGCGGAAATCATGGGTTTTACCATAGTTGCTCAAATCCATAATGGCTTCCGCACCAAAATCAATGGCAAGTTTTACTTTGTTCATTTCATTGGTATAGTCAATGCAGTC
>ERZ791822.1421-NODE-1421-length-10852-cov-2.112716_pt1 | contig 10852 bp, 8 predicted proteins | sample MGYA00510299_ERZ791822 | MGnify/ENA primary metagenome ERZ791822 (study PRJEB30046, sample SAMN00791945) | human gut metagenome | study: EMG produced TPA metagenomics assembly of the A metagenome-wide association study of gut microbiota in type 2...
GATACAACATACCCAAAGGACTCGCCTCCATGGAACGTATCGACAAGATACTCTTTGCGGAGAATCCTATTAAAGAACCTGTCCGGCCGAAGCTGCTTTCCTCGTTGAATGATAAGGTGGAATTTAAGGACATCAGTTTCAGTTATGACGGTTCCCGCCAAGTATTGAAGCATATCAATCTGACAGTGCCCAAAGGCAAGACTATCGCATTGGTAGGACAATCCGGTTCCGGAAAATCCACGTTGGTTGATTTGTTGCCCCGTTATCACGATGTACAATCGGGCGAGATATTGATAGACGGTCTTAACATCAAAGATACGCGTATCTCCGATTTGCGCGGTCTGATAGGAAACGTCAATCAGGAAGCCATTCTCTTTAATGACACTTTCTTCAATAACATAGCTTTCGGTGTAGAGAATGCCACAATGGAACAAGTTATCGAAGCTGCCAAGATAGCGAATGCCCACGATTTTATTATGGATACCGAGAAAGGTTACGATACCAATATAGGTGACCGAGGTGGAAAACTGTCTGGTGGACAACGCCAGCGAATCAGTATCGCCCGTGCGATCTTGAAGAATCCCCCGATCTTGATCTTGGATGAGGCCACATCCGCCTTGGATACGGAATCCGAACGTTTGGTACAAGAAGCGTTGGAGAACTTGATGAAGAACCGTACGACCGTAGTGATCGCCCACCGTCTCTCTACGATCCGTAACGCAGATGAGATCTGTGTGATGCATGAGGGTGAGATCGTAGAACGGGGCAAACACGAGGAGTTGTTGGCTTTGGATGGCTATTATAAACGACTATGTGATATGCAAAGCTTTTAGGGTGATACTGTAACCCGGGTTGCAGTGGATCGCCTCTTCGGCTTTTGATGGAAAAACAATAACAAGGAATAATCGTATGAATATGAAAGGACTTTATTTGATTTTGTTATCGTTCCTTTTCGGTTGTAATTTGCCGGATATGCAGACCGGGAAGGAGGTCTCATATTATTTTGATCAACCAGCGCAGATATGGGAAGAAACTTTGCCTTTGGGAAACGGCCGTATCGGTATGATGCCGGATGGTGGTATTGAGCGGGAGAATGTTGTCCTGAATGAGATCTCCCTGTGGTCCGGAAGTAAGCAAGATACGGACAATCCTTATGCGTATTATTCTTTGGCGAATATTCGTCGCCTTTTATTTGAGGGACGGAATGACGAGGCACAGGATTTGATGTATAAAACTTTCGTCTGCAAAGGGACCGGAAGTAATCTGGGTGACGGTGCGAACGCTCCGTATGGGAGTTACCAATTATTCGGAAATCTAGTGCTGAAATATACGTATCCGAATGAATCGGATTCTATCGCTGAGTATCGCAGGCGGTTGAACCTAAGCGAGGCTATCGCTTCCGTCTCTTTTAAAAGGGGGAATGTGAATTATCAACGGGAAATGTTTACCTCTTTTTCCGGTGATCTGGGAGTGATTCATTTGGTAGCGGATACGGATCGGGCTTTGAATTTCTCATTGGGTATGAATCGTCCGGAACATGCGACGATCTCTTTGGACGGAAAGGACTTGCTGATGCGGGGACAACTGCCGGACGGGGTGGATACGTTGGAGATGAAAGGGATGCGTTTCGCCTCTCGTGTCCGTATCGTCTTGCCGAAGGGAGGAGATTTGGCTACGACAGATAGCTGTCTGTCGGTGCGAAGTGCCTCGGAAGCGATTATCTTGGTAAGTTTAGGTACGGATTATTTCGATAAAGACGGCGCCGGACAATCCTTGGAAAAATACTTATCGCAAGCGGAATCTAAGGATTTCTCCACCTTGCGCCGGGAACATACACTTGCTTATCGCTCCCTGTTCGATCGGGTTTCTCTGGATTTGGGAAGAGGCGAAAGGGATCATCTTCCGATCAATGAGCGTTTGGCCGCTTTCGCTCAAGATAAGAACGATCCGGGATTGGCGGCTTTATATTTCCAGTTCGGTCGATATTTATTGATTTCCTCGACCCGGCAGGGATTACTGCCCCCGAATTTGCAAGGCTTGTGGTGTAATACGATTCATACGCCTTGGAACGGGGATTATCACCTAAATATTAATTTACAGATGAATCATTGGCCTGCGGAGGTCACGAACCTCTCCGAGTTGCACCTTCCGCTGATCGAATGGACGAAACTGCAAGTCCCTAGCGGCGAACGCACGGCCAAGGCTTTTTATAACGCACGGGGATGGGTTACCCATATTTTAGGTAATGTTTGGGAGTTTACCGCCCCGGGCGAACATCCATCGTGGGGAGCGACGAATACATCCGCCGCATGGCTATGCGAGCATTTGTATACGCATTATCAGTATACATTAGATAAGGCGTATTTGAGGGATGTTTATCCGACGATGAAAGGGGCTGCCCTATTCTTTGTGGATATGTTGGTGCAAGATCCCCGGACTAAATATCTGGTGACGGCACCTACGACCTCTCCGGAGAACGCTTATAAAATGCCAAACGGAAGTGTCGTGAGTATTTGTGCCGGATCGACAATGGATAATCAGATCGTGCGGGAATTATTTACGAATACCATTGAGGCCGCCGGGATTTTAGGCGTGGATAGCGCGTTCGCTGCTGAGTTGGCGGCGAAACGAGATCGCTTGATGCCAACGACGATCGGTAAAGACGGCCGTATTATGGAATGGCTCGAGCCGTATGAGGAGGTAGAGCCTACCCATCGTCATGTCTCTCATTTATATGGGCTTTATCCCGGGAATGAGATATCGATAGAGCATACGCCAGAGTTGGCTGAGGCGGCTCGTAAATCCTTGGAGGTCCGTGGTGATCAAAGCACGGGCTGGTCGATGGCTTGGAAGATTAATTTCTGGGCTCGTTTACAGGATGGCGATCATGCTTATAAATTGTTGGGTGATTTGTTACGTCCTTGCGTAGATGAGCATACGAAGGAGGTGAAGGGAGGAGGTTCTTATCCTAATTTGTTTTGTGCCCATCCTCCTTTCCAAATCGATGGTAATTTTGGAGGCACGGCGGGTATCGCGGAGATGCTGATACAGAGTCAATCCGGATTGATCGAGTTTTTGCCGGCTTTGCCTTCCGCTTGGAAAAACGGAAGCTTTAGCGGTTTGAAAGTCCGGAATGGCGGAGAGGTGTCGGCTAAATGGACGGAAGGTCTGCTGACGGAAGCTCGATTGAAAGCGATCGTTCCGGGTATTTTCCGGATCAAGCTTCCGGCAAATTCAGCGAACCTAAGTCTCAAGAAAAATCAGAAACCAGTATCTTTACCCGTAATCGATGGAATGCTAACGGTGGATTTGCAACAAGGAGACGAATTGATATTAATAATGTGAATAATATGCCAATATGCCAATGTGCCCTGCGAATATATCCATTTAATTGGCATATTGGCACATTACCCACATTGGCACATTATTCAATATAGTGGTAATCTATAAATGAAACCGATCGAAAGGCGTGCGGTGTCGTCCAGAGAGGCATCGAGCGCCTTCGCTCGTTCGGATAGGTTATATTTTTTACCTATGGCGGTCAAGAAGATATGTAGATTATCATCGGCCATCGGATAGAACTCAAGCCCTCCTTGATACCCCCATGCCGTACGGTATTTACCTTTCTCGTAAGCATCGTAGGCTTTATAGATCGATGCGCTTTCATACATTCCTTTCGCGAATAGTTGCCATTTGGGATGGAAACGATACTGTATTTCCCCCACCAGCGAAAGATAATCGATGTTTTGCATACGAACCGGTGGTTCCGGTTCCTCCTCTCCGGAGACTTCGGGCTGGGTCAATTCGGTCAATAATCCTAATGGGTCTAATTTTCCTCGTGAATACATGACATCGAAATAAGCATAGACCGGTCCGGCCTCTATACTTTGACCGGTAAAGACGCTATACATATATTTCCCTTGGGCTTGTTCCGCAGCGGATACGGAGTACCGTAAATGAATCAACTCATCCAGAAAGTTACCGTTCCAGTTCAATGTGTAAAACAAGGGAACTCTCGGTTTCTTAAATCCTTCCGGCAGACGTCCATACTCATCTTCCATCGATCCCATACGACTGTTCGTCACCTGTAAGCGGATCTCTTGCGACTCATTCGGCTGATACCCCAGCCCGATTCCCGTAAGGTAGCAAAGGGAGTATTCATTCATATCGCTATACTCATAAATAAGCAAAGGATTCTCGTCGTACTCAAAACCACCGTAGAACACATCTTGTTTTCCGGCGGTTAAGGTAAAACGCTCATTCAGTTTATAGCCGATATACGCATATTCGATCGACTCATTCAAATTCTCCAAGGCTTGTCCCTCATAACCGCCATTCAGCGTTTGGCGATACCAATAGAATAACCGATCGTTCACCTCTCCGGTAACATCAATTTTGACATCCCTGAAACGAAAGGCGGCTTCATCCAGCTTCCCCGAGAAAAAGTCTGCGTTGAATCCTGCGTGCATCTCCAAGTCCAGATTGAAAACCTTGTTGCGTTTCGGAATCTTAGTCGCGTATTCAAAAAGAGATACCGAAGAAGAATCCCGCTCCGGGATAGGAGAATTTGTCTGAGCGTAAGACGTTAATGCGGAACCGCTCAATAAGAAGGCCGACAGCCAAGCCACTGTGAGTCGTTTCATTTACTGATGTTGATTGTTAAAGTGGCCGCGAAGATACGAATTATTGCTCGGTTTTGCCCATATGCTTCATGACTTTAGCGTCCAGATAGAAAATGAGCTCTTCCGCTATATTCGTACAATGATCTCCGAAACGTTCCATTTTCCGGATAACACCGGCCATATATAACCCTGCCAACGCACTACCTTTATGCTCCTCTATATATTTGGCGATAATAGCGGTAGAATTATGATTGATCTCATCGATCAAATTATCCTTCAAGAAGATACGGGAAGCGATCTCTGAGCTTTCTTTCTCAAAAGCCTCTTTGGTGAGTGAGATCATGCTTAATAACTCCGACAGCATTTCTTCTACCCGGGTTTCCTTGACCAGTTGCGGGTCAATCGGTTCCCCCTCGGGAAGGTTTCCGGCGAAACGGGCGATGCTTTCGGCGAAATCTCCCAGACGCTCTAGGTTTGTATTAATCTTATACATCGCCAATACGAAACGTAGGTCGATCGCTACCGGCGCATATAAAGCGATGATATCCTCGCAATCACTGTCGATCTTTAGCTCGAAAGCGTTTACCCGGCGTTCCCGGCTGATTACCTTATAAGCGAGTTCCTTATCTCCGGTAAGCATAGCCTCCCCTGCGTTGTATAATTGCTGGTGAACCAATGCCCACATCTCGCTGATACTATTTTTTAAAGAATGAATCTCCTGCTCTATAACCTTCATACTCTTCTAATTTTCAATTTTTAATTTTCAATTACCCAAACCGTCCGGTAATGTAATTCTGTGTAGACTCTTTCTCCGGATTTGTGAAAATCTTCCGGGTATTATCATATTCAATCAATTCCCCTAAATAGAAATATCCGGTCTTGTCGCTAACACGAGCCGCTTGTTGCATATTATGGGTAACGATTACGATCGTATAATCATTTTTCAGCTCATGTATCAAATCCTCGATCTTGCTGGTTGAAATCGGGTCCAATGCGGAAGTCGGCTCATCCATTAATAGGATGGAGGAGATCGCCAAGGCACGGGCGATACATAAACGTTGTTGCTGTCCGCCGGAAAGAGCGAATGCCGATTCTTTCAGTTTATCCTTTACCTCGTCCCAAAGGACGACCTGCTTTAAAGTCTTGACCACCGTCTCCTCAATATAATTCTCATCGTTGACACCGTTTACCCGCAGGCCATAAGCGACATTCTCATAAATCGTCTTAGGAAAAGGATTCGGTTTCTGGAAAACCATCCCCACGTTTTTACGTAAGCGATCCACTCTCTCGCTTTTCGTATAAATATCCCTTCCATCAATCAGGATCTGACCTTCCATGCGAGTGTCCGGAATCAAATCATTCATGCGGTTGAACAGGCGGAGGAAAGTAGACTTTCCGCAACCGGACGGTCCTATGAAAGCGGTGGACGTATTCGGCTCTATCTCCATGGAAATGTTCTTCAATGCATGGAAATCCCCATAATAAAAGTCTACGTTTTTAGCATCAATCTTTATCATAATTGTCTTATTTTTTTAATTCATTTTTACCTTCTTGGCGAAATAACTACGTAAAGCGTTCGCTAAAAGGTTTACTAATAATACGATGACGATCAGCACGAGCGCCGTGCCATAAGCCATCCCCCGGGAAGCCTCGATATCTGTACCGCTTGTAGAGATAACATATAAGTGGTAAGGTAATGCCATACATTGGTCGAAAATACTTTTCGGCAATTGCGGCAAGAAATAAGCGGCCACCGTAAAAAGGATAGGAGCGGTCTCTCCGGACACACGCCCGATCGAAAGAATCAATCCCGTAATAATATTGGGGAACGCCATCGGTAGCACGACCCTGCGGATGGTCTGCAACTTCGTAGCCCCTAACGCTAGGCTACCGTGACGGAAAGAATCATCGATACTTTTCAAAGCCTCTTCCGTCGTGCGGATGATAAGTGGCAAGGACATCAGCGCCAAGGTAAACGAACCCGCTATAATAGAGTCTCCCCATCCCAAGGTACTTACGAATAGAGACATACCAAATAACCCGAAAACAACGGATGGGACACCGCTTAGGTTATTCGTCATGATACGGATGAAACGGATGAGTTTCCCGTTTGTGGCGTACTCGTTCATATAGATACCACTCATGATGCCGATGGGAAAACTAATCAAGCTACTTCCGATCACTAAATAGAGTGTACCTACGATAGCCGGAAAAATCCCCCCGGAGGTCATGCCCTCTTGGGGTGCTTGTGTCAGGAAATCCCAACTGATCACGCTCGCTCCCTTTAAGATAATGAATCCCAGTATTACGAATAAGATCACTACGACCAAATAACTCAGGAAAGAAAAGAAACCGAAAGCAACCTGTTGAGAGGTCCGTTTCCTCTTGTCTATATTCCCTAAATGTTGAATAGGTGCCATATCTTTAATTAAATTTTACGTTTGGATGAAATATATTCTACGGCGATGCTCAACCCCAAGGTGATGAGGAACAACACGGCTCCCAGCATAAACAAGGCTTGGTAATGCGCTCCACCTGCGGGAGCCTCACCTAATTCCGCTGCTATCGTGGCAGGAATTGTCCGTACCGGTTCGAAGAACGAGGTAGGGATAACGGCGGCGTTTCCGGTTACCATCAATACGGCCATCGTCTCACCGATCGCACGTCCTATACCTAATACGACAGCGGACGTGATACCGGATATGGAGTAGGGGATTATTACTTTGTAGATGGTTTGCCATTGCGTGGCTCCCAATGCCAAGCTGGCCTCTTTCATGGCTCGTGGGGGAGTTCGCATGGCATCTTCCGCTACCGTGATGATGGTCGGCAACGCCATGATCGCTAAAACCACGCTTCCGGCGAAAGCGGTCTCGCCTACCGGAAGGTCTAAGGTCTTTTGGATAAGGGGAACGATCACCACCAATCCGAAGAAACCATAAACGACTGAGGGAATACCTGCCAATAACTCGATAATAGGCTTTAGCAAATTACGGGTTTTTGTATTGGCAATCTCTGCCATATAGATCGCTACCGCTACTCCGAAGGGGAGGGATAAGGCGATCGCGCCTATACTTACTAAAAGTGTGCCTAGTAATAGAGGGATCAAGCCAAAGATCGGAGCGGGAGCGGAGGTAGGATACCATTTCGTCCCTCCAAAGAACTCCGAAGGTTTGACCGTGGCTCCCGATATGATTTTTCCCGTAAAGTTCTCCGACTTGTATTGTTCCGGAAAGAATGCGATAATCCCCGGCTCTTTATGGATAAGTTCATTGATTTTCTCGGGAACATATTGAAATTCTTCACCTAGCTCTTCTTCCGTATAATAGTTGGTTAGGTCCGAGAAACGGAAGACAAGTATATCTTGATTTTCTCCGTTTAAATCTTCCCAATTGGTGATATTGGCATCGAAGACATCCATGATTTGCTCGGGAGACAAATGTTCGACTGGATTTTCCTGATTCACAGCCAATATATATCCTTCCTCTACCTCCGGGCTGTTAAAAAGACCTGCGGCCTCTTTAAATAAGAAGACAATGATCAACAAGATCGTAAAGCTACTGACGCTTCCACTGATCAAGAATCCTCCTTCCACTAATTTTTCTATAAACTTTCTCACAATCTTTGCCTATTTATTCTGCTGCAAAGAAAGAGCCTCTATATTAAGGAGAGATTAAACCCGCTTGAAAGAATTGTTTCAAAATTATTACAAATGTATTACGCATTGTCTGCTATGAGAATAGGGCATGAGTTCGGTTGAACCCATGCCCTATGAATTATGCCTGTAATATGTTTGTATTACTTATTATACTTGCTCCAATCCACATTGTGCATATCGCCGCTGGCCGCTAGTTCCTCATGGAAAGCGAAACAGCATTTCAGGTTTTGAGGCGTATGTCCCTTGATACCCATAGCGAGGTATTCTTCCAATAACGGTTTGTAATCCGGATGAACACAATTGTCGATGATGCAACGAGCGCGTTGGATCGGAGATTTACCGCGTAAGTCCGCTACACCATATTCCGTGATAATGATCTTCACGGAGTGCTCGCTATGATCCAAGTGAGATACCATCGGTACGAACGCGCTGATCTTACCCTCCTTCGCTGTAGACGGAGTCGTGAAGATCGACAACATAGCCGAACGGGTAAAGTCGCCGGAACCACCGATACCATTCATCATACGAGTACCGGATACGTGTGTAGAGTTGATATTACCGAAGATATCAGCCTCCAAAGCCGTATTGATAGCGATCAAGCCTAAACGGCGGGCAACCTCCGGATTGTTAGAGATCTCTTGCGGACGAAGCAAGATCTTATCCTTGAAGAAATCGAGATTTGCGTAGATCTCACGGATTACCTCGTTACTTACGGACAAAGAGCAACCGCTGGCGAATTTAACGCGACCCTGTTTCATCAATTCGATAACCGCATCTTGAATAACCTCAGTATATACATTGAATGCGGGGATAGACTCATTAGCTCCCATGCAGCCCAAGACTGCGTTAGCCACGTTACCTACACCACTCTGCAATGGAACGAATTCTTTCGGAAGACGGCCGGCCTTGATCTCGCTAACCAAGAAGTCCGCTACGTTTTTACCGATCGCCATCGTAACATCATCCAGCGGAGAGAATTTTCCACCTTCATTCGGCTCATCGGTTCTTACCACACCAACGATCTTAGCCGGGTCTACTTTTACACAATCGTTACCGATCCTGTCAGAAGGAGTGTAGATAGGGATCTCACGGCGTAAAGGAGGATCAGCCGGCTCGTAAATATCATGCATACCGCGGATTTCTTTCGGGTGACGGCAGTTCAACTCAACGATGATACGGTCTGCCATACGACAGATAGTAGGTAAGATACCAACACCTGAAGTCGGAACGATCTCACCATCCTCAGTAACATCGGCAGCCTCTACGATCGCGACATCAATCTTACCCAAGAATCCGTAACGCAAGCTTTGTGCCAATTCAGACAAGTGCAAATCGAAATATTGTGCCTGATGAGCGTTTAATGCGGCACGTAAGTCTTTGTTAGATTGGTACGGTGTACGGAATTTGATGGCGTTAGCGCGAGCCAACTCTCCGTCTAGCTTATCACCGGTAGAAGCGCCGGTAAACATACCGATTTGAAAAGGGTTACCTTTAGCGTGTTCTTCCGCTGCCTTCCGGGCGATAGCTCCGGGAACGACTTTCGGGCATCCTGCGGGTGTAAAACCACTGAAACCGACATTGTCATTATGATGCACATAAGATGCGGCTTCTTCAGCTGTAATAAATTTTAATGCCATGATAATTAGTTTTTATGTTTTTAGGTAAATACTTACTGTTCAATATTTCGGGCGCAAACTTACATAAAATTACGCTGAATCGAATATAAGTGTGGCGTAAATTAATACTTCCGGTTTAGAATCTCCGCACAAATGATCGCTTTCTTCAATTCCTCGATGTCTCTGAAGGTATCTTCTGGCATAAGCCCCGGTTCTTCCTCGATAGCACTCATCCTTACGGATGGCTGGGTCGCGATATGATTCGGGATATTCTTCTCGGCGGAAAGGAATGGAGATGAGGCAGGCGATGAGGTTACGACTTGCGGTTTCTCAACCTTTGGCTTTACCTGCTTTTGTCGGGGAGCGGGCTTAGGTTTTTGCGTTTCCTTTTGCATATCCTCCAATATCTCCCAGAAGCCTTTTCCTTCTGTAGGCTGGTCATTAGGCACAATTTCCCTGTCGGGTTGCCCCAATATATCGGGGCGACTCTTCTTCTTTTTGTCTTTCGAACTGAATAAGCCACTGACGGCGGCGATAATCAGGAAAACAATATATAACCAATCTCCTACGTTATCCATAAACTTTGATTATTTTTGCACCTCCAAATGTAAGAAGAATAATTGAGAAGTGAAAAGATGGGAGTATATAAAACATCAGATAGGTATAAAAGTAAATAAGGGTAACTTCACAGCCACCCTTATTCGATTTAACCAAAACCTTAACTATGAAAAAATTTACGTTTTTCACCAGCAAATGTACAATTTATTTTTTAATAACCGCATGGAAATATTATTATTTTTCCTCAAGGTTGCATTTTTAACATTTCTCCTCGTTGCATGTCGATAGACTTGGTCTGAGTATCTATGTGCATAATCCGCGTGTTCGCTATTGGATAACTTGTAGCAGATGGCGGGAGCAATAATGTCTGTTTTGCCAAAAGGAATCACACATGAGGTAGT